>Ga0163163_10000452_pt1 | contig 37408 bp, 30 predicted proteins | sample S65metaG_FD_119766 | JGI IMG/M metagenome (GOLD analysis project Ga0163163, IMG submission 119766) | Switchgrass rhizosphere microbial communities from Kellogg Biological Station, Michigan, USA - S6-5 metaG | ecosystem: Host-associated > Plants > Roots > Rhizosphere > Soil | place: USA... | reverse complement strand
GTGATCAAACGTCCAGGTGTTGGTCACCTTCCCGCTCGCCGTGTTCGTGCACGCATCTGTTGCCGTCACCGTATAGATCCGTGTGATAATACATCCATTGGTGGTATCCACATGCGTCACATTAGTGGTCACGGCACTGCACGTATCCGTAGCGGTCACTAAAGCGGCCACATCGTTATCCGTCGGCAAACTCACCGGATTGCACCCAAGGTTACTATTGGAAGGAACAGTTAACGTTGGCTCCGTGGTATCCGCCGTCCACGTATACGCGACGAACTTGGTGGTAACGTTCGTACAGGTGTCGGTACCAGTAACAGTGAAGGTGCGAGTGACGAGACAGCCGTTGGTAGTGTCCACGTAAGTAACATTGGTCGTGACCACGCCGCAATTATCTGTGGCGGTGACCAGGGACGCGATATTGGCGGAGGTGGGCGGACTGATCGGGTTACATCCCAGATTCGCACCCACCGGCACTGTCACCTCCGGGGCTACCCCGTCTACGAAGGAGCCGCCGGCACTCTGGCAGGTGTTCGTGGTTTGGTCGGGGTTTACAATGACCACGCTCAAGCTGTAGGTACAGCAGGTTGAAGCGATTACATTTACATTGGTTTGATCGTCCGGACCAGAGATCGAGGCACAACTTGAATTGATCGTCCATTTGATCGTTGCGCCTGGCGCAGGCGTTACCGTCAATGTATTGGTCTGCGTCACTCCTGGGCAAGTGGAGGAATTGGCCGCAGAAACGCAATCGATGACGCTGATATTTGTGCTCAGCGAGCAGGAACTACCGCAGCCGTTTGTATCCGTGACTGAAAGATTTACGGTAACATTGCCGGTGATTTTCGGGATGACCACACTCACAGTTTGCGAATTGCTCCCCACAGGAGAAGGCCCGCCGCCGTTGTAGGAGACTGTCCAGGCGTAATTGGTCATTCCAGATGGCCCTTTGAACAGATTCGTTTGGCCTGAAACTACTGGAGGGTTAAGATTTGTAATGCCGCATGCCGGGAGCGCGCCAACGGTCAAAATGATGTCGTCACTTTTGAAGTTGTTCGTGCACTGGCCTGAGTCCTGAACGGTCAACCGCAAGAGCGCCGTTCCCGGTCCATTAGTCAGATTCACGGTCGTAGATAAGTTCGTGCATCCAGACCCGCAAGAGGTGGCTCCGACAATCTCCGCCGGTCCTGAGACAACGCTCCAGGTGAGAGAACTGATAGGATTGTCTCCCGGTTGAGCAGTTCCGTTTAATGTGAAAGTGTTGGTAGGACCCTGTGTGCAGACAAACTGATCAGGGCCGGCAAAAGCTGCCGCACCAATCACTAAAGGCACCCGCGGCCGAAACGGGGTAATAAAATCGGTAATATTCGCAGTGGGGGCAGGGGATTCCTTTGACTTCACCAGGATAGCTTTGACGCCAATCGTCAGACAAGGATTGAAATCACCCAGGAGCGCAGTGACATCGATGGCCGCTTCGGCAAAGGTATTTACCGCATAGGTAGTGAAGCCAAAGGCGCCATAAGGGACAGTGATAACATTGGTATTGACGGCGGCATACACTGCTCCCGTCGGAGCCGCCACATCAAAGTAATCAAAACCGCAGCCCCCTCCCGAAGGCAGCCAGCGGGAGATGCAGAGACCTGCCGTCGAGCCGCCATGGGCAAAGCTCAGTGTGAGAATAAAATCGTTAGTGGTGCGCCCGCAATTCGGGCCTGCGGTGGTGAATCCTCCCCCGGTGCCTGCTCCGTTGGTCGTAACACTGAGATCATTTTGCAGAAACTCAAAATCGATGTAAGCCGAACCATTGTCGCTGAGACGATCCGCGGAAATGATCATCCAGGTGTGGCCATTCGTAGCGTGCGTAATATGCAACAGCGCATTGTGTATATCCTGTTTGCCACCCACCGGATTGAAGGTCCAAGCCCAGGTGCTGGGATCATCGTCGACTTTATCGCCTCCTGCGAAATTATCATCACTGCCACTCCCGAAAGCATCGATAAAATGGAATGTATTGTTGGTATCTACTGGCGTTCCATTGGTGTAGAGAACAAATCCTCCCCCGCTCGAGACAGAGTTCGATACCCAATCACCAATACCGCTCGTTGGATCGTTGGCGAAAAGTGTCCCCGTTATGGCAAAACCTCCTGTCGGCGGATTAACCGGTGCGATGCCATTGGGTAGAGCCGCGCAGGAAACCGCATCCGTAAAACGGGTCGAGGCGTTCTCACCTGAAGAAGCGCTCGCATTCGCCATAAAACCAAGACCGAGAAAACTCTGCTCGATTAGAAAGTCGCCGTTGGAAAAAGTACCGTCTGGCTGGACAGCGGTGGAGACACTCCCTACCCAATACAAAGGATCATCACTAGTCTCGTAGATATCTATAGTTACGAGCTGACCTGGTTGCCAGCCTGTGCCGCTAAATATCACATGTTCTCCTGGCACATAATCGGGTTTGTCGGTCAAAAGAGTGGCAGCCCAGCCACTCACAGAAAAGATAATGCCCGCCGCCAGAAGCAAAATTCTTACAACGCGCGAGCCCGATGCAAAGCCGGCGAAGATGCCGAAACGCTTGGAAAGTTTTGGCCTGAGACGATACGCGGGTGTTATAGCGGCACGACTGCCGCAGGCAGACTCCTTGTTCATGATTCTAGATCTCTCTTACTGAATAAAAAATATTGACAAACTCCGGGCTGGTAAGAATCAGGACTACTTAACCTTTCGCCTGGTGAAAAGTCAAGAGATTTGACGCGCGGGGGAATACGGAATGGGAGACCGGAAAAGTACGGATGTGATGCTTACTTAGTTAGGTGACGTCAGGTAAATGTCGGACCTTTGCCTGCTGCAAGCTCAGAGAAAATCCCGATCGTTGGGACGGCGAAACTGGCGATTAGAATCCGGCGTGTAGTCGTCGTGTCCATAGAAGGGTGGAGCTCTTCCCGTGATAGCCGCCGCGTGAACAATGTTGGTCGGAAGTACAGCCTCCTAGCAGGTCCGATCAGTAAGAAGGACAATTTCATAAGCACCTCATAGAAACTTGCACTAACAGGTTGCCGCAGGGATAAAACCCTACTGAATAGGATAGTCCGAAGGCGGTATTCGGATTTCCACCACGGGTTCTCCCAGCCGAGCCTCCGCCAGGTCTATGTCTCGTTGGATCTTGCGCAACACTTCATCATTGATAACGAGCTGGTCGCGCAGTTGTAAGATGCTTTTGCGCTCCACTTCAAGAGTTTCGCGGGAGAGTCGATCATAATCAGAAGGGAACAAACCTCTCGATCTTGAGCCGGTCCATGAGTCGCTTTTCTCCAGTTGCTGAATGCGATCTTCGTATTCATTTCTTAATCGTTGTACTGATTCTGGCCTGAATTTCATGGAATCTTTGGAAGAAACCAATTCATCAATTCGAGCCAAAGCGCTTCGATTGGCTTGCAAACGAGCCTGGCGTTCCTCGTTCTCGGCGAGTCGATCCTCTTTAATTCCCAACCAACTTATGACCGCAGGCAAGCTCAGGCCTTGGACAACCAGCGTCGCCAGTATCACGACGAACGTAAGGAGCAGGATGAGTTCTCGGCCTGGAAATGGCGAGCCGTCTCGCATCGTTAAGGGTAGCGCAAGGGCGGCCGCCAGGGAAACTACCCCGCGCATTCCTGTCCATGAAACAAGCGTTACGTGTTGCCAAGCGGGAAAAGGATCCCTGGCACGGAGGCCCGGCGAGATCAGACGCGGCAGATAAGTGGCGGGAAAGACCCATAAAATGCGAATCAGGATAACTACCACGCTTATCAAAAGCGCATACCAAAATAACTGCAAAAGAGAACGCCCCGACACTTGTCGAAGCACTTCCGGTAATTGCAATCCAATCAACAAAAAAATAAAACCTTGCAGCAGGAACTCGATCATGCGCCACACCGGTCCCGCCTGAAGACGTGTTCGAGAACTGGTGATGTTCGGCATTTGCCAACCGTGATAAAGTCCGGCTACAACAACCGCCAACACTCCAGAGACACCCAGGCGTTCCGCGGGAAGATAGGCCGCAAATGGAGTCAATAGTGACAACGTAATTTCAATTGGTGGTTCATCAATTCGTTTTTGGATCCAGGCAGTGATGAAACCCACGAAAAGTCCCAATGCTATTGCGCCCAGCGTCACGACAAAAAATTGCGCTGTCGCCTGCCCGAGAGAAAACGAGCCGGTCGCAACCGCCGAAACCGCAAACCGAAATGCCACCAGGGCTGTCGCATCGTTCACCAGACTTTCTCCCTCCAGGATCGTCACGATGCGCCGGGGCAGCTTCACATGTTCGGCAACCGCCATGGCCGCAATAGCATCCGGTGGAGAAACAATGGCGCCGAGAACGAAACCGGCGGCGAGGGGCAGTTCCGGGATAAAATAATGAAGGAGAAAGCCGGTGGCCATTGTGGTAAACAGGACGAGTCCTACAGCCAGCAGCAATATAGGTCGCAAATTGGCACGAAAATCTCTCCACGAAGTAAAAAGCGCGGCCGGATAAAGAAGGGGCGGTAGGAAAAAGAAAAAGACCAGATCCGGATTTAAGGTTACCCGAGGGAGTCCTGGAATAACCCCCAGCATTAGACCTCCGATGACAAGCAACACAGGCGAAGGAATCCTTGGAAGCCTTCTACTGAGCAATGCCAGAGCAGCAACTGCAGCCAGCAAGCCCAGTACTGTTTCTATAATACTCGTCATCGCTCCGAGAATGGATGTTGTCTTGGGATTTATCAACCCGGCAAGGAACTTGGGAACGCAGGAATGAGTTATTTTCTCCAAAGCCCGGTGAGGCACGGAAAGAAATGGACTGCAAAAACAAAATCCTATTGAATGCGGAGCCATGCTTACCGTTGTGTCATGAGTGCTACCCTGGCAGATCCTGTTTTGGCCCCCGCTGATCTGAAGCCCACACGGCGACTGTTATCCCTCGACGCGTTGCGTGGGTTTGACATGTTCTGGATTGTAGGTGGAGAAGAGATCGTTCACGCTCTTTACAAAGCATGGCCCGCAGGTCCTTTGCACTTGCTGGATAAGCAAATGGATCACACGCCGTGGGCTGGGGTCACCTTCTATGATCTGATTTTCCCTTTGTTTGTGTTCATCGTCGGTGCATCCCTCGTTTTTTCACTTCCGCGAATGATTGAACGAGAGGGCAAAGCTGCGGCTTTGAGGCGTGTGATTTTCCGCTCTATCCTGCTTTATTCCCTGGGCGTGTTTGTTTATGGCGGCCTGGCCAAAGGCATAGAGGGCATTCGTTGGATGGGTGTGCTCCAGCGTATTGCCTTAAGCTATTTCTTTGCGGCCTTAATCTTTTGCACTTTCCGTGCCCGCGCAATGGCAGTGGTTTGGGTCTCTCTCCTTCTTGGGTATTGGGCGCTGATGGCTTTTGTGCCGATTCGTGATATTCAACTGACCTCCTCGAATGTCGCACGACTGGCCCGGCAATCTGGTGATGAACAAACGGCTGTTTATTTCGAGAACAAAGATTCCCCAAACGCTTCCACCATTAAGAATAGTCCTGCCTGGACCGGCGCGAGACAACTCTTTTACTCAACATCACGCAGAGTGACAGGAAAATATGATCAGGGATACAACGTCTCCGATCACTTTGATTTTGAGCATTTGCCGGGAAAAAAATGGGATATTTTTTATGATCCTGAAGGTTTTTTGAGCACAATTCCTGCAGTAGCTACCTGTCTATTTGGGGTCTTTGCAGGATTACTGCTAAAAAACGCAAGCGTTCCGGATCGCAAGAAAGTGTTGCTCCTAATTGGGGCAGGCTTCCTGGCGGTTGGTATCGGCTTTCTGTGGGGGATCAAATTTCCCGTGATTAAGAAGATCTGGACTTCTTCCTATGTATTGGTTGCAGGCGGTTTTGCCTGCCTTGGCCTGGCCGCCTTTTACCAGGTCATTGAGATTTGGGGTTGGAGAAAATGGTGCATGCCTTTTGTGTGGATCGGTATGAACCCAATCACCATTTACATGGTATTCAACCTGGCGGCCTTCGACGAGTTCGCGGACCGGGTCCTTGGTGGGCCTGTTAAACAAGCCCTGGGCGCTTGGGGGCTGGTCGCAATCAATCTCCTGGTTGTGGCGATGATGTTCGCCCTGGTAAGATTCCTCTACAAGCGCCAGATCTTCCTGCGGTTATAGCCCGGCGATTTATTTGGACTGAGAATTCTTTTCAGAATGTTTTTTGCCGAGGCCCGCTTTACGGGCCCGCTTCTTATCCTTTTTGCTCATCTTATGCCGCTCAGATTTGTCAATCTTACCGTCCTTGTTTGAGTCGTATGCCTCAAGCAGAGCCGCTTTCGTTTTTGCATGTTTATTGGCTTCTTTGTTTTTCCCCTGTCCGGCATAACCGCTTAGTGAAATTGCGCACACGATAATGACAAAGAGAGCTAAAAGTTTTTTCATAAGATCAGATGGAACATGTTTTGACTGAATCACCAGACGCGCGGCACATCTTTCGGGTTACAGATTCGGCGAGTGTCGCCCTTCATTAGGATCAAATGTTCGCAGCGAACGAAACCAGCCGTCTATATTCGGCCAGGATCGTGCGCAAAGCCACAACCAGCGCCTCAACCTGCAGTTCCACGGGCGCGCCATGCGGCGTCTCGAGAATGATCTCAAATGGTGCTGGCTCGATTTGCGAAGGCGCCGCCAACACCCCTTCGTAATGATCGTAGATAATTCCATCTCGGGCAGCAAAACCATCTATGGTCGCCTGGATATTTCTCGGGATAATCTTTTCTGCTTCCCGCAAAGCCGGACGCAGCAAATGCTCGGTCAGCGTGTGGCCACGAACAAACCCATAAATGCCTTCGCTGGTATCGTCCGCATGTAGTTGGATGATCCCACTAAAGTGACCCGTCCGCAGCTCGTGCTCAAGAATTTCCACTTCGGCTTCGGGGGATTGCTTCCAGAATTCACGATTTAGGTCGCACCCTCGCCTCGACTCCCGCGTATTATCTTCAAACCCGGTCGGATTACAGAGAGGATAAATCTGCAACAAAAAGTTCTCGGCCAGGGCCGGTTCCTGCGCCATTCGAATCAGGAATTGAGCCGCTGCGAGAGCGCCAGCAGGCTCATCTCCGTGAATTGCAGCAAAGAGACCAATGCGGATAGGCTCGCTCGCATTAGGCCCGCAAAACCGAAAACGCGGCAGCGAATAGGTTTCTCCCCCAACCTCGAAAGTACCCAGGAGAGTCATCTCGACATCAGGCAACCCGGCCAAAGGCGCGAGAAATTCCTGAATAGAACGGCGCGTGTTACTCGTCATGAGTTGTTGCCACAGTGAAATACATGTGCGCGCGTTTTGGCCTATTATTGACAAAACGTCGTGACAAACAAGCAGCCTTATTGAGAACGCCAACGACCTTCCGCAACAAAGCCAAGCGTGACGCTCCATACGAACCTTGGGTGAATACATGCTTATCTCCTCAACTGCAACGCAGTGCGCAATTGCAGTGTTTCATCGGAAGCACCCAATAGCTCGATTAGAAAGCGACGCGATGCAATCTCCAAAGATTTTTGAAAAATAAGTCGCAGATCCAAAGACGAGAAGGACGACGATTCCAAATCCGTCTTCCCCCTCTCCCATCCGATGGGAGAGGGTCGGGGTGAGGGTGGTTCATGGAGAGTCTCGAAGATTTTCGAATCGCGCATTGAGACCATGAACCGCGTGACCTGGGAGCACCGGCATCCCTGCCGGCATGGTTCCTCGATCGGTCGAATGGCCGGCAGGGACGCCGGCGCTCCCAGGCGGTTCATGGAGAGAAAGAAGATGGGTGGCCCTTCGCTCCGCAAGTAACAGCCATGTTTCCTTACTGGAGTCAAAATGGCCACCCCAAGTGCCGAACTTTATCAAACAATCCTCTGCAGATGAACAGCAGAATCAGAGTCACAAATAAACTTCGCCCGAAAAACATTACCACTCATTTGGAAAAAGGGCAGATGTTTGATGCGCTTGGCGTCGGCTCGGGTCATACGTCAATCGGCCATCGTTAAGCGTGTATCTGTCCCGGGGCGACCGGCTGACGAATGCCCTTTGCCAGCCCCAGGGGGAGCACTCACGAGGTTAATGAAGATTGGACCTCGATCCGCGAAACCTATCGCCTTGGTAGCAATGCGCGAGAAATTCCGCCAATAGAGCGGCGCGTGTTACTCGTCATGAGTTGTTTGCAAGATGGAGTCGATGCGCATCGCAGTTTAGGCTTATTATTCGAAAACGCTTTGACACACAAGCGGCCTTATTGACAACGCCCGTTGGATTTGTTGTGCATCGCATCCCACCCCACACTCCTACCTCTTCCACCCTCTCCTATCACGCAGGTCTGGTTCCACGAACTTTGAGATCAAATAAGATAATTCGAGGCATTTTGGCGAGATTTGGCTATTGCAGAGTGAACCAATGCATCATCAATTATTTAAGAAGATGAAATCGAAACGTAACGCTCTAATGCCAATAAATTTTTGCGCTCTTGTTACAGCCCTCCTCATATTTGCTGCAATGAGCGGGCGCTCCGTTGAACAGAAAGTCAGGATCGATCCACAAACGGGCGTGCCTTACCCGGATACCGAAAAAGACGCTAATTGGAAAGATCCCAACTGGAAGGATCCCAACTGGAAAGATCCTGACGCGGTAATGCCTGAAGGGACCTACGACAGCCTCCCGGTTACCGATGTCGCCCAGGATTTGCGCGACAAATTCAAGAATGCGTTTGATTTGATTATCCCTAACGAGTGGAAAGACGAGAGCACCGGCCGTTCACTTGAACCGGGGAACATTCTCATTAAGATACGGGTGAAGAATGCCACGGCCAGTGAGATGTTCAACGCGATGAACCTCTTGTTTGAAAGTGAAAACACTCCATTATATTGGAAGCTGACAATGAATGGCAAACGTCCTACTGCGGTTCTTCGCGTCGTGCCTGCGCTGGTCCCGCCTCGCTCCGATCGCCGCCCCACCCAGCGTATGATTCTCTTTGTGGGAGAATTATTGGGTGATGAAAAATCGGGCGGAATGACTATGGAAGGACTCATCAAGACTCTTTCCGAAATTTATAAGATGGGGTTTGGACCGGGTGGACAAGCTCAGTCCACGGAACCCCTATCAAATCATCTCCAGTTCCATAGGGAGGCACAACTGCTGATCATTACTGGCACACCTGAACAGATAAGCTTCGTCTCCCAGACCCTGACCGCCCTGAAACAAAAGGTCGATTTCGGCTTAGGCATCCGGCGCCCGGGCGGTTTTGGTCGAGTCAGTGGTTTTGGGGGCCGCAGCTTCGGCGGCGGCTCTCCGGCAACGACCGAACCTGAACATCCGAACAATGGTTCATCGAAGGTTCCGGGACCTAAACAGGAAGCGCCGAACGAGCCCTGAGTAAGAAAGAATGGCTATTCTTACCCCCTCACTCCATTTGCCGCACTACGCAAAGGAACCTCACGGGACCGTGAAGGCTTCAGGTTGCTCAGCGCCTGAGTTGCTCTCTCAGACGGAAGCTTGCCGCCTGGCTATGGGTGTCGCGCGTGGGGACGCCGCTGCCTTTCAAGAGTTGTACGATCGATACCACCACCGTTTGTTTCGATTTGCGTTGGGCGTCGGGCGTGGAGATGAATCGCTTGCACACGAGACAGTGCAGTCTGTCTTCATCACGGCGGCAGCAAAGCTGCGCAGAATCGAAAATGAGGAGCATTTATGGAACTGGTTATCACAAGTTGCTCGCCAGTATCTTTCTAAGAGATGGAGGCAGCAGCGACGCGATTCCGCAATCGTTGCTGTCGCGAACTTGCCCGAATATACGGTTCCACACCAGTCGGGTTCAGACTTGGAAGAGTCTCTGGACGCTGCGCTTCTTCGCCTCGCTCCAGAGGATCACCAACTGATTGAGTGGTATTATTTTGACGGTCTAAGTCACAAAACGATTGGAGAACGGTTGAATGCCACACAAAAGGCAGTGTCAAGCCGCCTGGAACGAGCCCGCGCCCGGTTGCGCTTATTGTTGCCAAAAAGGACCTCTTCATGACTCCAGAAAAACAACGTCTTATTGATGATCTCTTGCAGGACGACCAGAATTCGCGTCGCGAAACTGTTTTGCTGGCGGGCGGACAAATTTTGCGCCGAAAGCGACGGCGACGGAATACCATCCGCAGCCTTAGTGCGCTTGCTCTCCTGTGCATTCTGGCATTGTCCGTTGAAAAAACCCCGACACCCCCGCCAAGTCCATCACCGCAGACTGTCACGGAGTCAGAACAAGCGCGCAGCCTAAGCGACGAGGAGCTCTTAGCGCTATTTCCAGACTCCCCGGTTGCGCTGGCAACCCTGGACAGCGGAAAGAAAATTCTCATTTTTCCGCGAGCTGGTGACAAGCAGCGGTTTGTAAATCATCTGTAGCGCTTAAAATCTTGCCCCAGAAAAACTCTGGCTGGAGCACGAATTATGAGCCATCATAATAACGGTCAATAATAAGTAGAAGTATTCACCAGCACTATGAAACATCCCGCCTTAGTATCAATGCTAGGAGGACTCTTCCTGGCTTCGGTTGTACATGCAGGAAATTTGACCTCTGACGCCAACCAATTCTGGCCCCAGTGGCGCGGCCCCATGGGGACCGGAACCGCCCCATTAGCGGACCCTCCCTCGAGCTGGAGCGAGAGCGAGCATCTGAAGTGGAAGGTTACTCTGCCCGGTACGGGGGATGCCGCACCCATTGTTTGGGGCGATAATGTTTTCATTCTGGCAGCCATTCCGACTGGGAAGAAAACTACGGCCAAACCCACTGGGACCTCGGACGCGCCCGCGGATTCGCAAACACGACCAGAGGGTCGCGGGGGCGGAGGACGTATGAACGCGGAGACGCCAAATGAGATTTATCAATTCTCAATAACATGCCTGGACCGAAAAACCGGCAAGACTGCCTGGACGAAAATTGCCCGGGAGGAAGTTCCTCATGAGGGACACCAGCAGAATAATACTTTTGCCTCCGGCTCGGCAGTCACCGATGGGGAAGTACTGCTGGCCTTCTTTGGATCCCGCGGCCTGCATTGCTATGATCTGCAAGGTAATCCGAAATGGTCGAAAGATTTTGGGCATATGAAGACCAAAATGGGATTTGGTGAAGGCGCATCTCCCGCGTTGCATGGCGATACCGTGGTGGTGAATTGGGATCATGAGGGGGACGACTTCATTGCGGCTTTTAACAAGAAGACGGGCAAAGAACTGTGGCGCACACCGCGCAGCGAGGGTACCGGCTGGGCCACTCCACTGGTCGTCGAATACGGCGGCAAAGCGCAAGTCGTTGTGAATGCCACCGGCAAAGTGCGCAGTTATGACTTAGCCACAGGCAAAGAGATCTGGAGTTGTGCCGGTCAAAGTGCCAACGCCATTCCAACGCCCGTGGCTACTTCAGACACAGTATATGTCACGAGCGGTTTTCGTGGACATGCCCTGTTTGCTATCGCCCTGGGCCGCAGCGGCGATTTGACAGACAGTGACGCCATTCGATGGAAATACGATAAGAATACGCCTTATGTGCCCTCGCCTTTGCTTGCGGACGATTTGTTGTATTTCGTCGCCAACAACGATCCTAAGCTTTCCTGTTTTGACGCAAAGACTGGCAAGCCCAACTTTGAAGCTGAGCGGTTGGAGGGCATTTTCGGCATCTATGCTTCACCTGTGGCAGCTAAAGATCGCGTTTATGTTCTTGGTCGTGAAGGGACATGTTTGGTTCTAAAGAAAGGACCAAAGCTTGAGGTTCTTGCGACAAATAAGCTCGACGACAAGACGGATGCCTCACCAGCACTGGCAGGAAACGAGATCTTCATCCGGGGCCGCAAAAGTCTTTACTGTATCAGCAATTAAAAGGTGAAGTCGGTAAGAAACTTCAATTCGTTCTGAACACTGATTCTTTTAACAGCCAGCTACAGCGCTCTACAGGCAGGATTTTGGGATATGATTTTTCATTTTGTGCCACTCCTGGTAGTTAAGTTCTAAACTCCTGTGCGCATGGACTCGCTGCCACGCAAACCCCTTGCCGGCTTTACGCTCATTGAGTTGCTCGTGGTCATAGCCATTATCGCAATTCTCGCAGCAATGCTCCTCCCGGCCCTCTCTCGCGCAAAAACAAAAGCCCAAAACGTCCAATGCATGAACAATCTCCGCCAGGTGATGGTCTCCTGGCGCATTTACAGCGACGATTTCGAAGGCCGCCTTCCCTTCGACACTGTGTTTGAGCGCGACCTCACCAAAAGCTGGTGCACCGGTTGGATGGATTATTCGAATAGTTCTACGGACAACACCAATACGCTTCTCTTCACCCAGGCGCTCATGGGACCGTACTTCCGCGATCCCAAGCTCTTCAAATGCCCGGGCGACCCCACAGTCGATCCGGGCAATAGAAAACCTCGAGTCCGCAGTATCTCCATGAATGCCTTTGTTGGAGGGTTCTGGGATGGCTCCTGGTGGAGTCAGATCGAGGACTGCAGGCGGCTTTGGCGCACCTATCGCAAGATCGAACAATTCGACCAACCCGCCATGCGCTGGGTGTTTGTTGACGAATTCCCCCTACTCAACGATGGCCACCTCGTGCACTTAATGCCAACTACAACCACGAAGTTGCCTGCCAATGGCTCCATGAACGATTGCCCCGCCAGCTATCACAATGGTTCCGGCGCGCTTTCCTATGCCGACGGCCATTCGGAAATTCACAAATGGCGCGATCAGAACACGATTCGACGCACCACTTCACCTTTGGCCCAAAGCGGCACTTCACCAAACGATTACATTTGGCTGGCTGAACGCACTACCGGTCCCAAGTAGCCAACGAAACTGCTTACACCGAAAAAAATCATCTATGAAGCTTTCGAAATGGCTCGTGGCAGTTTCCCTTTTGGCAACATACCCTTCTTTTACTAGTTCTGCGGCAGAAGGTCGGATTGAGCACCGACTGATGCTTTTTGAATATGGCAAAGGCCCAAACCGCCTGTGCGAACTCGACAGCAGTGGTAAGGTGGTTTGGGAGCACAATCCGCCGAGTATCGCCGTCATTTTCGAGGTGCTTGCGAATGGCAACATTTTATACGCCTACGGTGGCAAGCCAACTGGAGTGCGAGAGATTACACGCAAAGGGGATGAAGTTTGGAATTACGTAAGCAAATGTCCTCAGGTGTTAGGTTGCTCCCGCCTGCCAAATGGCAACACGCTGCTTGCCGAACAAGGTCCGTGCCAGGCCGTCGAGGTAAATCCAAAGGGCGAAGTTCTCCACCGGACCCCCCTCAAGACAAGCCACGAGAGCTATCATCTTCAAGTCCGGAATATCCACAAACTGGCCAACGGTAATATTCTGGCGGCCCATGAAGGAGAGGGAGCTATTCGCGAGGTGGACATGGACGGGCGCGTTGTTTGGGAGTACACCGGCGTTGAAAATGCGGGCGACGCGCAGCGTCTCCCGAACGGAAATACGCTCATCTCGTGTGGCACCCAAAAACGCGTCATTGAAGTCACACCCGAAAAGACCATCGCCTGGGAATTCAGCGCGAAAGATGCTCCCGAGTTAAACATCACCTGGGTTTCGAGCATCCAATTGCTGCACAATGGAAACCTTCTTGTGGGAAACTTTCTGCGCGGCCAGGAAGGCAAGGGAGCTCACGCATTCGAAGTCACTCGCGATAAGAAAGTGGTGTGGAAATGGGAGGATCATACCTTGATAAAGTCCCTGACCACGGTCCGAGCGCTTGACTGAGCGACCCTTTACTGAGCTCGGTTTGCGCGTTGGTTGGGATCTTTCGGATTTTCGCTCGAGGCAGGCAAAGGGACCTGGCCGGGACGGCTCAAATAATAAATCAAATCGCGCACTTCCTCATCGGTGAGTGGTTGGAGCAATCCTTCGGGCATCATCGAGAGTTCTCCCTGCTGCATAGATTTGATCTCGGCGCGTGGCAAAGTGATTGTCTCGTTTGCAGTCGCCAGGGTGACTGACTTGTCATCCTGTTGCCGGATAATCCCGGTCAGGTTTCGCGCATCACGCGTTTCAATGTTCACGGCTCGATATTCATTCGGAACCACTGCGTTGGGATCAATAATGTTCTGGAGGATATAATCGAGATCCGCACGATTGGAACCGGTCAAGTCAGGCCCCACCTTCCCGCCACTATCGAACAACGTATGGCACTGCGCGCAAATACGATTATAAATTGCCCGACCGGGTGAAGCGTTCCCAGGTAATGACCCCCCAGCCTGATAAATCCTTCGATACTTTTGTATCTCAGACTTTTTATCCGCGGTGGATTCACGGTAAAGACCCCAAACCTGCTGAACCCGGTGGGCAACTTCGTCGTCCTTTAGATTCCTCAGTTGCCGGACGATGTCCGCGGTCAAGTCTTTCACGGGAACCCGTCCCTTCTCCACCTCTAACAAAAGCTCACGGGCGGAAGCCACTCGCGCGGCAAGGGTGTTGAGAGCATCTCGTTTCTGGGCACCGTTCAGTTCAGGATACACTTTTAGAATGAGCACAGAACTCGAGGGATCATCATACGCCGCTAACCCTCGAATCGCCGCCCCGCGCAGTGGCTCATCGTTTAGTAACTGTTGCAGCAATGGAGCCAGCGCCTGATCTTTGGCGCCAAGCAATGAATCCAGCGCGGTCCGCCGCGCCGCGGAATCGGCGGAACGGTTCATGAGAGTCTCTCGCAGGGCGGCAAAGGCAGTAGGACTGCCAAAACGCATGGATAAAGACTGCATCTCGGCCCGGACCTGAGCGTTTGGGCTCCGGTTCAATTTCGTTTCGATTTCGTACCAACCCTCTGGCATTGGAGCGGTGCGTTCCCCTTTCAAAGCGATGTTGAAGCCAGTGAGAATATCGAGCTGCCGGGTGTCCCCCTCGCTTTGCTTCAACATGCTGGTGATTTCAGAGAAAGCCTGCGGTGTCCCAATGGCTGCGACGCGGCGCACGGTGAAATGCATCATCCGTGGCATCCTGGATTGTGCTGCCAGGGCCAGCGCGCGATGCACATCGTGACCGGCAAGCGGCTCCGCTGCATACCAGTTCATCAAAGGCAAATTATGATCGCCGGCGTCTTCGGCGTGCTGATTGAGAGCGGCGACAATTCCCCATCGTTTCTCAACCGGGACACGCTGCAAGGCAGCCGCAAGATAGAGGCGAACCACGGGAGAAGGATCATTTTGCGCCAGGTTCTGCCACTGCATCAGAGCTTTGTCAGAAACAGTTCTGTCTTCGGCCAGCAACTGAATGGCCCAACTCCGAACATATTCATCTTTATTTGAGAGCTGCTCCCGGGCGATCGATTCCGTAAGGCCCCCGGTTGCATGTAGCGCCCAAAGAGCTCGCAGTTGGTGCGCCGGGTTTTTGGCTGTGTTCAAAACTCGCAGCAGACTCTTGTGCACGTCCGCATTCGGACCGCGCTCCTGGAGCAAACGGCGGGCATGGCGCACCTGCCATTCGTTTTTGCTTTCCAGTAATTCGATGAGCGCTTCGTTGCTTAACTTCTCCAAATCCACTGAAGTGGCTTTCATCGGGCCATAAGAAACTTTGAAAATGCGGCCGTTCGAGCGGTCGTGACCATCGGGCCGATTCTCGTGACATTGATTCTTATCGTACCAATCTATCAGGTACACAGAACCATCCTGGTCCGATTGCAAATTGATAATCTGCGACCAGGAATCGTTGAATTTGATGAAGTCTGGCGCGTGATGGCCAATAAACCCCGAGCCCTGGCGTTGAGGCGAATCCATATTGATACGCGCACCGTGAATGTTATTCATGAAAATCTGGCCACGGTACTTCTCCGGCCAATTGTCGCCCTGATAAATCAGGAGGCCCGCATGAGCGTGGCCTCCGCCTGCAGAATCCGATCTCCCATTGGCAGCATGAGGTCCTTCGCTGCCGGCATAATGAAAATGGTCTGCAATGGTTTTAATGTCGTCGTAAACGTAAGGATTGAAATGCTGACCACCCTGCCGTTGGTAACGCGCTCCCTGAATCATGAACCACAAGTGCGGGATCACACACGCTTCAATAAAACACTGCCCATGTTCGTCGAAATCGACCCCCCATGGATTACTAGTACCCTCGGAGAAAAGTTCGAATTTCCGTTGAGTTGGGTGAAAACGCCACACCCCTGCGGTGACAGGCGTGCGTGCTGCGTCCGTTGAGCCTGGCTTGCCCACCTTCGAATAAGTGAACACGCCGTGACAGCCGTAGAGCCATCCATCAGGCCCCCAGCAAAAGCTATTCAACGTCTCATGAGTGTCCTGGTATCCCCATCCATCAAGAAGGATTTCCGGCGGGCCCGCGGGTTTTGGCTCATCCCCATCGGTGATGGGAATAAACATCAAATAGGGAGCCGCTCCCACCCATATCCCGCCAAACCCAACTTCCAGCCCGCTCACAAGGTTTAATCCTTCAACAAAAACTGTGCGCCGATCAAACTTGCCATCACCATTAGTGTCCTCAAAAACAAGGATGCGGTCTTTGCCTTGGCCTTCTTTGGAACGAATCGGATACGTGTAAGCTTCAGCGACCCAAAGCCGGCCTCGATGATCCAGAGCAAAAGCAATCGGTTGCTTGATGTCCGGTTCGCCGGCGAAAAGGCTCGCCTGAAAACCAGGTGGCAGTGTCATTTCCCGAACGGCTGCTTCGGGCGACAGACCCGAGAATTTAATCACATCTGCCGGAGGCATTCTGTCGGCGGAGGCAGCCTGTAGCCCTTCCATAAGGCATAAAGTCAGGCAAAGAAAAATCAATCCCAGTACGTGTTTCATTTGCTGGTCATTCCGCGCCATTCACCCGGTGGACTTCGTGGCGGAAAACGAAGGTTCCCTTTTTATTCCCGACAACAATGTCTGGATATTTCTTGTCGTGTCCGGGCAAAGCAACGACCTGTGTGCCCACTCCTGAATCGTCATCGATCAGGTGCGGAACAAATTCCACGGTTTTGTCGGGCTGACGCACCAACTCAAACCAGTACAGAACAGCCTTGGCATTGGGGCCGGCAGAGCCATGGCTCCCATGGGACCAATAACGATTGCCAGTCACAATATCCTTTAAGCCATCGCCATTGATATCCACCAAATCCAGCGCATGCACCTCGGAGAAAGTGACCCCGTATTTGTTGGGAGACGGCTTCTGTTCAGTGTTCAGGATAACATGCTGCTTAAAAGTGATTTCTCCATTTTTCCGAACTTGCTCGTACCAAAGCAAACCGTAGCCATGTGCTGCGTAGCTAGTGATAACATCATTGAAACCATCACCATTCACATCGTAGGCGTACATTTGGGCGCCGCCTTGAGAAAAAGCAAATTTGTGGAACTCCCAAACCGGGTCGCCTGCCAAAGAAGCAGGCTGTTGCCACCAGCCATCTTTTTCCAATAAATCAAGCCGCTGATCACCGTTCACATCTCCCACCCCCATCCCGTGAGTGAACTTTCCATATTTGTTGTCAGGGGAGAGCGGATGAAACTTCCATGGCTTGGCCGGCTCGCTCCAGTCCGGCTCGGCATAGCCGTAAAACCCTTTCGAACTACAGACCAACTCCGGTTTGCCATCCCCGTTGATGTCGGTGAATGTGGGCGACTCGTTGTCCGTTTGGTCGAGCACCATATGCTTCGCCCAAAAGACTTCGCTGCCCTTCGGGTTTTCATACCAGGCCGTTTCCTGACCGGGAAAACCAATGATCAAAACGTCATTCCACCCATCGCGATTGAAATCATAAGTAAAAGCAAAGAAATTATCCGAATACACATTGTTGACTCCCAGAGCACCTTCGAATCCCTGCACCTCTTCAGTAGTCCCATCAGCCAACTTCTTTTTGAATGTATGTGTGGCGGGGTAATACTCATGCCGCTTTTGGTACTCTGGACCTTCATACCAATAAGGACCGGAAATTAGATCCGGTTTTCCATCCTTATTCAGGTCACCGAGCGTAGCGCCCTCAGACCAAAACTTGTCCGTCAATTGGGTCCTGTTGAAAGTGTGCTTTGCAGAATCAGCCGCCGACCCAGCAAGCCCACTGTTGAACGCCGGCAACAGTAGAATAAGGGAAAGGAAAAGTGCATTTTTCCTCAGAGATCCTCCAAGTGGATTACAGGTGTGAATGAGAATCTGTGGGACCAGTCGGAGCGGGCGGATTCCAGTATCGAACATAGGATGGCCTATCTTAATAATCGGAACTCCTCTTGTAAGGTGGCCGGATAAGAACTGCAAGCCGAATGGGCGAACGAGTGTGAATTAAAAGTGTCGGTCACATGGGGTGCCGGGCGCAGCAACTTGCCTAAGGGACAAGCGCGTTCGAATTCGCCAACCACTACCGGGCAACTTTGCTGCGCCCGGGGACGGGCACTCTCCGATATTTCATGACCGACATTTTTAATCGCACGGATAGACCAGATGAACGAAACGGAGTGAACCTTTGGCAGACAAGAAATCTGCCCTGCTTTCTGGGCACAATGCCCCACCCCACACTATTCATCGATGAGTTAAATTTTTTGAAAGCAAAAGCGAAGTGAAACCGAGAAAAGCGCAAGCCGATATTGAACGGATTACTGAGAATGCCGAAAAAGAACCGGCAGTGGAAGATTCGGCCAAACTCTCTCCGAAGAAGCGCCGATTCTGGCGCACTTTCGCAATTATTCTACTGGTTTTGCTGGTTCTGGCGGGAGTTGGCCGGGCAATTCTTCCCTGGGCGCTTCGAAATTACGTTAACCGCACTCTGGACAGAAATCCCCTTTATTCGGGCAAAATAGGCAACATAGACGTTTATTTGTGGCGAGGCGCTTACGCCATTCAAAACGTGCGGATCAGCAAAACAACAGGTTCTGTCCCGGTCCCGTTTTTCTCCTCGAAACGTGTGGAATTTGCTCTGGAGTGGAAGGCATTACGTCATGGAAAGGCGGTGGGCCGGGTACGCATGTTTGACCCGGAGATCAACTTTGTGGATGCCTCTAATGATGCGGCAACCCAAACCGGTGCAGGTGGGGACTGGCTACAGATGATAAGGGATTTGTTCCCGTTCAAGATTAACAGCGCCGTGATCAAAAATGGCGCTATTCATTTTCGTTCCTACCAGGGCGAAACGCCGGTGGATGTGTATCTCTCCCAAGTCGAAGGAAGCATCGCCAACTTGACCAATATCCGCGACGAGACGAAACCGCTTATCTCAACCGTTGAAGCTAAAGGCTTAGCCATGGACCAGGCCAGGTTTGAGTACAAAATGACGCTGAACCCGTTCTCGTACCGGCCCACGTTTCATATGGCCGTTCGCCTGCTGGGCCTGGATGTGACTAAAATCAACGATCTCGCGCTGGCTTATGGCAAATTTGATTTCAAGCGGGGGTGGTTCGATCTAGTCATTGAATCTGATTCCAAAGAAGGCCAAATGACCGGCTATATCAAACCCCTCTTCCGCAACCTTCAAGTGTTTAGCCTCACCAAGGATCTCAAAGATGATAATGTCCTGCAATTTTTCTGGCAGGCACTGGTCGGTGCGGTTACCCGGGTATTGACCAACCAGGCTCGCGACCAGTTCGGCACACTCATTCCGTTTACGGCCGATTATTCCAACCACACATCGACCGACCTATTGGCCACCATTGGCAATATTTTGCGCAACGCTTTTGTTCGCGCCTACCTGCCGCGACTGGAAAACATGCAGACATCAGATGACTCCATGAATTTTGAGCCTCCGGATATCAGTGAACCTATCACGCCCAACGAATCGCCTTAATCAAAACGCGCATCACGCGCACAAACCAAAAGAAAATACTATGCTGAAAAATATTTTAATCGTTTGCTCGATACCCCTGGTAATTTTGGTGACCGCAGGCTGCGGCACAGGCAAACCGGCGGCGCAAAACCGGGATTTTTTCACCTCGGGCAGCCGGGAGGCTGATCAGCGTGCCAGTCAACGCATGGCCAAAGATGAGCAACTGAAGGGTTCCGGCGAAGGTGCGGGTGAAAAGAACACCAAAAAAGCCGTTGCATCCAAGTCCGGCGGCGGGTTGAGCCCGACAGGTAGTACCAATCGAGCCGCTCAGGTCGAAGGAAAACTGGCTCTGTTTGATCGTCTGGGCGGTGAAAAAGGTATCGCTGCCATTATCGATGACTTCACCCCACGCGCGATCGAAGACCCACGAGTGAATTGGGAGCGTAAAGGTGCTAAACGCACGGGTCTGGTCTTCCGTCGGGAGAAGTCTAACGAATGGACAGCCACGCCTGAAAACGTTGCGCAAATTAAAAAACATTTAGTCCAGTTCCTGGCACTTGCCACCGGCGGGCCAGCTAAGTACGACGGAAAAGATCTGAAAACGGCGCATGCAGGCATGCACATTTCCAACGCCGAGTTCGATGCAGTCCTTGGCGATCTAAAAGCCTCTTTAGATCGACTTCAGATTCCCAACAAAGAACAAAAGGAACTGCTCTCAATTGTTGAGAGCACCAGGCCCGAGATTGTCGTGGAGAGGTAGAAAAGAAGGGCACAAATGACAAAATCCAGCGTAATTTCAACGATCACGGATGAACTTAATGGACGGTTTTGACGGGAAAACGATCGCTTTGCGAATTCCGATACTACGGCACCCGTTGATTTTAGTCTGGGGCGTCCAGAGATAGGCTCAAAAGCTCCGATAGGAGCGCCATGGTTATAGCAAACGATGGTTCAATTGCATGTAAGCTCCGTCAGGAGCGGCATATCTTGGCCTCACGGTCCTTGTTTACTCACGGTTCCATGCCGCTCCCCTGGCCTTGGAAAACTTGTATCGTGGCTTTGGGCTATACACATGGTGCTGCTACGGAGCTTGCAGCCGAACCCCCTTCAATTGCCACTGGAAGTTAAGTCGCTGAAACGTTCTGCCCCTTGATACGTTTTATCATTCATCATTCTGATAAAGAATGTTCCTGACAGCACGACCCATCTGGCTTGTGTTTGTGACCATCAGAAACGTTTGGAGTTTTTGACGGCTTGAGAACGTGAAAAAAAACAAAGATTATTCCTACCGGTAGAAAAATGGGTGTGAGCAGACCCGTCAAAATCGCAAATCCGATTCGCCCTGTCTTGCTCGCGTTCGAGGCGAGGTGCCGAAATGAAGTTGCGTTTGAAGTAAACGGCCCGAACCAAAGTTTGCAAAACAACTTCCAGGATTTCCCAAAACGATGGGTAAACGACGGAGTCGAGGATCGTTCATCTTCTCGCTCACCGTCCGGCAAGTAAACCAGCGTATTTAGAGATCCGATGTCCTCGTAGCTTTCTGCGCTTTTGGAGAGACGGATTTGTTCGGGAAATTCCAAGTCGTGCCGTGCCGCTTCGGTTAACAAAAGATACTGCTCGGCATTTATTGAATTTTTAAGCAGCCGGTGGACGATGATCACATCCACACCGGCCAGTTCGAGAAAGTTTACCACGCGATGAAACAGAGCTTCGCCGCTGTGAACGACGATCTTAAGCCGGAGTTTTTCGATATGCGTGCAGGCATTGCAACTACAGGTGACCGATTGGCTCAATTCATGGACCTTCTCGCTAAACATGCGGAAGAAGGTGAGGAGTTTGCCGCCAATAATGCGTTTGGCCTCGGGCCAGGACAATGAACCTTGCTCCTTCCGGCAGTAGAGAAAGACCGCGTCGCCTTCCAGCTTGGCAACCTCAAGCGGCAGTTCAATTTGCTTAATGATAGCATAAACCAATTCCGTGATAATAGTTTGGCTGTGCGCAAGAGTTTTTGCGTTCGCGGTCATGTAGCGCGTGTAGCCACTAATGTCCGCAATGATAAGAACCACTGGTTCAGGCGCCCCTGCAACGGAGGAAGGCTTTGACATCATTCTGACGTGAAGACCCTGCGCAAATTAAGTAGCCCAGTCGAGGGGAAACTGTGAACAATGGAATGGGCAGAGAGTAGTTCAGTAACGCCGTGATGGTTCCCCAGCTATCCCTTGCTCTGTTTTCAGGAACCGTTCATCGATGCAGGCTGGATCAAGGCTCCATCGCGCCGCTAACAGTGGAACCTTTTCCACGTTTGCGCTGATTACATCAGACTCGGAATAAAAACTTTGTCTGGCCGGCTCGGTGTAATCAAAGCATTTTACATCCAATTCTTTCTCCGCCGCCGTTCGGGCCCCTTGTTTCCAAAGTGTTTTACCTGCCCAGGCATAAGCCCGGACGACCTTGCCCCGGTTCGCGCATATCCACGCATGCTCTTGCAGCACCCGGCTGGAGTTAAAGAGTTGCACCTCCCCAAGTCTCCGGCTGAGGTTCAACACAAAACGGTAGCAGATATCCACATCTTCACCGGGTTCAGGCAAGCCAGCACCAAGGACTAATATCCACCCTTTGATCGGAGGCGCGATAAACAGTTTTTCTCCACCTGATAATCCTTCCTCCAGCGAGCACAATTTCGGGTTATGTAATCCCAAAGCGGATTGGACCTTTGCCAGACTGCGGCTTTTTATGGCGAGCCAACAAGTAGGGCGGTTTACAAAGGCATGCTCCAGGACCGGATTGGCCGTACTCGAAAGTTCGATACCATGCATCGGTTCGTCCCTGCGTCGAAGATGCCTTTGCCTCAAAAGAAAGCCTACAAAAGCTGCCCCAATGCTTACTGCGAACGCAAATAACAAAAGCAGCAGTAAAGGTATGAGACTTCCAACATTCACTCAGAATTGAATTTATGCACACTCTCAAAATTCGCAAATAGGTATTTCCCTTAAGTAAAGAGGCTCCACTTTTTATCTTTGCGAAAACAAGTCTGTGGGAGCGTCTAATATTTGGACCCATCCGATGGGAGAGGGCGGTTCATCAGGGCACCACCATCTGTTTAAAAGGCGGAACATAAGCCTGAAGTAACACCAAAATTCCCATGAGGCTGGCAAGGGCCACACTATGAAAGAAAACGTACCGCAAAATGCTCCCTTCATGCCCGTACCACTGCGTGGCAGTGCTGGCGACCACGATGCTCTGGGCATCCACCATCTTGCCCATCACGCCACCTGAGCTGTTCGCGGCAGCCATCAGGGTAGGACTGATTCCCGCGGTCTTGGCGGCGATGGTTTGAAGACTACCAAATAGAAAGTTCGACGCCGTGTCGGAGCCGGTAAGTGCCACGCCCAACCAACCCAGCAGCGTGCCAAAAAATGGATAAAGCCAGCCTGTGTGCGATAGAGCCAATCCCAATGTCGCATCTATGCCCGAATATCTCGTCACATACCCCAAAGCCAGCATTGCTGCGATCGTCATAAGGGAGTAACGGACCCGGGCCAGCGTGAGAAAGTATTCTCTTAAAAGTTGTGATGGGCCGAACCCCATAAAAATTCCAGACAAGAGAGCGGCCAGGAAAACACCTGTTCCTGTCGCTGAAATCCAATTCAGCTTAAAGACAGCCTCCTCTGCTTTCGCAGGTTTTTCGGCTGTTGGTTTCGGGGCAATAGGCGACGCGCGTTGAACCATGTTATGCAAATGCGCTACTTGAATCGCAGGGGCTGATAGTTTATCTACGGTTTTCTTGAAGAACGGTACTCCCCAGACGAAGATCAGGGCGCTTAATAAGATCCAAGGTACCCATGCTTTGAAGATGCCCTCTCTGTTCTCAATGCTTTGAGGTACGGCGGTCTCCGTTGCCTCAGGAAAGTTCCATTTTTCCTTCGGCCGCCACACTTTCAGCAGGAGCCCGACGGCGGCAATGGAACAGAGCGAGGAAATTACGTCCACCAGCCAGGGCCCATGGAAGTTCGACACCACAAATTGCGGAATGGCAAAGGCCAAACCCGCAGTCAGCGCCGCAGGCCAAACGCCTATCATCCCACGAAAACCTGCCATGGCCCAAACCACCCAAAAAGGAATCAGCAACGAAAAAAAAGGTAGTTGTCGTCCAACCATTTGCGACAGTGCCACTTCGCTAATTCCAGTAACTTTGCTCAGTGCAATAATGGGTGTGCCCAGTGCTCCAAAAGCGACCGGAGCGGTATTGGCTATCAATGATAAGCCTGATGCCTGCAAAGGCTTGAAACCGAGCTGAATCAAAATCGCGGCGGTCACCGCAACGGGAGTGCCAAAACCAGCCGCGCCTTCGAAAAATGCGCCAAACGAAAATGCAATCAGAATAACCTGAATCCGGGGATCCGGCGCGAGACGCGAAAGACTGCAGCGTAATACCTCAAAAAGCCCGGCGTTGACGGTCAGTTGATAAAGGAAAATCAGATTAAGAATGATCCAGCCAATTGGGAACAGACCGTAAGCCGCACCGAACAGTGTCGTAGCAACTGCTGCCTTAAGCGGCATTCCATAAATCCCAAGCGCAATCGCCAGGGCGACGGCGAGGCCCAGCAAGGCGGAAAAGTGAATGCGGATTTTCAGCAGAGCAATCGAACCGAGCAAAACGACGACCGGAAGAGCTGCAGCAAGTGTCGAAACGAACCGGTTGCCAAGCGGGTCGTAGTTTTGAAGCCAAACCATGAACAGAGTCAGTGAATCAGTGTATTGATGAGCCAGTGAAGCACTAACTCATATTAAATCAAAGTAATGATTAACGGAGGCTGTTGGTCAGCCAGGCGAGGTAACGGCGATTTCCGCCACTTATGGTTAATACCAGGAACTCGGGTGTGTCGTACGGATGCAGTGACACAACCAGTTTTTCCAGACGGTTCACTTGTGCCGAGGTTGTCTTAAGCAGGATCAATACTTCCTTGCCATGTTCAACTTTTTCCTTCCACCAGTAGTGTGATTCCACCGCAGGAATCAAATTCGCGCAGGCGATGAGTTTGGCCTTCAAAGCAGCGCGTGCCAGTTTTCGAGCGGTGCTCTTGTCGGGGGCAGTGACCAGCACCGCAAAAACTTCGTTTCTCCGTTTCATATAAATCCCCTGATTTTCCTGCTTCATTCATCTTTAGCCCTGGCGAGGCAAATCAAGCCCATGGTTAGGGCGATGAAGAATGATCCTGCGAGGCGGGAACCAAAAGAATCCCGATGCTATTTCCTGGGCGTGACGATGCAATCGCCGTTTGATCCGACCGTAACGTCTGCCTTTATTTCGGATGTGCCCGCCCTGCCTGTGAGAAGTGCGGTAATGTCGTGTTGTCCCGGTGAAAGAGACGCTCGAATTCGGCTTGTCTTAAGCTGGACGTCCTTCCCGTCGATTTGCCAGTTCGACGTCGGGATAGGCGTATTCGGGAAATTGACGCAACGAATGACCAGGATCACCAGCAGATTACCGTCCTGTTCCTTTCCTTCGGTTTTTTCCTTGTAAATCTCAAACCCGCCTAGAGTGGATGCGGGTGGAGTGAAAATCACGTTCCGGGAAAAAGGATTGTCGGGCAGTGCTGCGCCCAGCGGGGCCGACGAAGGTGGGGTAGGAGCTTCCACAGCTATTTTTGCTTTCTGCCGCGCCAGCTCGGCCGCCGCCTTCTGTTTCTCTTCCAGCTCCTGTTGTTCCCTGGCCTTTCGAGCTTCCTGTGCGGCCAGCTCCTTTTGCCTTTCCTGTTCCAGGCGTTCGGCCTCCTTCCTGGCTTGTTCCTCCTTGAGCCGATCGGCTTCGCGCTTCGCCTCGGCCTGCGCCTGCTCGAGCGCCTTTTGGCGCTTCATAAAGTCGAAGGTGATGTTGGTGACGGCCGGCAGACTGCTGGTAGCACCGGAGTTGTCCACGCACCAGAGTGAGATCGTGTATCTGCCTTCGGAAGCGTAGGTGTGGGCTGCCTTTTGCGGAATAGAGGAGAGGGCGTCCTCTTTGCCATCACCCCAGGCAATGCGCCAGCTCCGGAGCGTTCCGTCCGCGTCGCGCGATCCGTTATCGGAGAGTGTTGCGATCCGGTTGGTCTCATCGAGGAAGTCGAGACGCAACGCGGCGATTGGAGGCATGTTGGTCTTTGCATGCCGCAATTTGAAGACCAGCAATGCGGCCACAACAGCGCCGAGCAGCAGCACGACGGCGACGACTGCGAGGTTTTTCTTGGGTTCGTTAGGCATAAGAGTCACTCAGAGATCATTTAACCTGTGCAGGAAAGAGACCCTTCCCGTCACTACTTGTTCGTGCTTGGCTGCACGAGTGGGGCTGTATTCCTGAAAGCAACCCAACCGCCGCTGACACTTTGCGGTTAGCGCCATGTTTCAATGGGTACACGTGGTGACGTTTGGATGTCAAGAAGGTAAAGAGAGGATTTTCGCGACTGTCCTCGGGCACAGCAACTTGCTTAAAGGACAAGCATCTTCGAATTCGCTAACTACGACTGGTCGAACAGCTCATTTTGATTTCAGAACTGTTGCGAGCCGGTCAAGCTGAGAGCGTTCATGTTCGCTCGATATCGCGAACCGAAAGCAACCGATAGCAGGGCCACCGGGATATTGAACATAGGGCGGATAGATTTTGGCTCGCAAGAGATCGCGTTTGAGTTGTGCACTGTGACGTGGGCCGTCCGGAACGATGGTGATTATTGGCCCGGGAGTCTGTTCGAAGACTAAACCGGTGAGCTGCAACGCATTTCTCAGGTAGGCGGTATTTGCCTGCAAACGCTTTCTGAGCCCTGCGCCCTCCGACTGTAACACACGAACGCCCCGTAGAGCGGCGTTCGCAAGCGGTAACGGCAAAGGAGTACTGCCGATAAACATCCGGCTTCGAGAAAGGATGTTTTGTCGCAGGGAAATCGAGCCCAGGATGGCGCCTCCATACACGCCGAAAGCTTTGCTTAATGTTATGGTTTGAATGATTCTGTCGCGTGGAAGCCCTGAATGCTCAAGAGATCCCTTGCCGGTTGAACCCAACACTCCCGCGCCATGCGCGTCGTCCACCAGGAGCCATGCATCCTTCGGTAATACGCGAAAATACTCAGCCAGGGGAGCCACGGAACCGTCCCGCGAAAAAAGGCCGTCGGTTAACAGCAATAATCTTGCCCCGGAACCGCAGCGGCGCACGGAACGAACCACCTCTCCAATGTCCAGGTGTTTGAAACGAACCAACGGACATTCCAACAACTGCGCCGCGTCCGCAAGGGAAGGATGCGCTTCTTCATCGATTAGCGCATGAGAAAAATTCCCGGCCAGTGCCTGGGCCAGGACCAGGTTGGTCAAGTAACCCGTCGGAACCAGAAGAGCGGCCGGTGCAGTGAAGAACGTCTTCAGACTATGTTCCAGTCGTTGATACAGGATATGGCTTCCACTTGTCAGGCGGGAGGCAGCGACGTTCAGCCCATATTTTTTCACACCTTCTTCCAGCGCTTCAACCAATCGAGGGTCGCTCGACAGCCTGAAGTAATCGCACCCGGAAAAATAAGAAAGTTTTCGACCCTGGAAGCGCACGTAAGTCTGGTCGATCTGTTGCAGAGAGGCGGGTTCGGTTATGCGCGCCGGCTTCAACTTATTTAGCGGATTTGAATAAGGTCACCTTGGAGCAAGGGGATGTCCTTGCCCGCCAAAAGATCGTTAGGATCCACTCGTTGTGCTACACCGTTTCGAACCACAATGATTTCTTGCGGAGTGCCTCTGCCGGTGTAGTCGGCAATTACGAGCGCTTTGGCAAGGGTTAGATCCTCTGTCCACGGAACGAGTTGATTACGCACTGGACCAATTACCGTTACATTCGTCCGGGATTGCATCATTTGTTCAGCCTGCTGCCGGCCCGCCATGTAAGCGGCGCGCTCTTTTTGTTTGGCTTTAGATGGTGTGGTGCAACCAACCAAAAAACATGCCAGTGCTAAAAGAAATATGCCGGACAACCGCCCAGCGCGGCATAGCAGCCAACCACCACTGAGGTTATCATGGACGTCAGTCCGCACCGATCTCTTCCCGGTAAAAGTTGGCCGAAAACTAAACGCGCTATTAGTTCGCAACGAAGACTCAGTTTTCCGACGTGGGAGAAAACCAGGCTTTAAATGTTCCGTTGCCTTCATGGTTCCCATTTCGGTTAGCTTAACTCCTGGTCACTGTTCCCCGGGCCGCTTTAGGATTTTACCGAAATCCCCTTCGACGGGTTCGATCTCGATTCGAGAAGACTTTTTGTCGTCGTCAAGGCGACTCGGAAGCGCTAGCCTTATTTCAGGTTTCCCGGATCTCGTCGTCTCCGCAATCGGGGCAGGCATCGGAGGGGCCGACTCGACTGGTTCACTTTCCGGCGCATCAGAGTTTTGACTAGGAACATGCCAGTTAGTCCTGGCATCCAGCCAGGCACGGTACCGCTGGAAACTCCACATGCCATGTTCACCTCCCGCTTCAATTGCGGATATGATTTTGAAGAAATCACGGTTCCGCACAAAATTTTTGACTGCGTGAGTTGCCATCAAAATTTCACATTCCGGCACGCGTATGTTCAGTTCAGGCCGAAAGCGAAGCCGTTGTGAAACCACTGCCACGAGCGAATCGGCCAGTTGCGCGCTGACGCTGCTTTGAATTTCAGAAGGGAAAGCAGACACGACTCGTTGCAACGCCTCCGCGCAAGTCGACGAGTGGACGGTTGCCAGGACCAAATGTCCGGTCTCCGAAGCGTTCAACGTGAGCCGCATGGTTTCAGGATCTCGCATTTCACCCACCATTAGGACATCCGGATCTTCCCGCAACGCATCGAGTAAGGCTCGCTCAAAACTAGGGGTGTCGCGGCCGACCTCTCGTTGGCGAATATACGCGCGGCGCGGTCGAAATGTGTACTCGATTGGACTTTCGACCGTCAAAATATGGCGTGTATCGGTAAGATTAATCTCCTGGATTAGCGCCGCCAGGGTTGAAGATTTGCCCGAACCCGTGGGGCCACTCACCAGCACCAGGCCGTTGGCGGGCACAGCCAGCTTCTTTAAGTCGGGATGCAGGTTCAATTTATCCACGGTGGCTTGAAAAGTGGCCAGCAAGCGGATAGCAAAACCGACTCCGCGCGAAGTCTGCAGGATATTCAAACGGCAACGAACGCCGGCAATGGTTTTTGAGAGATCGGCCGAGCGTTGCTCCAGGAAAGCGGGCCAATGTGTTTCACCAATCGTTGTGCGGGCGATATCGAGAAGCAGTTTTGCTGCAAGCGGCTCCCCAGTGGTACGTAGCGCGCCACGAACCCGCAGGGCAGCCGGCAAACCAGCTTCCAAATGAAGATCGCTGGCGCCATTGCTTTGGGCAAGGCTCACCAATGTTTCCAAATCCATCTCCAACTCTATCTATTAACATCCGATCCAGCAAAAAGTTATTATCTGGCGATGTCCTCCGTCTGGAGGATCCGCCAAAAGTCCCTGATCAAACTGAACGGAAAAATTAGAAAAGAGATGTGGAACTTTGGCTTTTTATCCCGAAGGGATGGAATCATCCGTAGCTTTACCGACGGATTTTGCATCGCTATTACCGCCCTTTTCGATAACTATTCCCATCATGTCCTTCGCAAATGACCGTTTTCCTGTCTCTCTTTCGACCCGTTCGGTTTCAGGCAAAAATAAAACCACCACCCGATTTCTCTTTACCCTTTTGAGTTGCATCGTTCTTGCCGGCGTGGGCCGAGCTGCTCTACCCACCGTTCGCATCATGCCTTATGGCGATTCCATCACGGACGGAGCACCCGTGCCAGGTGGTTACCGCGCCCCCCTTTACCAACTATTGACCAACGCAGGATACAAAGTTGATTTCGTTGGCAATGCAACCGACAACGGCGCTTCACAATTGCCAGACTCAAATCATGAAGGCCATTCCGGCTATCGCATCGACCAATTGGACTCGGAGTTTGCTGGGTGGGTTAATGCCATCCCGGACCCCGACATCATCCTGCTCCTCATTGGTACGAACGATTACGGCTCCGGTCAGGATACGGCTCATGCCACCAATCGCCTGGATCACCTGATTTGGCGGATCACCTCCAACCGGCCAAACGCCAAGCTTATTGTAGCAAATCTTCTGCTGCGGACGGATAATACAACGACTTACAACCTGATCCGTACCACCTTCAACCCGTTTGTGCCGGCACTCGTCGCAAAGCACGCAGCTCTGGGTGAACAGGTCTATTTTCTGGACCTGAATTCTCAATTGTTATCTCGCGACCTGGCAGACGGTCTGCATCCCAACCAAACCGGTTACCGGAAAATGGCCACAAACTGGTTTGGCGCCATCACCAATCTGATCGGACCGTTGGGATCCACGAATATTCCGGTTGTTTCACGCGCCACGGGGCGGCCGGGCTGGACCAATATCGTCGTGACCTTCAGCAAACCGGTCGGGTCAGAAGCGACAAACATCGCTAACTTTGCTCTGAGCGGTGGACTAACTATCCTGGGCGCCACTCTGGACCCTCCAGGTCAGCGCGACGTCACACTTCTAACAACCCCGCAAACACCCAGCCGCTTCTATACTGTCACGGCCAGCAACATCTATGATCTTACTGAAAACCATCTGTTGCTCGCCCCGGGGGCAGCGGCGACCTTCCTTTCAGCACCCACCACCAATGTGCTTAATAATGTTCCGGAAGCGGCGGACTACACACTGGTTTATTCCCTGAACATCCCGACTGTCGCGATCTTCGATACCCGTGGCGTTCCTTACACCGTGGACTCCCATACCAACGTTCCCAATTTTTCGCGAGTGGCGTATTACCTGGAACTGCAACGCATCGGAGGCACACCTCAGTTTATCTGGGTCTCGATGGATGCGTTCACCTGTGATGCAGGGAGAATAGGTCTGCCTCTCACCACTAACTCCGGTTCTGCCCAACGCTATGTTACCAACATGAATGTCCTGTCCAGCGTGGCAGGCATTATTAACGGCAATGGGTTGAGCGGTGGATATTTGGAATTCTGGCCTACTCAATACACGGGTGCAAATACAGCGAACGTTCCTGATGCCAGTGGCGTGCTCTTTTATTGGGGAGACCAGAAAACCAGCGGCCGCTACGGTTCCATGCAGATTCACAATGTCACCGCTGCTCAAACACTTTTCGCTTATAACAACTGGGCGAACGGTGGAACATCCAGCGATCTGGGGATTGGCAACAGCACGGATGCCAATCCAGATTGGACTTTCTCCGCCAACGCAGGCTCGTATACCATCAAGCGATTGCAGGTGTATGTCCTCGCCACTCCCACTTTTGCACCTGGGCCTGACCAAACGGTCCTTGAAGATGCCCCACCGCAAACTGTTTCAAACTGGGTGACGCACATCACTCCACGATGCCCGTTTGAAACCAATCACACGGTCGAGTTCATCGTAAACAACGATAACAATGCCCTTTTTTCGGTTCAGCCCAGCGTCGGTCCAGAAGGCACTCTTACCTATACCCTCGCGCCTAATGCCAACGGTACCGCCTTAATCTCCGTGCGTTTGCATGATGATCGCGGTAGTGGCGGCCAGGATCTCTCGTTACCACAAAATTTCCGCATATCGGTGCTCCCGGTCAATGATCCTCCTATTGCCGTTGCCCGAGCGTTCCCCCTCGTGACCCTTTCGCCGGGCGACACAAATGTCTTTATCATTGCCCGAAATAACATCGACGCCACTCTTTACTTTGATGCCTCGGCCTCCTCCGATGTGGACCATGATGCCTTGCAGTTCTCCTGGTTCATCGATGATTCCAGCACTTCCTTTGCCACAGGTGTCGTGGCCACGAAGGTTCTTGGCGTGGGATCCCATAGCATACGACTTGTTGTCAGTGACAGCCTCGCATTGACAACCAACTACATTACCGTTGAGGTCATCACCCTGGGCCAGGCTGTCGAGAAACTGATTGACCTGGTCAATCACTCTGAGCTTTCCGGTAATGACATCAATCCACTTACAGCCACATTAAGCGCAGCGAGGGCCTCGTTTGATCGGGACAATTTTATCGCCGGCCTGAATCAGCTTGGCGCATTTCAAAACAAGTCCGGCGCCCAAATCACCCCTTCTCTTGCTCAGGTTTTCATCCGGGCCGCACAGATAATCATGGGCGCCTCCGAAAAATCTGGCACACCATCGAAAATTACCCGGGTAACCTCTGGGCCTCATCGGGAAACACTCCTGCAGCTAAACGGTGACGCCGACCGAATCCATCTGATCCAGGGCTCCACCAACCTGGCAGATTGGGAAAACGTAGGTATTGCCATTGACCTGGGCGCTGGCTTACTCGGGTTTGAAGATAGGGACGCAGCTCGCTTTCCGAATCGGTACTATCGAATCGTCTCACCCTGATTAAAGTTTCGATAGTGAGGGGGGAGATCCTACTTAGTTGCGACTCCCCCGGGAGCGCCGGCATCCCTGCCGGCGGGAATGTCTCGTGAACAAAAACGCCGGCAGGATGCCGGCGCTCCCAGGACTTTTCAGAGATGCAGGGTTCCGCAAATGGAGGTAAAATCAGATAACCAAAAGATGAGCGCTTATGAAAATAACTGAAATTGCATTCTCCTGCTATCCAGTCACCGATCTGAAACGAGCCCGGCAATTCTACGAAGGCACGCTCGGTCTCAAGCAAGCCACACTTTTTGGCGACGAGAACCAAGGTTGGATCGAATATGACATTGGCCCAGGAACACTCGCGATCACAAACTTCGCCTCCGACTGGAAACCCTCCGCCGATGGTGGTGGTGTCGGTTTGGAAGTAGAAAATTTTGACTCTGCGATTGCGGAACTAAAGTCAGCAGGAACCAGGTTCCGCATTGAATCGACTGAAACACCAGTCTGCTTCATGGCAGTCGTATTCGATCCAGATGGCAACGCCGTTTGCATTCACAAGCGGAAAGGCAAGCCTGGCGCCACCAGCGTGCGATAAAATTTGACACTCACGGAGGGTGACCGTCCCCGGGCGCAGCAACTTGCCTAATGGACAATATGTTCGAATTCGCTAAATCGCTACCTGCTCGAACATTGCTGTGCCCGGGGACGGGCACGCTCCGGTATTTGTGACCGACAGTTTTAATCGCACCTTCCCACTATAGCTGACTTGTCTGGATTTTAATGGGGGCTACCCTCCGACCCATGCGCAGACGCCTGATGAAGGTGGTAATAGGGATCCTATTGCTCCCCTTCCTCGTCCTAGCTCTCCTTGTGTTCGAAGGTGTCCGGGGTCGGCTCTCTTTGGCACATTACCGCCGCGCACTGCTCGCGCAAGGCGAGATTCTCTCACCCCTCAAGCTTAGCCAACCATCGACAAACGGGGATAACGGCGCACCCGAGGTACTGGCCGCCATCAGAGAACTGAAGGTTGGTTCGGTTCTGCCCACCAATTATTCGACCGGAATGAAGTGGACTCCCTCAGGTCGAGCTATCGTTTCCTTCCGCGAGGAAGAATGGGTCGAGAACAACGTGACAAACAATTGGGACCAATTGGAGGCGGACTTGGAAGCGAATAAAGCGATCCTGACACGAATTCGCGCTGCGTTGAAAAAACCGGTTCTAGTGAATTCGCTGGATTTGGGGCAGGGATTCAAACTGCTCATTCCTCATTTGGCGCCTGCCAAATCGCTGACTTACTGGTTCCACGCCGGAAGCCAACTCGCTCTCCATGACGGTCAAACGCATTCCGCACTCGACCATCTCATCGCCGAAACGCATCTGACCCGAATGCTGGCTGAGGACCGGCTCATGATTAGTGAACTGGTTCGGATTGCAATTTGTGCCATGGCCCGGAATAGCGCTTGGGAAGCAATTCAGGCGGACGGGTGGAAAAATGAGGACTTAACCGCGCTTCAAAAAGCCTGGGAAGAACAACGTTTTATTCCGGGCATGGTGCGAGCTCTTCAAGGCGAACTGATTTACGGGCAAACATCATTTGAAATGATGCGTAAATCCAATGCCGATGCGGTGCAAATGGTTTATGGACTGGAGAAGTACATGCTTTCAGACGATTCCGAACGACCCTGGTGGGAGCGTACTCTGCGGGAATTTTCTGCCGGAGACAAGATAGCTGATTTCTTAAAAGAGCAGGTCTATTGCAGGTTATGGCGTTACGTCTGGTTGGATCAGAATGAGCGACACTATTTGGAACAGACCAAACGGCTGTTAGAGATTGCCCGCAAAGCTGCGGTGGAAAAATCTTTCTCAACCGTGCAACCCGCGATAATTGCGCTTGAACAGGAACTGTCCGCGGGCAATTGGTACGATCGCCTCCGTTATCCTGGTCCAAGTTTGGATTTTGGTTTGCCAAAAGCAGTCAGCCGAGCGATACGCGCAGAGACCGAGCGCTCCATCACCATCTGTGCAATTGCACTGAAACGATACCTTCTCGAGCACGGAGCACCGCCTCCACAACTTGAGGAGCTCGTGCCCCGTTTTATTTCGGCCGTTCCGATCGATCCTATGGACGGCAAATCGATGAAATATCAGACGAATAGCGACGGCACCTTCAGGTTGTACTCTGTCGGAACCAATGGAAGAGATGACGGTGGCGCGACGACTCTTCTCCCCGGCAAAACAAGCCTCAAGAATCCCTGGGATACGAAAGATTTTTTCTGGCCGTCACCAGCCTTGCCGGACGAGGTCCAGGAGTATCGAAAGGAATCAGCCAAGAAGTAATTTACATTACGACGAAGCCTCCAATGTCTCGCCGCAGCCAGTGGATTTACGGTCTTCTCGTTTGGAAATGAATTAGACGGTCCGGATATCCAGAGTCCGGTTTGGTCATATCTGTGTAAGAGTCGCAAACTTAGGCTAATACGTACTCGCCCGGCTAATCGCCGGCTCAATCCCGGCGGCGTAACACGCCACGACCGGGGATTCCCTGGGCTCCGATTTGTTGTTTCCACCGGCAAAACGTCTGTGCTTGACCCGATTGTGAGCGGCCCCAGATCGGGGTAAAACATCTACCGTCAGGATCAGTAATGAGCCTTAAATGAAATTGGCAAAGTAAAAGAGGAAACAAACAACTCCCATGAGAATCCCCAAATCTCCAAGCCCACGCGAATCCGCAAGTAAGTCACCGAGTCGCCGCCAGGCACGTTGCCAAAGCGGGCGCCTGAAAGGGGCCCATCGCTCAGCGGCTTTCCTCCTGGTAGAGGTAATTGTGGCATTTTTCGTGCTATCAATCATGCTGGTTTCGCTTTACGGCGGTATATCCTCAGGTTTCGGCCTGGTGCGTTTGGCGCGTGAAAATCTGCGGGCGACGCAAATTATGGTTCAGAGAACAGAAAATTATCGCCTTTACGGCTGGGCCCAACTGACCAACTCGTCGGTCGTCGCGCCTACTTTCACCGATTACTTTAACCCGTCCGCCACCAACTCGTCTTCCATCGGGACGCTTTATAAAGGCACGGTGGCCAACACTGTCCCGACCAATGTGCCTGCAGCCTACCGCGGCAATATGCGCATGCTCACGGTCACGGTATATTGGACGAATTATCTGTCGAAGCCCTCCACAAATTTTATCGTGCACAGCCGGCAGATGGAGACTTTGGTTGCCCGCTACGGGATGCAGAATTACGTCTCCAAATGAAGTTGTCGACGCTGGTCCCCAACGGCTCGAACTGCGTTCGCGGGATGACCCTGATCGAGATGCTCGTTGCTGTGGGCGTGGGCTCCCTCGCGGTCACGGTGGCGATGAGCCTTTATCTCTTTGGCCTGCGCAGTGTCGGCGCGATAGGCAATTACACCGAGATGGATGGCAGAAGTCAGCAAGCGGTGGATTTCATGCTGCGCGAGATTCGCACCGCCGACCTGGTCGTTGACTATAAAACCGACAGTTCGACTACCTGGCTAAAGGTGGCGAACACGCTCGGCGCGGCTCCAGTCACCAACACTTTCACCTGGACCGCAGCCACGGGCTTGCTGACATGGGACAAAACCGATCAGGCCACGCGCACGCTGCTGACGGGTTGCGAAAACTGGAGTTTCGTCTTTTACAAGAGGGTGGCGGATTCGAACGGGGTTTTTTATCCCACCACGGACGCCAGCGCCTGCAAGTTGATCAACATGTCCTGGAAATGCACTCGCAACAACATCACCAGGAAAATGAATACGGAGTCGATCGTGACTGCGGAGGTCGTGCTCCGGAACAAACCGTGAGATCGCATGGACGTCCAAATCTCCAATCAATCGAAAGAGTCGGCCAGCGTCCTGGTTCTCAGCCTGATCCTCGCGGTGATCCTTGGAATCACCCTCGGCAGTTACCTGGCTCTCGTCCGGACCCAGACGGTCCTGGGGGCAGAATCGCAAGCCTGGAATTCCGCCCTCACGCTAGCCGAGTCCGGGATCGAGGAAGGCATGTCCCAAATCAACATCTCCTATGGAGCGGTGCTGACTCCGACTAATTACCTGGATTCGATCAGGGCTAACTGGGGGGCGATGGCCGATGGGGTTTTTGCCAAGTCAAACGTGATGACCAGCGGTTCGTACTCCGTCACTGTCTTCCCGACCAACCCTGGACCCATTATCACCGCAACGGGCTATACCACCGTGCCATTGGTCGGCAAACGGGTCACGCGCATTGTCCAGATCACAACCACCCCATTGCCTACCTTTGGCAATGGCATGGCTGCCCTGTTGGGAGTCACGACCAAAGGCAACAAGCTCACCATCGACAGCTACGATTCCGCGGATCCGGCCCACAGCACCAACGGCATGTACGATGCCTCAACCAGGAAAGCCAACGGCGATGTTGCCAACGTGACCGGCAACATCAATGTTCAAAATGCCAATATCTACGGCCATCTGAAACTCGGCCCGACCGGCACATATTCTCTGAACAGCGGAACGGTGGGAGATCTTAACTGGGCCGGCCCGGGCATCGAGCCCGGATGGCTCGCGAATGATTTCAACATGGAGCCAGGGGATATGGTTGCTCCCTACAACTCGGGGCTCTCAGTTCCTGTCAACAAGAACAACGCGACGAATACCTATCCGCTCACCACGGGCAATTATTATGTCGATGGAGATTTCGTCATGTCACAAAATGAAACCCTGAACGTGAGCGGAACGGTCAGGTTGTATGTAACCGGGAATTTCAACATGAAGTCACAGAATGCCTGCCTTATCAACATTCTGGCGGGAGGGAGCTTGCAGCTCTTCGTTGGGACCGCCAACGGACCCGAGGTCAGCACATCGTTGACCAAAGTCAACATGTCGGGCAACGCCTTCAATTTTTCTTACTTTGGCCTCCCCAGCAACACGTCGTTGATCTGGGCGGGCAACAATCAGTACGTGGGAACCGTGTATGCGCCGGAGGCTGATTTCACCTGCGGGGGAGGCGGCAACGACACCTACGATTATCAAGGTGCTTGCGTCGTGAAGACGATCTCCATGAACGGAAAGTTCAATTTTCATTACGACGAAAACCTCAAGCGCGGCGGCCCGGTCAGCGGCTTCAATGTCGTTTCCTGGAAAGAACTGTAAGCTACCCCTGAACACAGTGTTCTACGCTGCGTGAGCGAAGAGTGACTCTTCCTTCCCTCGACACCCTTCCCTCGACCCTCGACCCCTCGACCCTCGCCGCAGGGGCAGAACGATTTCCTAAGCTAAGCTAAGTCCACGTTCAAAACCGATTTGCTGAAGACTG
>Ga0163163_10000451_pt1 | contig 37491 bp, 58 predicted proteins | sample S65metaG_FD_119766 | JGI IMG/M metagenome (GOLD analysis project Ga0163163, IMG submission 119766) | Switchgrass rhizosphere microbial communities from Kellogg Biological Station, Michigan, USA - S6-5 metaG | ecosystem: Host-associated > Plants > Roots > Rhizosphere > Soil | place: USA... | reverse complement strand
CTTCCGACTGGTATAGGCATCATCGTTGCTGCACTCGAGGAATTGCTCAAGGGAGTTATCGAGTCGGCTAAGAATTTGATCCTTGGAGTTCTGGAGATTGCTGATGCTCTCGCTAAGACTGCTCCTAAGTTTGTCGATGCTATGGTTACAATTCTTAACAGTGTTGTCGATGGATTGATCAAGCTTACGCCGAAGTTTGAAGAGTTGATCAATGTTCTGATCGACGCGATGATCCAGGTCTTCCATGATAACCAGGATAGCATCGTTCAAGCAGGCTTCGATTTCATATTGGCTGTACTTCAGGGAATCAATGAGAACATGGATAAGCTGGTCGCGGCCGGCGTAAGTGTGATTTCCAATTTCTTGAATGGTATCGCCAATCACGTAAGCGATATTGCAACAGCAGCATTGAATATTGTGATTAAGTTTGTAGAAGGAATAGCTAGTAACGTCGGACGACTTGTCACAGCTGGTGCCAATATCGTTCTCAACGTTATCAAGGGTATCGGTAAAACCTATCAAAGACTTATATCTACCGGTGCAAACATAATCGCCGGGATTATCACAGGTATAGGAAATGCTGCTACAAGGATTGTTACAGCAGGAGCTAATGCTGCAACAAACTTTATCACTGCAGTTGCTAAGCAAATTCCTAAGGACGTCAATAAGGTTGCTAGTGCAATTATCGATATGTTAAATGCATTGTCCAAGGTTATCAGGAGACGAGAGCCAGAAATTATTGTAGCTATGGGTGGTGTTGCTTCGGCTATTGTTGCTGGTTTGATTGATGGACTTAATCAAGAAAGAGGCAAAGTTCTAGCTGCAATCATGGATCTGATCCCAGGTCCTCTTAAGAGTGTCGCTAGTAAGGTGCTCGGAATAGCTTCACCTTCTAAACTAACTGTTGGTTTCGGTAAAGCTATTGCAGACGGGTTCATATTGGGCATGCGTCAAGGAATGGACGAGTCAGAACGTACTGCTTCAGAGCTTGGTACTTCAGCAATGAACGCAATGCAAGTATCTGTCAACAAGATTTCTGACATGGTAAGTGCGGAATTGGATGCAAACCCAACAATTACTCCAATTCTGGATCTGACGCAAATTCGAAGTCAAGCTGAGGAATTGTCGAAGCTGACTACGGTTGCTCCAATTACTGCAGCAGTTTCTTTGAAACAAGCTTCGAATATCTCTCCAATAACGCCTGATGCACAGACAGCTATGGCTTTGGGTGGGTCTGCCGTTCATTTCGAACAGAACAATTACTCCCCTAAGGCTTTGACCGAGGTTGAGATTTACCGACAAACGAGAAATCAGTTATCTCAGCTCAAAACATCTCTCGCTATCAACTAAACGTACTAGGGGCTCCCTTCGGGGGGCCCAAGGAGGTTAGAGCTGTGTTGACTGAAGTTAAAGCGTATAGTTCGTTGCAAACAGCTCCATCTCTGTTGTTAGCACCGAATGGTAGAGCTGAAAACGATTTCATCCAAATTCGAAACATCGATGGACTGGATCCAGTTGTCGCATCGGTTGGTACAACGCCTTATGGTTCTTCTGATGGAGAAGCCTATGTAGGTAGCAGTGTATTGAGTCGAAACCTCGTCCTTACACTGCATCCGAACCCAGATTGGGATACCTGGTCTCCCGAAGCTCTACGTAGACTTCTATATTCATACTTCATGCCAAAACAAGCAGTTCGATTGCTGTTTATGAGTGATGACATGCAAGATGTGGATATTCGAGGTGTTGTAGAAAGCTTTGCGGCAAATCCATTTAGTAAAGATCCGGAATACATCGCTTCAGTCATTTGTCCCGATCCATATTTCAGTGCAACCACAGCGATAGTTCTGACAGGTAACGCAAATGATCCTGATATAGATATTGATTATGGCGGGAGTATTCCTGGTGGAATTCAAGTTGAAGTTGACTGGAGTTCAGGAACTAATCCTAGCCTTATCTCAATTGATGTTGGAAATCCCGATATTTCAACTTTTGAAGTAAGTATGCCTAATATTGTAAGTGCGAATAACTATTTTCGTATGAGCTCTTTCCCTAGAAGTAAGTACGTTGAGAATGTTTACACGAGTGGAGCCAATAAGGGAAAAATTATCAGTCTTCTTTCTAATGTTACGATTGCAGAAGGCTCTACTTGGCCGATGCTTCAACCAGGCTCGAATTCCTTCTCACTTGGTACAGATCATGGAGTACAAGCATGGCAACTCACCTATCTTGAAAAGTTTGGTGGACTCTAATGGATCTGTATACGCTAGATAGATCATATTTGCGACAAGATCTAATTGAGGAATTCGATTCACTTATTTGGACAGAGCGATATTATGGTGACAGTGAATGTGAAGTAGTTGTCCCTCTACAAAGAGATTTGGTCAGCCAGCTGGCCGCGGGTACATTCCTCTCGATCGATCAAAGTAAAGAGCCGATGATCATCGAGAATTTCGAAATAACAGAAGAGGGAAAAGTAAAAGTCACTGGTATTTCTGTCTTGTCCTGGCTTAACAATCGATTCGTTCGTAATAGCGTTGATCACAGGAAAACGCAGTGGAAGATCACGAGTCAGAAGCCAGGCGAAATCTTGTGGACTATTGTCAAGCAAATGTGTACTGCTAATAGTTCTATCATAGGTACGAATAAAATGGGTCTTGGTAATGCAGCTCGAGAAAATGAACTGATAATTCCTGGGCTAAAACTTGACGCTCAGGATACTTCGGGTAAGAACATCAAGAAAACCCTGGTTCCGTTTGGACCAGTATATGACGCTTTGCGCAAAATTGCCGAACAGTATCACATCGGAATGCAAATTTGGTTGAAGGATGATTTGACTCTCAGATTTCGAAGTTATGCAGGGCTGGATCGTACTAGTAGGCAAACAAAAAATGAAATAGTTCGATTTTCATCGCTGATGGATTCTTTGGCCAAAGTTCATGAACTTCGATCTGTTGCAGATTTCACAACACTGGTATATTCGTACGCATCGAGTCTTGAGAAGATCGATACGGCCGATCCTAATAGCGATCCTGACACATGGCTGCAGCAAGATAACAAACCTGGAATTGCCCGTCGAACGCCACAAACGGGAAAGTACACCGGATTTGATTTGCGCGCCAGATTGCTATTATGCGATGATATCAAGATTAAAAACGATCTTGACGAAGAAGATAAGAACGGTCCCGAAGACACAGTACCATTAAAACGAGCAGAACTCCTTGATGTTCTAGATAATAGAGCAGACAAGGAATTGAAGCAGCATCTGTACGTACGGACTGTAGACGGTGAAGTCGCCCCCACAAATCTGTTTCAGTATGGTCGAGATTATGCTCTTGGCGATATCATCGAAGTACAGGGAAATACCAATCTCGTTGAGATTTCTCGAGTAACTGAGTATATTCGGTCACAAGATTCGAATGGAGAACAAGCATATCCCACAGTTGTTGCGATCGATCCTTAGGAGCTTTATGCAGACGTTTCTATACTTCGGCATATTCTGGGGAGGATTATTCGTAGGATATATGCTACATCACTGGATAATAAGTATGAAATCCTTCGATGGAGTTATGCGTGTAACAAAAGATGAAGAAAAGACGGTATATTCTCTTGAACTTACTGAAGATCCCGATATGCTTGCATATCAGAGTCTGGTTATATTTAAAGTCATTACTGATCTGAAGATAGATCCCACTCGCGACTAAAACTTCGCCTTTAATGAGGAATCTATCTAAGGAGAAGCCATGACGTATTTGTTCAGTCCGCTTGAAGAAGCCGTGAACAGAGCGCTTCAGAACTTGAGACATTATGATACTGGTTCCGAAGAATATGCTCGAACGATGGATTCATTGGTTAAGTTGCATAAAATGAAGCAAGAAGAAAAGTCTTCAGAAGTAAGCAAAGATACAATGGCTATCATCGCAGCAAATCTCCTAGGAATCATTCTGATAATCTCGCATGAACGCGTGCATGTCATCACATCGAAAGCATTCGGATTGTTACTAAGACCGAAATGAACTCAGAAGAAGAATTCTAAAAGGGAGGGTCCCTTCGGGGACCTTTTCTTTTTTCTCAATCCCAAAAAATCCCCGGGGGGAGATTTTCCTCAAAAGTCGCAGATATTACATCGCATATAATGAAACTACCTATATGTCCTATTGGAGGAATTATGTTAAAAGATCGTGCAATAGAAATTAAGGAAGATCTCAAAAACCATATAATAAGTAATAAAGAAGTGTATTTTGTATGCGGACTTGTTGTAATCGCTGGAGTATCGTTTTATATTGGAAGAAGAAACGGTAGAGAAATTACCATGATAAAGAATGTTATATCTGGACATGGTAATACTCTAACTTGGTCATCGGCAATGGATCGTAAAGGTCCTCCTAGCTACATGGTTAGTCAGAAAGGTACAAACAACATGTGGCTCTCACAGCGTGGCTGTGCGTTAAGTCTTGGAACCGATCCTACCAACATCTCTAAACATATCAGACATGGTGAGCCCATTCCGGGAATGCCAAACGTGATTATCGAACGAGTTGGTGTGGTCGCCTAAATCGCAGAAAAAACACATACTATAATGAAAGGTATCAGTTCTTGTGCATACAGGAGCTGCTGATCTCTGGTGCATACCGGAATTCAGACGAGCCTTTCATTTTTTTTCGCAGAAATTACACCTCCTATAATGAAAGGTATAAATCCTAAAAAGGAACAATTATGTTTAGATTTATCGGAAACCTCATCATGTGGGTCCTCTTCGGATGGCTCTGGTTGACGTGGATGATAGTTAAAGCAATAAAACCTTCGTAGGAAAATGCGTTTAAAAGAGGGAGTCCCCCAATAAGGGATTCTCTTTTTTGCCATTCGCAGAAAAAACACACTGTTTAATAGAAGGAATACTCTATGAAAGATTTAACCACTATTCAAAATCTTTCGTATTCTTTTTTTCTTTCCAAGAATGGGTAGCTCGTATAAGGAATGACAAAAAGCCTAGGCTACAAATCATTCGTCTTTCTTGTAAAGAAAAGCGGGCAATTGCTCGCCGAGCTACTCGTATTTTTGTCCACTAGAGGAGGAGTTAAAATGGCTGTGGAACAGATCACTCTCGCGAAGGCTTGCATGGATTACTTCTCCCCTGACCGAAAGCTGACGACCCATGAGTACAGGGATCTGACTCATCAGGACAAGGTGGAGTTGCGAGAGATGTTCATCGCCGAGGGTATGGACATTGCACCTCTTGCACCACCGAAGTCTGAAACTGAGAGTTAGATGCAAACAATTCACTTCAAGCGACAACTTCTGGGTAAATGGCGCCGAGATGATGGGGAATCCAAAACCCATGTAAGTGAAAGAGCCATGAATCGCGAAATCCAAAAATTGATCGGTGATGGTTGGCATATGAGAACTGAAGGTGTAACCATCATTCGCGGTGTAACCCTGTTCAAAAATTAAGGAGAAAGATGGAAGGTAAGCGCGTCGCCATTCTCGTTGAAGTAAATCTCGATCTGGTTCCGGGTCACTTCGACAATGTTCAAGATTACATCAAACTCATCGAAAGTTTCCTTGATCGAACCGTTCCTCACTACGAGCCCACTGTGCAAGAAGTCATCGATTTTGTGCCTGCACCCAGAGCCTCGAGGAGGTAATTCGCAGAGAAAACACACACTTTAATAGAGGGAAAGAGCTTCATCTACGATGAAGTGCTTCCGTAGTTCTCGATACGGCCCCTCTATTTTTTTCCTTCTCTGTAGGAGGTGATTATGTTCATCATTATCGAAAAGAGGAAGTCATATGGCTTCTTCCACTTTTTGTGGGACTGCTTTATGGTCGTCCTCACCTTCGGATTTTGGTTGATCTGGATTTTCGTCCGGGAAATGCGAAAGCGAAATTCATATCCTTGTTAGGAAAGGTCCGTTATGCTTACTGGAGTCGTCAAGCAAGTCAGGTATGCAAGGTATTTGGTAAATGAAAATTCAACCACTGTTCTGACGGGTCTGGGTGTCGCGGGTGTTATCACGACCGCATATTTAACCGGACGCGCGTCCTTTAAAGCAGTTAAGGTTCTCGAGAGAGAAGAGGAGAATCACGAAGAATTTGCAGAAGAATTCACGAATCTTCTGAAAGTTCGAGCAGTTTGGCGTCTGTACGTTCCGCCAGTTCTTTTGGGTGCAACTACGATCATCAGTATCATTGCGGCCAATAGATTAGCTTCGAGAAAGATCGCAGCTCTAGCAATTGCATCAGGAATTTCAGATCGGGCTTTGCAAGAGTACAAAGAACGAGTAGTTGAGAAGTTTGGTGAAAACAAAGCTCGTGATATTCAGGATGAGATTGCTCAGAAGCGCGTGGAGGGCGAGTCTATAAACAATGAAGTGATTGTTCTTGGTGGTGAGGTTCTTTGCTTCGATCTGCATAGTGGGCGATATTTCCACAGTACGCACGAAGCCATCAAGCGTGCAGAGAACAAGATTAATCATGAACTCGTTCATTTCTCTCCAGCTAGTCTAAGCGAATTCTATGATGAACTCGGAGTACAGGCCACGACATACAGCGATATGGTAGGTTGGGATGTTGGTACTCAAGTAGAAGTCAAGATCTCAACCGTGATGTCTCCAGATAGTCGACCATGTCTTGCCATCGATTTCAGTCCATATCCTGTATACGATTATAATCGACCACATTATGGACCCTAGAAAGGAGATAACGTGAGCATCGATTTGTCGATGGAAGATGATGGACAGCTTCGAGTGAGTGTTGATAGGCCAGGGGAACGAGCTGTATCCGATACAATCGATCCTGTAATGTTGATCAATAGTATCTGTGATACTGCCGATATGTTCCACGAGGCTAATGGTGATGAGATGATAATCACACTGCCTCTAGATCTGTCGGTACCGGTCGAGGGTGAACCTCAGGTTGATGAGAAACCAGAGGATGAAAGTGCTTAAGAAGACGATCACGTACCAAGACTTCAATGGAGATGAGGTCAGCGAAGATTTCTTCTTCCATCTCTCCAAAGCTGAACTGGTGGAAATGGAGCTGAGTCACGAGGACGGGTTGTCCGAAGCCCTACAGAGAATCATCGCAGCTCAAGATGGCAAGGGTATTGTCACCGAATTCAAGAACATCATCTTGGGTGCATATGGTAAACGATCTTCGGATGGAAAGAGGTTCGTCAAAAATGCGACTATCAGAGAAGAGTTTGAATCGAGTGAAGCCTATTCCACTCTTTTCATGGAGCTCGTTACTAATACCGACTCGGCCATCGAATTTATCAACGGGATTATTCCGTCGGGTCTGGCCGAAGATGCGGCTAAAGTCACGGGGGCTGATCTCGAGGTAGTCAAACCAAAACCAACAGTTGTATCGAAAACAGATATTGCAGCGATGAGTCCAGATGACATTGCAAAGCTTGGGGCACGTGTGTCTGCAGGCGAAATCGTAATCAGTGGTGAATAGGAGACTCCAATGGCTAGTAATCAAATTGCTCTTGTTAAGTTGGCTGTAAATGTGGTTGCAAGTGCCAGTGTTTGGAAAGTCGTCAATGATGTAATTCGGAACAACGTGGCCATCGAGACCACTGCAGATGCGGTCAAGGTTTGGACGGGAAGCCTCGTCATCGGTTCCATGGTTGCAGATCAGGCCCAAAAGCATGTCAATTACCAGCTCGATCGCGGTCTCGTCTGGTTGGAGAACCGTAAGGACGAGAATAGAGGCGCTGATGTGCCCGATGTGCCTGTAAACTAGGCATTTTCTCTGGGGGTTCGCAGAAAATACATGTTGTATAATGAACCCCTATCTAAGGAGAAATCGTGCCTAGCAAGATCATCATTAGTGTTCTTGAGTGGGTCGTCACTGTTGTGATTCTCATGGCAGCCGAAAAGGCTGTGAAGATCACGTGGCGTGCCCTCAAGACGTTGAAGGATGCTCGCACTATTCGCGTCATCGCCGAGAAGTAGTAGTTCAAAAGCTAAAGGCTCTAAACTGAGTCTTTAGTTTTTTCTTTTCAAATTAAGGAAAAAATGGATACTCCAGACTTTCCGCCTAATAGCGAGAAAAGTAAAAAGGGAAATGACAAGAACATAGAACGTGTTACTACCGGCGACGTGGTTCGTAAAAGAAGGTCTTTGAGAAAACAATTCTCAGAAGTCTTTATCGCTGGAAGTATGAAGACCGCGGTAAATTACGTCGTGTTGGACGTATTGCTCCCAGCGGCGAAAGACATGGTGGTTGAAGCAGGCGATGCGTGGTTGAGAAAATTGATATTCGGAGATTCTTATCGAAAAAGAGGATCGACAACGCCTCAATCAGGCGCGACCGGATATGTCACGTATAACCGTCCTTCGGGACCTCCGTGGTCATCTTCGCCGCAAAGAGCATTAAGTCGTCAAGCACGAGCAAGACATGACTTTGATGAAATTATATTAGGGTCACGAGCAGAAGCCGAAGAAGTAATCGACCGACTATATGACGTGGTGAGCCGATATGAATTCGCATCAGTTGCCGATCTCTATGAGCTTGTGGGCCTCTCCTCAACTCACACAGATCATAAATGGGGTTGGTCAAATATTAGGGGGGCTGGAGTTTCAAGAGTGCGTGATGGTTACTTATTGGATCTCCCAAATCCCGAACCACTCGACTAAAGAGCTCTCAAAACAACTGAAATTAACAGTATAAGGAGTTATGATGAGTTTCGTTCCGGCAGCGATCAGTAAAACGGTCGCCCGCAATAGCCTGCGTCTGCAGAAGAACTCTCCTGGACTTCTTTTCGGAGCAGGCATTGTCGGCGTGGTCGGTAGTACTGTTCTGGCTTGTCGAGCCACTTTGAAGATGGATGAAGTTCTGGGCAATGCAAAGGACTCGCTTATCACGGCGAAGAGTCTTCAGCATAGGGAATATAGTGAGAAGGATCGTCAAAAAGATATTACTCTCATCTATGTCCAGACCAGTGTCAAAATCGTAAGGGCGTATGGTCCAGCCGTTATCTTAGGCGGACTGTCGATTGCTGCACTGACGAGCTCTCATAACATGCTGAGTAGGCGGAATGCTGCTCTAACTGCTGCCTATGCGGCTTTGGAGAAGGGTTTCTCTGAATACCGAGCTCGTGTGGTTGACAAGTATGGCGAAGATGAAGACCGAAATCTTCGTTATGGTACGCAAATGGTCGAGATTGGAAAGGGAAAGAAGAAAGAAGAAGTTCTGCGGGTGGGCCCAGGAGACCCATCCATCTACGCTCGTATGTTCGATAAGTATTCGTCAAGCTCTTGGGACAAGGTGCCTGAGTACAATTTGATCTTCTTGAGGTGTCAGCAGAATTACGCCAATGATCTGTTGAAATCTCGAGGACATGTGTTCTTGAATGACGTATACGACATGCTCGGTCTTGAACGATCCACGGCTGGAGCTGTGGTTGGTTGGGTAGGTTTTCAGGACAAAGAAGGATTCGGAGATGATTACATCGATTTCGGGATATTTGCCGATAGAGATAGGGACTGTTTCGTAGAGTTCGTCAATGGGTTTGAAGGAGCGATTTTGCTTGATTTCAATGTTGACGGAATAATTTACGATAAAATTGAGAGGAAGTAATCATGGCAACCACCGAATTCGTAGTCGAAGAAGTAGCTGAAAATCTCGAGGAAGCTGCTTCAGCAATTCGTCATCTGAATGCAAATTCCCTCACCTTCATGGCCGGCGGCATTTGCATCGGGATTGGTGTCGGATTCTATCTTGGTCAGCGTTGGCGAAGGAGTCAAATTGAGCAAAAGGTCTTTAAGGAAAGTGAAGAAGAAGTCGAAAAAATTCGGACGTACTATGCTCAAGAAGCTCGCTTTGAAAAGCCCGATCTCGAGAAAGTAGTTGAAGAAAAGGGCTATGCGGTTGTAGAAGAAGAAAGGCCTTTGCCTCCGCCGGTTCCCATCTCCCCGACCACTCGAGTGACAGTTCACGACAGGACTGAGGAAGCTGAGAAGGATAAGAACGATGGATGGAGTTATCCTTACGAGCTTGCTCGACGAAATTGGAAGGCGCCACACATCATCCACCAGGATGAATTCTTCTCAAACGAAGAGACGCCATTTCAACAGACGACGTATGTGTACTATGCGGGTGACGATAAGCTCACTGATACAGACAACACAGTCTTGAACAATCGGGAAACGCTTGTCGGTACGGACGCTCTTATTAATTTTGGGCATGGTACGGACGACATGAACATAGTGTACGTGCGTAATCCGGCCCTCGAACTAGATATTGAAATTGTCCGCCACACTGGGACTTACGAAGAAGAAGTCCTGGGCCTAGAACGAGAAGATGAAAATGAAGCAGAAGATGAAACAGAAGCCACAGACGATTGACGTCGATTACTATCAATGGCTAGTCTCCCGAATCAAGCCGGGCAACCCGGACAAGACGTATCTCGAGATGTTCGAGATAATGCACAACACCGAATTTGTGTGGTTCGTCCCGAATGACGACAACCGCGTCAAAGACGGTGAGCATTTGCGAAAAGATTACTTCAGATTCGTCCTCGAGAGTCAGTACGAAGAGGGAGATTTAGTTATTGAGTTCGTCTCATTTCTCGAGGTACTGGTGGGTCTGAGCGTGAGACTTGCCTGGGCGATGAGTGAGCAGGGAAACGAGCCGTATTGGGCTTGGCGATTGATCAAGAACATCGAGCTCCACAAGATGTCAGATCCATTGACGAATAGGAAAGTCGAGCAGATCAACGAGATTCTCTACAATGTTATCTGGAGAACTTACGATCAGTCGGGTTACGGTGGATTCTTCCCACTGGAGAAAACCCTCAAGGATCAAACCAAAATAGAAATTTGGTATCAGATGCAAGAGTATGCGATGGAGAAGAATCCGCTAAACTAAGGAGGTCTGATGGATTTTTATCAGATCCTCTGTAGAGATACGAAAGATAAAAAGTTAGAGCTGTACCCTGACTTTATTGTCGGACGATCCAAGGATCTGATGGTTCAAGGTAGAACCTTCTATGCGATTTGGGATGAAGTAAAAGGTCTTTGGTCTCGTGATGAGTATGATGTTCAACGAATGGTCGACGAGGCTCTGGAGCTTGAAGCTGAAAAGGTTGAGAAGGAAACAGGATTATCGACCATAGTAAAGTCCATGCGATCGTTCAACAGTAGATCGTGGACTGCGTATCGGAAGTTCCTGTTAAATGTCAGCGATAATAGTCATCGTCTGGATTCCAAGATCTTGTTCGCAAATTCAGAGATAAAGAAGACAGACTATGCGAGTAAAACGCTGCCCTATAATCTGGAGAAAGGCGATATTTCAGCTTGGGATGAACTTGTAGGAACGTTATATTCTGTAGAAGAGCGGGCTAAGATCGAGTGGGCTATCGGATCTATCGTAGCTGGAGACTCGAAGAAGATCCAGAAATTCTTCGTGTTCTATGGGCCAGCTGGATCCGGTAAGTCCACGATGTTGAATGTGATCGAGAAGTTGTTCGAAGGTTACACGACAACGTTCGATGGAAAAGCGTTAGGACGCTCTGACTCGGCGTTTGCCACGGAAGCTTTCAAACACAATCCTCTGGTGGCTATTCAGCATGATGGTGATTTGTCCAGGCTTGAAGACAATACCCGGTTGAACTCGATCGTCTCGCATGAACAGATGACGATGAACGAGAAATTCAAGCCGAGTTACACTGCGCGATCCGAAGCCCTGTTGTTTATCGGCTCGAATCAGCCAGTAAAGATCACCGATGCCAAGTCCGGGATCATTCGTAGGTTGATTGATATTCATCCGACGGGTGTTCGGATTCCCAATCGGCATTACAACACCTTGATGAATCAGGTCGAGTTCGAGCTTGGAGCAATTGCTGCCCATTGTTTGGAAGTATATTTGGAAATGGGTAAGAATTTCTACAATGGATACCGCCCACTGGAGATGATGCTCCAAACAGACGTGTTCTTTAATTTTATTGAAGCGTATTATGATATATTTAAGGAACAGGACTATACGACGCTCGAACAAGCGTATCAGCTGTATAAACAATTCTGTGCAGAAAGTGGAATAGATAAGCCTCGTCCAAAATACAAAATCCGAGAAGAGCTGCGAAATTACTTCGACGATTTCAAAGATCGGGACAGGATAAATGAAAAGCAAGTACGCAGTGTATATTCTGGTTTCAATGCTGAGAAATTCAAAGTGCCGAAGGACACTGATGACGACCTACCGGCATATTCGTTGGTTATGGATGAATCGTCGTCTCTGTTTGACGATCTATTTCATGCTCAACGAGCGCAACTAGCGGGTAAGGATGGAATACCTTCGCAGAAGTGGTCGAACGTAAAAACTACTCTTTTAGATATTGATACGACCAAGCTTCACTATGTTCAAGTCCCTGAAAACCATATCGTTATTGACTTTGATCTAAAAGAGATAAACGGGAACGACACTAGTCTCGACCGCAACCTCGAGGCAGCCAGTCGTTGGCCAGCGACTTACGCCGAGCTGAGTAAATCTGGCAAGGGAGTGCACCTTCATTATACCTACGAGGGAGATTCAAGCGAGTTAGCTAATATCTATTCGGAAGGTATTGAAATTAAGGCGTTTGCTGGAGACGCGTCTTTGCGTCGAAAGCTAACGCGTTGCAATGCAGTAAAAATCTCATCGATTAGTAGCGGTCTTCCTCTTAAACCAAAGAAGGAGAAGATGCTCAAGGCTAAAACTATAAAAAGTGAAAAAGGCCTTCGAGAGCTGATCGAGCGTAATCTGCGAAAAGAAATCCATCCTGGTACAAAGCCGTCGATTGATTTTATTGATTATATTTTGAAGGAGGCTTATGACGAAGGTTTAAAATTTGATGTGACGGATTTGCGGCCACGACTCATAGCTTTCGCTAATAACAGTACACATCAAGCCTCGACCTGTTTGAAGATCGTCCAACAGATGAAATTTAAGTCTGATGATGAACTCGAATCAGATGTTGAAGTAGAAGTTGACGACGATCGTATGGTTATATTTGACATCGAGGTCTATCAGAATCTCTTTGTTATTTGCTGGAAGTTTCGTGGCGACGATAATGTTGTGCGGATGATCAATCCTACAAAGGAAGAAGTCGAGAAGTTACTTAAACTGAAACTCGTCGGCTTCTATAATCGTCGATTTGACAATCATATTCTCTACGCTGCCAATTTGGGTTACTCTATTAAGCAGCTGTATGATCTTACTCGAAAGATTGTCATAGACAATAATCGTAACGCGATGTTTGCTCAAGCCTATAACTTGTCATACGCTGATGTCTGGGATTTCAGCTCGATAAAGCAAGGCTTGAAGAAGTTCGAGATCGATCTCGGTATCCATCATATGGAATTGGATTTCCCACTAGACGAGCCTGTAGATGAAAAGGACTGGCCGCGAGTCGTCGAATATTGTGTCAACGATGTTCGAGCAACCGAGGCCGTGCTGGAAGATCGCTGGGAGGATTTCGTCGCTCGTCAGATCTTGGCTGAACTCAGTGGGTTAACCGTAAACGACACTACTCAGAGGCATACCGCGAAGATCATATTTGGGAACGATAAGGACCCGCAGAAATATTTCGTCTATACAGACCTAAGTGAAGAATTCCCTGGTTATAAGTTTGATGCGGGTAAAAGCTCATATCGAGATGAAAATCCAGGAGAAGGAGGTTATGTATATTCTGAACCTGGTATTTACGAAAACGTAGCTCTACTAGATATTGCTTCCATGCACCCAACGTCCATAAAGATTCTAAATTTGTTTGGTAAATACACAGACAAGTTTAGCGATCTGTTGGATGCTCGAATGGCTATTAAGCGAAAGCAATTCGCTAAAGCTAGAAAAATGTTGGACGGTCGTTTAGCTCCCTATCTAGACAATGAAGATGGAGCAGACAAGCTGGCATATGCTTTGAAGATTGTCATCAATATCGTGTACGGATTAACCTCCGCTAGTTTCCCAAACCCATTTCGTGACAATCGTAATAAAGACAATATTGTTGCCAAGCGTGGCGCTCTCTACATGATAGATCTAAAACACGACCTTAAAGATAATGGATATTCCGTCGTGCATATTAAGACCGATTCTGTGAAACTTCCCAACGTTACTACTAAAGTGATCAACCATGTTAAACGACATGGGAAGAAATATGGTTATGATTTTGAGCACGAGGTTACATATGATAAATTCTGTCTCGTTAACGATGCGGTCTACATTGCTCGTAAGGGTAAGGAGTGGACCGCCGTAGGATCTCAGTTTCAACATCCATACATATTTAAAACGTTGTTCTCAGGCGAAAAGATCAAATTTGACGATTATTGCGAAAGTAAGAACGTAATGCAGGGAACAATGTATCTCGATAGAGAGGAACATGAGAAAGATGAAAAACTGGATTATCATCGTATGCGTCACCTCGGTCGTACTGGGCGTTTTGTACCTGTGTTGGAAAATGGTGGAACACTATTCCGAGTAAAAGATGAAAACTATTACGCGGTAAGTGGTACGAAAGGTCATAAATGGATTGAAGCTGAGATCGCCAAATCTATGCCAGACCTTCAGATTGACATGTCATATTTTGAGAAGTTGAAAGATGAAGCCATAAGAACCATCGAAGAGTTTGGTTCCTTCCAGGAGTTTGTATCATGAAAGAGACTGGGATATTTCTCGCTGAGAAAATCGCTGCCGAATTTCATGAAGAATATGAAGCTCTTGCTCCGGGATTTGGTTATCGTACTCGAGAAGAGTCCGCTAAACCTTGGCGTGACGTTCCCGAACAAAATAAAAAACTAATGATTGCGGTGGTACAGAGCTTACTTGATAGAGGAGTGATTGAATGCCGCAGGATAACACAGTATTGATGGAAGGTGTTCGGATCATCTTTCGTAACTTTGCTGGTAAGGAAGGTCAGTTCAATCGTGAAGGTGATCGTAACTTTGCTGTTCTTCTCGACGAGAAGGTCGCCACTGAGATGGCCGAAGACAACTGGAACGTCAAGTGGTTGAAACCTCGTGATGAAGAAGAGGAGCAGGATCCTCAAGCGTACCTGCCAGTTTCATTGAATTTCAAAGGTCGCCCTCCCAGAATTGTGTTGATCACGTCTCGTGGTCGAACGAATCTTGATGAAAATGCTGTCGAGATGCTCGACTGGGCCGATATTCTCAATGTGGATCTTATGGTCCGACCATATGAGTGGAATGTAAATGGTAAGACTGGAATCAAAGCTTACCTACAGAGTATTTACGTGACCATTCAGGAAGATGAGTTGGAGCGAAAGTACTCTGAACTAAATCCAGCATGATTGAAGTTGCCATCACTGCTGTTGTAACTTTTCTGATCGTTCTGATCAGTATCGTGTTTGGATATTTCCTTGGTATAACTCGAAACCGAAACGAATAGGACTAATGGAAACTACTAGCATTACGACTAAGTATGTCCGTAAGCCGCTATTCGTAGACGCTGTCCAGGTTACTGAACAAAACTTCGCCGATATTGCAAGGTGGTGCTTTGGTGAGATCGGCAATATTGATGAAACCCCAGTTGACAGGTCTGCAGATGTGCAGCCGACTAAGCAGTATATTCATGTAAGGGTTCACAATCCGAAGAATCCTCGTCAGACCAAGGCGTTCGTGGGCGATTGGATCCTTTACACGGAGCGCGGTTACAAGGTGTACACAACCAAAGCTTTTCAGGCCAACTTCGATCTTGTAGATCAGGACTGATCGTAAGCTAGCTCACATTATGTGAGAGGGGATGGGAGTCCTTGCAGCCTTCGCGATCCCCATCTATATTTACCTAGAGAGGAATTATGGAAGATAATAATCATATTGTTGATGTAAAGTGGCTGGATGCAGAGGCTCTTGCTCTTGAAACAAAGGCATCGGCCATTAACGATTGGCTCGACCACACAGAATTTCTTGTGAGAGTATTCGAAGGCGATGCGTCGATTGGATCGGAGTTGAGAGCTGTGGCGGGAACTTTACGATCACGGCGAAACGATATCGATACAGCAGCATCTAAGTTAAGAGAAGAACTGGGAACGAAGACATGAAGTTCTTGTGGTTTGTTCTTGCGTTCCTATGGTTTTTGGTTGTAGTGTTTGTTGATGGCGATATAAACATATCTACCCTTCTCTGGTTCTTCCTCTTGTTTCTGTGGGTAGGTTTGATTGTACAGTATGCCATAACTTATCGTCGATGGAAAAGACAAGACGTCCTCCGACGACAAAACCGAAAAGAACATTTGGAGAATCTGAATGTCCCCAGTACGGAAGAATAAGGGTGGCTATCAGTTCGGCACCAAGGGTAAGCTTTACAAAGGAAAAGGCGCTAAGAAGAAAGCTCAGAAACAAGGGCGAGCCATTCAGGCAAGTAAGAGAAAGAGGGCTTTAGGGCAATGACTGAGCAACCAGAAGTACCTGAACCACCTGACGTGATTCCACCGCCCGAAGATGGTCCTGATCTTGATCCGGCTGGTGCTGAAGATGATGAGTTGCAAAACGAGCCAGTACACGTCGATAATCAGGTGCCGACCGATCCGCCAGGGAACGTATAATGGCTGGTGAATTGGCCTGCCCCCAACTTAAGCGACGTCTCAAAACCGGCTGTAAGGGTGGTGACGTAACTGCCGTACAACGAGCATTGTATCCAGCCTTGAGAGAGCGTGGAGCCAAGGCGACGAATGCCAAAAATGGCGAGTACGGTAGGAAGACTGTAGCTGATGTAAAAGCGTTCCAGACCATGGTGGGTATCAATCCATCAGGTGAAGTTGGTTTGAACACGCTGGTTGCATTGTGGAACCGTAGTCTAAAAGATCGGCCGGCTGGAGCATTTGATGATCAAGGTGTGCAAATGTTGTTCCGGTGTAAACTGGGCAACCCCACCAAGCTGAAGCCAGACGAGCTCAAAGAAGGCGCTAAGGGTCCACATGTAACCGCACTGCAGCGAATGCTGTGGCGAGCGCTAGGTTCTGACACTACCAATAATCGTGGTGGTACCTGGAATGCCGGCACTACCAAAGATATGCGTAAATTCTATGCGCGAGCAAACTTTACCGATCGAAACCCCAAGAAATGCAGTCAGAAAGACTGGGAAGCTTTGTGGGCGTTCGGCGATGATCGAGCTAAGGAACTCGCTCGTAAGGTCATAGCGACGCCTACAGACGTCATTCGCCAGCAAATACGATCATGGGGCGAATGGTATGTGCAGAATCGTAGCCGTATTACCTATGCTCAGATACGACCCTATCCCAAGACGGGTAAACTGCCGATGCGTACGGATTGCAGTGGCTCGAGTACCCACGTGTTGTTCATGGCCGGCTGTAAGAATGATCCTCATCGACGTAATTACGATGGTCAGGGTTATACCGGCACCATGTACACGAATGGCAAACGGATAGGACTGGGTGATCTCAAAGCGCTACGACCTGGTGATTGTGTATTCTATGGTAATCAGGGAGGTGGAATTCCCTCGCACGTGGTCATCGTCATCGGTCCTGGTGATCGAGCGTTGAACTTCGGTAGCAATCCACCGCATTTCGTAAACATTGGCACCTACTGGCGATCAAACCTACGTACGGATGTGGGTGCTCGCCGTTACTTCGAATGAGAACCATAGTCCAAGATAATAAGCTAGGCTTGACCGAACGAGAAATAAAAGACTATATAGATCACGGAGATCCACGAGTAGTACATACACCTATCAGAGCGAATTACATCATCTTCTACAAAGCTACAAGTGTACCTCGAGATATACGCTCAGGGTTTCTAGACCTTAAAGAGGCTATGAAATATGTGCTCACTCATCTGGATGCAAAACCGGATCACATTTATGATGTAGTTAGTCGAAAAGTGGTTTGGGAAATGTTGTATCCTAACGACGTACAGAAAGACTAACCATGAATGTAGACACCGGAGATATCAAACGGCTTAGCGAGTTTGAGCCTGGTGATACCGTAAAGATACTCACTGACGAACAAGCTGAATTGTTGATGAAAATAGATAAAGAAGAGCGTAGTCAGGAGTTAGCGCGATTACAACGGTTGCAGTTCAAAGGTCTTGCATAACCAATAAAGAGTCCCCCGGGCCCGTACGTGCCCACCCCCCTGGGGGATTAGGGCGGGGAGTAGCCCTGCGACGGGGTAAATTGCCTCTCCCCCCGCTAGGGAACTCCTCGCCCGTCTTATTTTCCGCATGGAAAACACTCCTTATAATGAAACCTATTAAGGAGTAAAATGGAAGGAAAATCTCAAAAGATACTCGATAAAGTCGCAGAGATATCTGACTCGATGATCAAACTTCAGTCTGAAATCGATTTTGTGCGCGTGCATTATTCGCATGTCCCCAAGATTCAGGAAGAACTGGAATCTGCTCAAAGAATCGTAGATAAGAATCAGCGACTTCTCGTGCAATTCATTGAGAATTCTCTCGTAACGTCCTAGTAAGTAAAGATCGGAGTCTGGAAACAGGCTCTGATTTTTTTTAGAAAGTAGATATGGATCTCAGACCGCATCAGGAAAAAGCACTTGAGGAACTCAGTGACGGAAAGATTCTCTGGGGTCCTGTAGGCTCAGGAAAATCTCGAGTAGCTGTAGCATATTATGAAAAGCAGCATTGGGGCAGAGATGTCTACGTGATCACTACAGCGAAGAAACGCGATAGTTTAGATTGGACCGGTGAATTCGCTCAGATCGTTATTGGTAAAGAACTGAATGCTACTTCGGGTGGTGTTCTTACAATTGATAGTTGGAACAATATTGAGAAGTATAAGGATGTGAAGGATGAGTTCTTTATTTTCGACGAACAGAGATTGGTTGGGAGCGGGAAATGGGTCAGGACCTTCCTCCGAATCGCCCGAAACAATCGATGGATTCTCCTCAGCGCCACTCCCGGAGATACCTGGCTGGACTATATACCAGTTTTCGTTGCCAATGGTTTCTACCGTAACCGGACAGAGTTCAAACTTGAACATGTGGTCTATGCGCCGTACACCAAGTTCCCGAAAGTGGTTCGATACCTTAATGAAGGTAAGCTTAACAAGTATCGTAACCAGATCCTTGTTCATATGTATTATAAGAAGCACACGACGAGGCACCCGATAACAGTTCCGGTTGGATATAATGAATTGTTATTTAAGAATGTTGTTAAGAATCGATGGCATATTTACAAGAATAAACCGATTCGAGATGTAGCAGAATTCTTTCAGGTACTGCGGAGGGTAGTCAACACCGATCCTTCGCGTCTGAGAGCTGTTAGGAAGCTTCTAGAAGAGCATGAAAAGATGATCATCTTCTACAATTTTGACTATGAATTGGAGATTCTTAGAAGCTTGCAAAATGATACGACGGTGGCCGAGTGGAATGGCCATAAACATGAAGAAATTCCTAAGACAAATCGATGGGTTTACCTCGTTCAATATGTCGCTGGATCGGAGAGTTGGAACTGCATCGAAACGGACACAATTCTCTTCTATTCTTTGACCTATTCGTACAAAAATTGGGAGCAAGCACACGGTAGAATCGACCGATTAAATGTGCCATTTTCGGATCTTTACTATTTTACCCTCCGTTCGAAGGCCATAATTGACACTGCAATATGGAGGTCTTTGAAGGCAAAAAAGAGCTTCAATGTGAGCAATTTTCCCGAACGATTATTAAGTGGCACAGACGATTTGGCTTAAATAAAGGGATTGAGGGGGTTTTATTTGTGCCACTTACCCTCTTAATTCCTTTTATCTATTTACGCAGGAGAATATCTAAAATAATATATAGATATTAAGTAGAAAAATAATAGGGTAACGGTTTGATGGTGTAGTGGCACAAATGTAAAGAAAATATCTAATGGTCTCCACAAGGCTGCGCAGCTTCCTCAAGGCCCTTAAAAAATGAGGTAGAAATCTATGCCTGAACAGTGGAAAACGATCGACCGATTTCCAAGATATAGCGTAAGCGATCAGGGTCGTGTTCGCTTTGACAAATCTGGGAGAATTTTACGATGTAATGAAAACCAATACGGGCTTTTACAAGTAGGGTTGATGGATGAGGGTATACAGAGGCACCGATCGGTTCCACTTCTCGTGGCCAAAGCTTTTCTTCCTGAGCTTCCTGGTCCTTTTGATACTCCAATTAATCTGGATGGAGATCGTCATAATAATCAAGTTGATAACTTGGTTTGGCGACCTCGATGGTTCGCTATTAAATACAACCAGCAATTTCGCTATCCATATGAAAACCCTATCGAAGCTCTTATCATGGATTTGAAAACTCATGAGATTAGTGAAAATTCATTCGAATGTGCAAAGCGATATGGGTTGCTCGAGAAGGATTTAGTAGTATCGATTATGAATCGCACTTACGTTTGGCCGACATATCAGCAATTTGGTATTGTGGAATAGGAGAGATTATGACATGGCGCCAACAGATGGTATGCCGTATTCTTTTAATGATTGCGGCTATCTTAGCTGAAGAACCAAAGCTTCGCGAAGAATTAAAATATCTCTCAAATACAATTACACAATACAAAGAACCTGTTCTGGAAGAGGAATAATTATGCTCAGTGAAGAAGAAATCAATCAGGCCATCACTCGTAATATGGAACGACGCTGGGTAGTAGGCGTTCAAGGTGAGTATGTGATTATCAACAATTACAATGGTCTTGGTGCTTGCAAGATTAGTCAGGAACATTGGCCAGATTTGAAAATCGTAATTGATGCGTTGATCCCAGGAGCAATTCCAAATGGCTGAAACTGTGAAGCCGTATAGAGATCCGATTCCCGGTCGTGGTTCAATCGAACTTCGTCGAACAGCAAGTGGCTCATATTCGTGGGTGATCACAATTTGGGCAGATGCAATCGTGACTGATGCTCATTTGATTGGCATGATAGATTCGGTAGAGCGAGTGGACAATGAGTTGCGTACAAGATATCCGGACTCAGGTGATCCCAAGAAGGAATAGATATTAGATAGCAGCTAAATCGCAGACTTTAATAGAAGAGAATAGAATATCTGACTTTATTTTTCTGCGAAATAGCCACTAAAACGAAAGGAGGGGAATGTCCGGTCAACTTAGTACTCAGCCAGCTGAGCTAGATCTTGCACTATATGCCGGAGACGGTGTTTCTTTTAAACTAATTTGCACTAATAATGCAACTCCGCCACAACCAGTAAATGTTACTGGGGATATTCAGGCGCAAGTTCGAGTTGATCGTTTGGCAGCTGATCCTCCTGTGGCCGCCTTCTCCGCCGATATGGTTGGTGCTGATGTCGGAGAGGTTGTGCTTTCGTTAACAGGTGATCAAACACAAGATATGGTGAATGATCCATCCGCAACTAAGGGTAAGTTCTCTGGAGTGTGGGATGTTCAGTGGACTGCCACTGGTGGCGAACCGCGCACGCTTTGTCAAGGCAAAGTGGAGTGTGTTGCAGATGTCACAAGATGATTTCACAGTAACTTTTAAAAGTGAAGATGTTGAGATCTCAACCGACAATGAGATACCTGAGGTAACCATTGCTGTTGATGTAGTTCCAAAGTACAGCGTATTGGTTACTGATCAAGATATCGATCTTACGATTGAATCTCATGTAGCTGAATTTACTTTTGATAAAGATGGACCCGATTCAAATCTAGTTATTGAGCAAATTCCAGATATTATCATCTTAGCGTCTGACAGCCTGGGATCTCAGGGACCTATGGGTCCCCCTGGACCACAGGGTCCAGAAGGCCCAGAAGGCCCTATAGGCCCCTCTGGCGGCCCTCCAGGTCCTGAAGGTCCTATGGGCCCAATGGGTCCTGAAGGTCCAGTAGGTCCTACAGGTCCGGCGGGAGCCGACTCGACTGTACCTGGTCCACCAGGTCCTCAAGGACCTATCGGCAATACAGGTCCAGCTGGTGCAGCAGGAGCGCAGGGACCAAAGGGTGCTGACTCAACCGTTCCTGGACCAGCAGGTCCGCAGGGTCCAAAAGGTGATACGGGAAATACTGGAGCTCAGGGACCGATTGGTAATACAGGAGCTCAAGGACCAATCGGTAATACGGGTCCACAAGGTCCACAAGGTGTAAAAGGTGATACGGGTAATACAGGAGCTCAAGGACCAATCGGTAATACAGGTCCTCAAGGACCTCAGGGTCCACAGGGACCAGCTGGTACTGCACCAGTAGTACCTTATGTCAACTTTATTCGTTGGACGAGTGGAATTGTTGGTGGAGGTGCAGATGCATTAGTGCAAGCGTGGGATGTGCAAGATAGTAACTTTACACCGGGTGATGGTGTAGTTGGATTTGTCGTCCCGCAAGATGGTCTTTGGTTTGTATCAATTGAGGTTGAATTTCAGTGTACTTGGCCATCTGCTGGTGCACCCAACTTGATGAGCGTTGGTGTTAAAACTGGAGCTGGATCACCTAAGGAAATTTTTACACAGCGAGCTGAACCATCCAGTGCTGGTGGTCAGCGCCGAACCATTCTTGCCAATGGAGTGCTGCGATTAGTAGCTGGCGATTTGGTTCGTCCTTTCATGAACAATGGTACAGGTATTAGCGTTACTCATTCTAACGGCGCATCACCTGGTGATCGTCATTCTTCTCGTTTTGGTGCATATTGGATTGCGCCGTGACCGAGAATCAATATCAAGCTAAATTGATTAAAAAGCTCAGAGATAGATTTCCTGGTTGTGTTATAATGAAAAACGATTCATCGTATCAGCAAGGCATTCCAGATCTTACTCTTCTTTGGAATGAGTATTGGGCTTCATTAGATGTTAAGGTCTCTGGCGAAGCTGTTACTCAGCCTAATCAAATTCATTTTATCGAAAAACTAAATGAAATGTCGTTTGCTGCATTTATATTTCCTGAAAATGAAGAGGAAGTTTTGAATGCGCTTCAACAAGCATTTGAGTCTCCAAGGTGAACATGCGTTTCTAAGTCCTAGTAGTTATCACTGGATCAACTATACTCCAGATCGATTAGTTGAACGCTGGACTGCATCGCAAGCCATGGCATATGGTACAATGCAGCACGAGTATGCGCAAAGAGAAATCAAAGCCGGTCGACTTTCGCATCTTGTAGGAACTATTGGATTGTATATTAATGATGCAATTCAATATAAAATGGACACAGAACAAGTTCTTTTTTATTCTGAGAATTGTTTCGGAACAGCGGATGCTATTTCGTTTCGATACAACACGCTTAGAATCCACGATTTAAAAACCGGTCAATATCCTGGTTCAGTTCACCAACTCGAAATTTATGCTGCGCTCTTTTGTCTTGAATATGACAAAAATCCATTCGAGATCAAAATCGAGCTGCGCATCTATCAAGATAATGAAGTTGTTGTTTATGATGCTGATCCTGAGGATATCGTATTCATTATGCAAAGAATTCAAGAATTCGACAGAATCCTGACCCATCGAAAATTAGAGGAGGAAACGTGATTCGTACTCATGAAGAACATCTTGCGCATTACGGCATCCTTCGAAAATCTGGTCGTTATCCTTGGGGTTCTGGTGGTACGCAAGAACAACGGAGTCGAGATTTTCTTGGTTACGTTGATAAACTTAAAAAGCAAGGTATGTCTGAATCCGAAATTGCTAGAGGCGTTGGTATTACGACAACCGAACTTCGTGCTTCTAAAGCAATTGCAGGTCAAATAGATAGACAAGACAAGATTCGCCAAGTCGAACGGTATAAAGAACGAGGTTGGTCGAATACTGCAATAGCTCAACGTATGGGCATCAATGAATCTTCGGTTCGACATTATCTTACTCCCGGCGAAAAAGATAAAGCGAATGCTCTTCGTACTACAGCCAATTTTCTAAAAGATCAAGTTAATGAAAAGCACATGATCGATGTTGGCAAAGGCGTTGAAGCACAACTTGCAATCACGAAGACTCGACTTGAAACTGCAGTTGCCGTTTTAAGAGAAGAAGGATACAACGTTCATAATATTAAGATCGAGCGACTTGGTACAGGCAAGTTTACAACGACGAAAGTATTGACCAAGCCGGATATTACTCGAGAATTCGTTCAACGTAATCGAGCTGATATTCAGCAAATTCAGGGTTATTCGGATGATTATGGACGAAGCTATCAGCATATTCAACCGCCCATTTCGATAAGTTCAAAGCGTATTGGCATCAATTATGCTGAACAAGGCGGAAATTTGGCTGATGGCGTTATGTATATTCGTCCAGGTGTAAAAGATCTTTCTTTGGGAAAGAACAACTATGCTCAGGTTCGAGTCATGGTCGATAAGACACATTACTTGAAAGGCATGGCTGTATACAAAGAAGATCTTCCTGATGGCGTAGATCTGGTATTCAATACGAACAAGTCTAATACCGGTCGAAAATTAGACGCCATGAAGGCAATAGAAGACGATCCTGAGAATCCGTTTGGTTCCATCATCCACCAAGTACATGGACCGGATGGTAAAGTTGTATCGGCTATGAATATTGTTGGTACAAAGCAAGGAGCAGGCGAAGAAGGTTCTTGGGATACTTGGTCAAAGAATCTTTCAACTCAGATGTTGTCCAAGCAAGATGCACATCTTGTTCAGCAACAGTTGGACATGACGCTTGAACGTAACGTTGGAAGGTTTAAAGAAATCAATAGCTTGACGAATCCTACGGTTCGTAAAGATCTTCTTCTAAAATTTGCTGATTCGGCCGATGCTTCTTCTGTACATCTGAAAGCAGCCGCCTTACCAAGGCAAGCAACTAAAGTTCTACTTCCTGTTCCATCAATGAAGCCGACTGAAATTTATGCGCCTACTTTTAGGAATGGCGAACGAGTTGTTCTTATTCGTTATCCTCATGGTGGAACTTTCGAAATTCCAGAATTGACCGTGAATAATCGAAATCGTGAAGCTCGTAAAATAGTAGGTGCAGCTCCAGATGCAGTCGGAATTCATCAAAAGGTTGCACAGCATTTGTCCGGTGCAGATTTCGATGGCGATCATATTCTCGTTATTCCCAACAATAAAGGAACCGTAAAAACAACCCCCGCCCTTGATGAATTGAAGGGGTTTGATCCGGTTCACAGTTATAAAATTCCTGAGGGTTCTTCTATTCCACGAGTTACTGATGCTCGAAAACAGCAAGAAATGGGCAAGATTTCAAATCTAATTACGGATATGTCTCTTCATGGAGCAGATCCAAATGAACTTGCTCGAGCAGTAAAACATTCCATGGTCGTTATTGATTCAGAAAAGCATCAGCTTGATTATCGAGCATCTGAAAAAGATCATGGTATTCTTGACTTGAAAGAGAAGTATCAGGGTGGAAGAAGAAAAGGCGCAGCCACTTTAATAAGTAGAGCCCGAGCTAGAACCTTTGTTGAGGAACGAAAGCCACGGCCCGCTAGTCAAGGTGGCCCGATTGATCCCGCTACAGGTAGGAAGGTCTTTGTACCGACTGGACGTAAGATCCCGAATAGGAAAACGGGTACTTTAGAGATAGCGAAGGAACGATCGCAGAAACTAGCAGAGACTGAAGATCCGTTCACACTATCTTCCGGTACACAGATAGAAGGTATCTATGCGACGCACTCTGCTAAGCTAAAGGCCTTAGCTAATGAAGCGAGGAAGGAAGCTGTAAACACTAAGCCTATCCCCTATTCTCCTTCAGCAAAGGCCGCCTATGCTAAAGAAGTGGCCTCTTTAAATGCCAAGCTCAACATTGCTGAGAAGAATGCACCTCTCGAAAGACAAGCCCAGCTCTTAGCAAAAGCCTCCGTGTCTCAGAAGCGCCAGGCAAATCCCGGCATGGAGCCAGAGGACGTCAAGAAGATCAGACAAATAGCTTTGAATGAAGCCCGTATTAGAACGGGTGCTCAGAAACAACGGATTCAAATGACCCAGAGTGAATGGGATGCCATCCAAGCTGGTGCTATCAGCACACATAAACTAACAAGCATCCTTAATAATAGTGATGCTGATAATGTTAGGCAGTTAGCAATGCCTAAGTTCCAGCCTAAGATGACGAGCACTATGAAGAGTCGTGCTGAATCTATGCTGGCTCAAGGGTATACTCAAGCTGAAGTAGCAGATCATTTGGGTGTTGGATTAACTACACTCAAAGAAGGTATCAAGTGATGAGTGATACTGAATACATGCTAACGACAGTCGACAATCCATTCGATCCATTCACTAGGTTTGATGAATGGTTAGCTTACGATACTCGAATGGGTTACAACACAGCTGGTATGCTGGACCGCATCGCTAATGTATCAAGTGATTTGTCTGAACCTGACCAGGCATTGGCTATTCAGGATGCAATTGATGAGATTGTAAAAGAAAATGTTTCGGGGATGTGGACTAAGGTTGCAAAAAATAATAGTAGGGAGTTCATTGTATGAGGGGGGAGGGGTCAAAAATTTTTACCCCCCTCGTTCATCGCCCGGCTCCCAAAAATAGCCCCGGAGGCATATTCCCACAAACAAAAGTAGAAGGGAGGTCGTGTGCCAGCGAGGAAAAGAGGCGTGAAACTAGATAGAACTCCCCGCAAACCCGCGACAACTCCCGAGGGTCGTGAGAATGAGCTCGTTTCTCAAGCCGTTGATCTCGCTGAGAAACAGATTCGTAGCGGAACAGCCTCATCTCAAGTCATTACACACTTCCTAAAGCTTGGTTCGACTCGTGAACGGCTTGAACAAGAGCGACTCGAGCATGAAAACGAACTTACACGCGTTAAGATCGAAGCTCTTGAGTCCCAGAAGCGTGTAGAAGAGTTGTACATGGAAGCTCTTACAGCTATGCGGTCATATGCGGGAGATTTACCAGCTCCCGATCCCGACGATGAAAATTAGAACATATTCTGAACTTTCTCAACTAGAAACATTCGAAGAACGATACCGTTATCTCCGATTACAGGATGTAGTTGGGAGATCGACGTTTGGGTTTGATAGATTAATTAATCAACGATTTTATCACTCGAACGAATGGAAAAGGCTTCGAAGTTTCGTTATAACCAGAGATAATGGTTGTGATTTGGGGATTCTAGGTTATGAAATTTATTCGGGTTTGTTGATTCATCACATGAATCCTATATCACTAGATGATATCAGAGATGGTGGTGATTTGCTGTTTAATCCCGAATATTTGATAACCACAACGCTTCAGACACATAACGCGATTCATTACGGCGACGAAACGCTTCTTCCTAGAGGTCCAGTCGAACGCACAAAGGGTGATACGACACTCTGGTGAAAGGAGGGAGATGCAACCAACCGACATCGTTAAGAATCATCCAGCGGAAACGGCGGGCCCTCTTGCGATGGCATTAGCTGCTCTTATTGCAAGTCTTGCTGACATTACAGATACCAATACGATTCTATATTTGGCCCTTGTACTTTCATTTGTCCCAGCTGTAGTAACTTGGATCGTTGACCTAAAACGAGGGTCCGCAAATGGACCTACTTCTGATCCTGGCAGTTGAGGAGCATATTCCATGGGCCGCATTAGGTGGATTTCTTTTAGGTGTAGGTAGTGCGCTTAGCGGATATGCTGCGATTATATCAGCTAGGAATGCTATCAAGAAAGAAAAGGAGAAATGCAAAGACGATACGCCCACTGATGACATCCGTTCTAATCAATCACAATAAATACGGAGGGTAACACGAATGCGTAAGCTCATCGCGCTGGTTGCTGCAATTTTCGCTTTTGCGGCATTTACGTCCGTGGCTCAGGCCAATACCACGGATTCTTGTGTTGATTTTGGGTCTGGGCAGAATAACTGTTTCACGACTACGTCCGAGACTAATGTAGATTTCGGCACCGTGCACATGGGCAAGTTTAGTGCTGGTACTTTCACGCTGGTTTGCACCAAGTACAATGAAGTGTTCGTGAAGCAGGGCCGCATTGCCAAGAACGGGACGCGAAATTTCTTCGTCGAGGGCCTGTTCGGACTGCACAATCCTGACTGCACGCTTAGCGCACATGCAATTTCCACTGTTGATGGCAGGCGAGCCAGCGCCAGTGTAACGCTTATCGATTAGGCTGACAGGGTCTGAGGTCTCGGCGATTCGGGGAGGTGATAATGACAGTAATTTCGAAAGTTACTGCACTAGTGGTATCGGGATCGTTGATGGCTGCAGGAGCTGGATATTTAGGAGCAGCAGCGCTGAGTCAAGAAGCGAATACACCGCTTAAAACAGTAACAGTTGATGTTGGCACGGGAGAGCCAGGGCCTACTGGGCCGCCGGGACCTCAAGGACCTCCAGGAGTTTCAGGACCACAAGGACCTATAGGAGAAACGGGTCCGAAAGGCGATCAAGGTATTCCAGGCGCAATAGGACCTCCCGGACCTCCTGGTCCAGCTGGAACCGATCTATGTGCTGGAGCACCAGCAGGTTATGCGCCAGGAATTCTACAAATTAATGGCGTTGGTGGACATACTCGTATCTATACATGTGTTGAATTGGCAAAGGAGTCTCAATGATCGAAGAGAGGAGCATCGTGGACGAGGACACTCAGCAGTTCGATCCGTTTGAGGGTGAAAGGGAAGGCGATCCCGAGGTAGATCCCGCACCCGAGACACCTGAGACGCCCGAAGCGGAACCAGAGGAAGAGAACGGCGAATCTGAGGGGGATGAAAATGACGGAGAAGAAGCAGCCGGAAGCTGAGGCAGAAAAGGCTGAGGAAAAAGCTCCCGCACAAAAGAAGTATGATGGTGGAGAGATTCCTCGAGAAAACGCAGAAAAGAAAGACTAATCAAAATAAAGTAGGTGAGATAGATGGAACCGAGTATTCTTACAAGTGTGAAAAAGGTTTTGGGGATAGCACCAGAGTATCTCGTATTTGACCAAGACGTTATAATGCATATTAACACCGCGCTCTCTACTCTCACTCAGCTAGGTGTTGGACCTGCTACAGGATTTACAGTTGATGATGTTGATGATGAATGGGATGATTTCGTAGATCCAGCAGATCATCAGTATAATGCAGTAAAATCGTACGTTTTTCTTCGAGTTCGAATGCTTTTCGATCCCCCACAGACATCATATCTTATTAATGCTCAGACCGATCAGATTAAGGAACTCGAATGGCGTTTGAACGTTCATCGGGAAGAGACTGGATGGACTGATCCCGATCCTCCCATCGTATCGGATGATACTGAAGCAGCTTAGGAGGGTAGATGGCTGAGAGAGAAAGTTCTCAAGAAGAGAGAGAACGGAAAGATGCAGAAAAAGCTGAGTATCGTGAACAAAGACGCGAACGACTAGGGCACGTCGAGGAGTGGGAGAAGAAGCCCAAGGCTAAGGCCAAGCCCAAAGCGAAGGAAGAATCGGAATCGGAGGAATAATGACTTCCGCCGAAGTTGTAGGAAACATTCTTTCGCATCATGGCATTAAAGGTATGAAGTGGGGCGTTCGTCGAAAAGCTACAGTCGGTCGTGGAGTTCAACTACATCCCGACGCTGCTCGAGCTCGTACCACTCATCAAACGTTAAAGTCGCATGGATCTCATGCTCTTTCGACACAAGATCTTCAGCATTATGCTAATCGTTTGAGCGTTGAACAAAATGTCAGTCGACTTCAATCAAATCAGAAAAATGCTGGCGCAAAGTTTGTAACCAAAACTCTTGGACGAGTTGGTAACAGGGTTCTCGACAGAATCGTTGATAAGAGTCTAGACGCCAGTTTCAAAGTAGTTCTTGGTAGGTAGAAAGGAGGGTTGGCGTGGGCCTGTCTAATACTGCGACTCCGATCTATTACGGTCGGTTTCGTGAGGCAGTCCTCCGAGGAGAAATCCCTGTAAATAGAGAGATCTCGATGGAGATGAATCGGATTGATTCGCTCATCGCTAACCCTAATATCTATTATGATGATCAGGCAGTTGAGGGATTTATTCGTTATTGTGAAGGAGAATTGACTTTAACGGATGGATCGGATCTTCATCTTCTTGATTCTTTTAAACTTTGGGCAGAACAAATCTTTGGTTGGTATTATTTCGTTGAGCGTAGCGTCTATGTTCCGACAAAAGATAATCATGGTGGCCATTATGAGAAAAGGGAAATCAAGAAACGTCTAACCCTTAAACAGTATCTAATAGTTGCTCGAGGAGCAGCTAAGTCGATGTATGGATCAGTCATACATAGTTATTTTTTAAATGTTGATACGTCGACTACACATCAGGTCACTACTGCACCCACCATGAAACAGGCAGACGAAGTTATGTCTCCGTTTCGTACATCCATCACGCGCGCGCGAGGACCTCTATTTAAATTTCTCACAGAAGGATCGCTGCAAAATACTACTGGATCGAGGGCTAATCGTGTTAAGCTCGCAGCCACCAAAAAGGGAATCGAAAACTTCCTCACCGGATCCTTGCTTGAAGTTCGCCCAATGGCGATTAACAAACTTCAGGGTCTACGTCCGAAGATCTCCACTATCGATGAGTGGTTGTCAGGAGATCTACGAGAGGATGTTGTCGGAGCTGTCGAGCAGGGTGCATCGAAACTAGAGGATTATTTGATCGTCGCTATCAGTTCTGAGGGAACCGTTCGAGCAGGTTCTGGAGATACGATTAAGCTGGAGCTCGCGGATATTCTCAAAGGTGAATACTTAGCGCCACACGTTTCAATTTGGCATTATAAACTGGACGAAATTGAAGAAGTTGGTAATCCAGCCATGTGGGTAAAAGCTAATCCAAATTTAGGAGCAACTGTTTCGTATGAAACCTACCAGCTTGACGTGGAGCGTGCTGAGAAAGCTCCAGCATCTCGAAACGATATTTTGGCAAAGCGTTTTGGGATACCCATGGAAGGTTACACGTACTTTTTCACTTATGAAGAAACTTTGGTTCATCGGGCTCGTGAATTTTGGCAGATGGCTTGTTCTCTCGGCGCGGATCTTTCGCAGGGCGACGATTTTTGTGCATTCACGTTTCTTTTCCCGTTAGGTAGAGAAAAGTACGGAGTAAAGACACGAAGCTATATTACTGAACTTACGTTGATGAAGCTTCCTGCCGCTATGCGACAAAAGTATGAAGAGTTTATCAATGAAGGTAGTCTACATGTCATGCCAGGAAATATTCTTGACATGATGGAAGTGTATGAAGATTTGGATCGGTTTATCATGCAGTCCGAGTATGATGTTCGTACGCTTGGTTACGATCCATACAATGCTAAAGAATTCGTTACTCGTTGGGAAGGTGAGAACGGACCTTTTGGAATCGAGAAAGTGATTCAAGGAGCTAAAACTGAGTCTGTTCCACTAGGTGAGATTAAGATCATGAGTGAAGAGCGGCTTTTGATCTTTGATCAGGCGCTTATGTCTTTCGCAATGGGTAATGCTATTACGTTGGAAGATACTAATGGAAATCGAAAGCTTCTGAAAAAGCGTCAGGACGAAAAGATTGATAACGTTGCCGCCCTTATGGACGCTTGGGTTGCTTACAAGTTAAACAAGGAGGCTTTCGAGTGAATTCAAAGCTGACTATAACCGATGTCGCCCTTACGGTTATTGCTGTATTTGTCGTTTTAGCATATTTTAATGGATGGGGCTAATTAGGAAGGAGGTGTAAGTGCCGCGAATAACCACGGCGTTAAAACATGCTTGGAACGTATTCTCTAATACTAGTGAAAGACGAGTCTTCTCTCAATACGGTGATCCGAATTATGGGGGAAGGCCCGATCGCGTAAGACTTCATATTCCTAATGAACGTTCACTTATTTCTTCCATTTATACGCGGCTTAGTATTGATGTTGCTTCAGTTGATATGCGCCATGTAAGAACGGATGATCAAAAGAGATATTTAGAAGATGTTGATAGTGGTCTTAATAATTGTTTGACAGTTGAAGCTAATATTGACCAAGCTGCGCGAGCCTTTAGACAAGATGTTGCTATGACACTGTTTGATAGAGGTTGCGCTGCGCTTGTTCCTGTCGATACAACAATTAACCCAGAGACATCTGGCGGTTATGACATCTTGACTCTTCGTGTTGGCGAAGTTGTAGCGTGGTATCCCAATCATGTACGGATAAATTTGTACAATGAAACAGTAGGTCGACGCGAAGAGATTACTATTAATAAATCGGCAGTAGCTATTGTTGAAAATCCGTTGTATGCCGTAATGAATGAACCTAATTCAACTCTTCAACGCTTACTTTATAAACTTAACTTGCTGGATTCGATTGATCAACAATCCGCTTCTGGAAAACTTGATCTTATCATTCAGCTTCCATACGTGATTAAATCTGAAGCTCGGAGACAGCAAGCAGAACAACGTCGTCAAGACATTGAGTTTCAACTTAAAGGTAGTCAATATGGTATCGCCTATACAGATGGTACCGAAAAGATTACTCAGTTAAATCGTCCGGCCGAAAACAATCTCATGGCCCAAGTCGAATACCTAACCGACATGCTGTATGGTCAACTTGGTCTAACCGATGAGATTATGAAAGGCACAGCAGACGAAAAAGCCATGTTGAATTATTGGAACCGAACGATCGAGCCAATTCTTACTGCGATGGTCGAATCGATGCGACGTACCTTCTTGACCAAAACCGCTCGAACACAATTGCAGTCAGTGCTTTACTTTAGAGATCCATTTAAATTGGTTCCAATTGAGAACATCGCTGAGATTGCCGACAAGTTTACTCGTAATGAAATTATGACGTCGAATGAGATTAGGCAGGTTGTTGGTATGAAGCCTAGTAAGGATCCAAAGGCAGATCAACTGACTAACAGCAACATGCCACAACCAACTCCACCAAATCCGGCGACAAATGGACATACTTTACAAGATCCGGCTGTAACTGAGGCATTAGCAAAATTAGCTGATAGGTCGATGAGTCAAAATTAAGGAGGAACATTCAAAATGGGAGAAAAGGCTAAGCCCGATTTTAGCGGCTACGCCACCAAAGCTGGACTCGTGTGCTCAGACGGTCGGACTATCATGCCAGATGCTTTCAAACATCAGGATACTGAAACAGTTCCGTTGGTCTGGCAGCACAATCACAATGAGCCCAGCAACGTGCTTGGTCATGCAGTTCTCGAGCATCGTGATGATGGTATTTATGCCTACTGTTACCTAAACAGTACAGATCAGGCAAAGAATGCTCGGACGTTGGTGCAGCACAAGGACATTAAGTCGTTGTCCATCTATGCCAATGGATTGACCGAGAAGGCAAAGAAGACTCTTCATGGATTTATCCGTGAGGTGAGTCTCGTATTGTCAGGAGCCAATCCTGGCGCGCTTATTGACAACATTACTTTGGCTCACGGCGATGGCGAAATGGTCACGCTGGAAGATGAAGCAATTATCTATACTGGTCTTGATATCAATACTGACGGAGAGTCTTCAGATAACGAAGACGAAGTTGAACATTCTGATACGAATCCCACGATTCAAGAAGTTTACGATTCAATGACTTCTGAGCAGAAGGAAGTCGTCCATTATATGGTCGGTACTGCCCTTTCTGAGCGAGCTGACGAGCTGAAGCAGTCCTCGAGTGGCGACAAAGAGTCTGATAAGTCTGAATCGCTAACCCATGATGATAATGAAAAGGAAGGACGACGGATGACCCGCAATGTCTTCGAGGAGCAGAATAACGAAGGCAAAAAGGAAGAGAAGCACGTCCTCACACATGATGCGATCAAGGGAATTGTTCAAGACGCCCAGAAGACCGGATCGCTCAAAGCCGCTGTCGAGGCATATGCTCTTAAGCATGGTATCGATGATATCGATATTCTCTTTCCGGATGCCCGCAACGTTACTAGCACTCCTGAATTCGATCAGAGGAGAGTTGAGTGGGTTTCCGGTGTCATCAATGGCACTAGGCACTCGCCGTTTTCCCGCATTAAGTCGATCGTTGCTGATATCACCGTTGATACAGCTCGAGCGCTCGGTTATGTTAAAGGCACGATGAAGAAGGAAGAGTTCTTCGGACTCGTGTCGCGCGCGACGACTCCGAGCACGATCTACAAGAAGCAGCAGCTTGATCGTGACGACATCATCGATATCGTTGATTTCGACGTCGTGGCTTGGCTCAAGTCCGAGATGCGCGTTATGTTGGACGAGGAAATTGCACGTGCAGTGCTTATTGGAGACGGTCGTCTTATTTCTGACGGCGATCATATTAAGGATCCCGGTCTGACTGGCGCTACTGATAATGCCGGTATTCGTTCGATCTTGAACGAGGATGATCTTTACGCAGCTAAGGTTGTGCTTCCGGCCGCAGCAGATACGCCCCCGGAGCAGGTTGATGCAATTATTCAGGCGATGTCCGATTATAAGGGATCGGGTTCTCCGACACTTTATACCACGCTTCCGGTTCTTACGTCGCTTCTAGTGTTCCGAGATGCTCAGGGTCATCGATTGTGGAGGACTCAGGCAGAACTTGCATCTGAGATGGGCGTTTCGAATATCGTTACGGTCGAAGTGATGGAGACGGTGCCAAAGCTCATTGGTATCATCGTCAATCTGAAGGATTACACAATTGGCGCCGATAAGGGTGGAGACGTCAATTTCTTCGACGATTTCGACATCGATTACAACCAGTACAAGTACCTGCTGGAGACTCGAGTTTCTGGTGCGCTCACGAAGATTCGCTCGGCTCTGGTTGTTTCTACACCTTAATAAGGTAGGCAGCCATGACAAGGTTCTTTGGTCGCATTGGTTATGGAGATACAATAGAAACTAACCCAGGCGTTTTTGTCGATAATATTGTTGAGTATTCATATTACGGAGATGTTATTAGGAATGCACGAAATCTCCAACCGGGAGAAAATCTTAATCCTGATCTCAGTGTTCAAAATTCAATTAGTATCGTGGCCGATGCATATGCCAATGAACATTTCTTTTCTATCCGCTATGTGGAATGGGCGGGGGTTTTGTGGACGGTTTCTAGCGTCGAAGTGCAAAGCCCCCGTCTTCTGCTGAGATTAGGGGAGGTGTATAATGGGCCAACGCCTTGACTTGCACCAAATCCTTCTAGCGATTACTCCATTAGTATATTTTCAGCCACCAACTAACGTGAAGTTGGAATATCCATGTATCGTTTATAAACGAGGTTTTGCAGATACGCATTTTGCAGATGATAATCCGTATAGTCATACAAAGAGATACATGATCACGGTTATTGATCCAGATCCGGATAGTGTAATTCCAGATAAAGTGGCTGCATTGCCGATGAGTTTGTTTAATAGATTTTACACAGCCGATGATTTAAATCACGACGTTTTTAACGTCTACTTTTGAGGGAAAGGAAGAACATGCCCCCATTGACTTGGGATGATGTAGGCGAAAAAGTCTATGAAACTGGTGTAGACCACGGAGTTCTGTATCTTCCGGACGTAGCAGGCGTGTATAATACAGGTTTTGCTTGGAATGGTCTTACCACAGTTACTGAGTCGCCGTCTGGTGCTGATCCCAATCCGCAATTCGCGGATAACATCAAGTATCTGAACCTCACTTCCGCCGAGGAGTTCGGGGGAACCATCGAGGCATTTACTTATCCCGAAGAGTTTGGCCAGTGTGACGGTACGGCTCTTCCGCACCCAGGCGTGGCCGTTGGACAGCAGGGTCGAAAGATGTTTGGCCTGAGCTACAGGACAAAGGTCGGAAACGATGTCGACGGCGTCGACTTTGGTTACAAGTTGCATCTGATTTATGGTTGTCAGGCCGCTCCGTCGGAGAAGGCCTACGCCACAATCAACGATTCACCAGCTGCAATCAACTTCAGTTGGGCTATTACAACTACGCCAGTTCCGGTTACAGGCTATAAGCCTACGGCTCTGATCGTGGTTGATTCTACTGTTGTAGATCCCGCAGATCTTACTGCACTCGAGACGTTGCTGTATGGTCAGGCTGCAACCGAAGCAGCTCTTCCGACGCCGGATGCGGTTATCGCGCTATTTGGTCCGTGAGTTTAAGATAGGAGGCCAAGGAATGCTGACGATTATCGTTCCAGGCGTCGAAATGTTTAATGAGAAGTCACAAGAATTTGTTACAAAGAATGATGTGACTTTGGACTTAGAGCATTCTTTGGTCTCACTGTCAAAATGGGAGTCAAAACACGAAAAGCCTTTCTTGGGTAAGACCGAGAAAACGAGTGAAGAAATTCTCGACTACATAAAATGTATGGTATTGACTCCTGATGTTTCAGAAGAGGTCTTCTCAAAGTTTACGGAGAAAAATCTTCTAGAAATTAACGAATACATTGAAGCTAAGATGACTGCTACATGGTTCAATGATTCTCCTGGAGCTCCACAGAGTCGAGATGTCATTACGGCTGAGCTTATTTACTATTGGATGGTTGTTTTTCAGATACCGTTCGAATGCGAGAACTGGCATCTTAATCGATTATTCACTTTAATTCGAGTTTGCAACATTAAACAATCCAAGCCACAAAAGATGAGTCGATCTGAAATGGCAGCTCGAAATCGAGAACTTAATGCTCAGCGTAGAGCACAATTGGGCACTTCAGGCTAGAAAGGGGGTGACAATGACAACTCTTGCTTGGGATGAAATTGGCGATCGAGTTTATCAGACGGGTATTGACCGTGGAGTTCTCTATCTCCCAGATGGCACGGTAGCCCCTTGGAATGGTCTCACCGGAGTAGAAGAATATTCTTCCTCCGAAGTGAAATCATTCTATCATGAGGGCGTGAAGTTTTTACAAAATTTTGTTCCTGGTGATTTTGAGGGAAAACTCAAGGCGTTCACATATCCAGAAGAATTCGATCGAGTCCAAGGAGTCTCTAGTATTTCTCCTGGGTTTGACATTTATGATCAACCAGTGAGTAGTTTTAGTTTATCGTATAGAACAATTATCGGTAATGATGTGTCTCCTGACTATGGATACAAAATTCATATTCTATACGATGTCATTGCCAATCCTGATTCCGTTTCGTTCAATACTTTGGAAGATTCTGGAGCTCAAGCAACTGAATTTGGATGGTCCTTGACTGGAACACCCTCAAAACTCAGGGGTTTCAAACCGACAGTTCATGTTGCTATCGATTCAACACAAACGCCTCCTGAAGTCTTGCAAATTTTGGAAGATCAGCTTTACGGAACAGAGACAAGTGATCCTCGTCTTCCATTACTCAGCGAAATTGCTGGATATTTCGGGTATCTAGACGCACTTGTTATCGTTGATCATGGAGATGGTAGCTGGTCAGCTATCGATGCATCTAATAATTATATTACGATGATAGATGAGACCACCTTCCAGATTGACAATGCAGATGCTACATATTTGGATACAGATACGTATGAAATTTCATCTACGAATGTTTAGTAGGAGGTGAAATGGCTACAATTACTGGTCTTACCGCCGATCGAATGCTTGAGATTGAAGCTGAGTCAGTTGTCGATGGCACTATTGTCGGCGGTGAACTGATTCTCACAAAGCATGATGGATCAACGATCGATGCGGGTCCTGTAGTAGGTCCCCCTGGTCCAGAAGGACCTATGGGATCAGATCTTGATGTTCTGATAGAATGTGCGATTCTTGATGTAGGAATTCCAAATCAAATTCGTGCCGGACGACCGTTAACTGTAACAGATTTT
>Ga0163163_10000449_pt1 | contig 37622 bp, 58 predicted proteins | sample S65metaG_FD_119766 | JGI IMG/M metagenome (GOLD analysis project Ga0163163, IMG submission 119766) | Switchgrass rhizosphere microbial communities from Kellogg Biological Station, Michigan, USA - S6-5 metaG | ecosystem: Host-associated > Plants > Roots > Rhizosphere > Soil | place: USA... | reverse complement strand
TATTTAACCCCTTGGCTGCTAACAACGAAATACGTGACACATCCACAGGTACGAATTGGGTGGGCTCAGGGCCTGTTGATATTACCGCTCTGGGTTTTGTGGCCATAGGAACAACGCCCGGTGGCTCTGCTTTAGGAAACGGCTCTTCCGTGCACTGGTTCGCAAATGCCGTCTTAGGTGAATAAATTATAAGGAGTTTAGAGGCATGGCCATTTCATACAATAGCAATTTTGACGGCACCACACCCTTTAGTGATGTTACTTATCCCGTGGCTTTGGCTACAAATACCGATGAAACCATTACAGTGCCCGGTACTGCAACCATGCAATATCAAGCATTATTTAGTTATACCTCAACATCAAATGTATTTGTACGGCTTAACGCTATACCTACAGTTCCTCCCGCGGGAACAGGTGCGCTTGAGCAGTACAATGAGTTTCGACCAATGAAGAAATATGTGAAAGGAGGTGACGTCATACACTTAATTACCCCTGACGCATCTGCCTATGTAGGGGTTTCATTAATGCAATTGCCCGGATAAAAACAAAACACCATAATCACAAGGATTCGTGATGGTTAGTACTATAAAGTTTAGTGAATTTGTTAATGGCGGCGATTTATCTAATGATAAAATAACGGTCGGCCTTGATGCCACAGCTACTATCAACACGCGCTTTAATAATCCATGGACCTTCTTAGCAGACGGCACAACGGGGGATAGACCCACGCCCGCGGTGGCCATGTACTATCGCCTAAGATTTAATACAACACTTGAGGTGTACGAATATTACGATCCAACGGTCGCATTATGGGTTCAATTATCAGGAACGGGCACAGGTACTGTAAACCCTGGGACTGTTAATGACATAGCCTTTTATGCGGCTAATGGAACGGCTATATCGCCTATAGCCAGTGCCGCCAATTCCGTTTTAGTGACAAACGCCGGAGAGGTGCCATCCCTTAGCACGACACTGCCAAGTGGTTTATCAATACCAGGGGCTATAATCACGGCATCAACCGCCGCATTGCTAGCGGGCTCTGTAGTTGCCGCCCCTCTTGTAGGCAGTGATTTAACGAATAAAACTTACGTGGATTCTTTATTTGCATCTGGCGTTACATCAATTACAGGAACCACCAACCAGGTGATTGCATCTTCATCAACTGGTGCCGTTACCCTAAGTTTGCCACAAGATATAGCGTTAGGTAGTACGCCCACTTTTGGGGGCTTAACCCTTACCTCAATTCCCTTGTCAGCGACATCAGGCGGCACCGGACAATCAACCTATGTTTTAGGCGATACATTATATAGCTCCGCTGCTAATGTTTTATCCAAATTATCAGGTAATACCACAGCAGTAAAACAATACCTTTCTCAAACCGGTACGGGTGTTGTATCAGCAGCACCCGCATGGGCTACTGTAGCGGGTGGAGATATTACAGGGGCCGCACTTACAAAAGTTGACGATACGAATGTCACCATGAGTCTTGGTGGGTCTCCCACTACGGCATTACTCAGAGCTACTTCTATGACTTTAGGATGGACAGGTCAGCTGAGTGTTGCTAGAGGAGGGACAGGCCTTGCGGCTGTTACTGCTCATGACTTGATGATAGGAAATGGCACAAGTGCGCTTACATTGTTAGCACCAAGCGCTACTTCTGGAATACCTCTTATATCCCAAGGAGCTGCCGCCGATCCCGCTTACGGGACTGCAGTGGTCGCCGGTGGTGGAACTGGGAATACCACCTTTACAGCCTATTCAGTTATTTGTGCGGGCACAACAGCAACAGGTGCTTTCCAAAATGTTAGCGGCGTAGGAACAGCCAACCAGGTTTTGGTCTCAAATGGAGCAGGATTATTACCGACCTGGCAATCAGTTCCTGGTGTAGTCCCAGCAGCTCTTACCAAAACTGACGATACTAATGTCACATTGACTCTAGGTGGCACCCCTGCCACAGCGCTTTTGCAAGCCACATCTTTAACCTTAGGATGGACTGGCCAATTATCATTAGCTCGGGGTGGAACAAATGCAAGTTTAACGGCAAGCAATGGTGGTATTTTTTATAGCACAGCAACTGCGGGCGCAATTTTGTCTGGAACCGCCACAGCAGGTCAGATGCTTCAATCTGGTGCAACTGCAGCGCCTACCTGGTCAACTTCTACATATCCCGCAACCAATGCCGTTAGCACTTTGCTTTATGCATCATCAGCTAATGTCATGGCAGCTTTAGCAACAGCAAATAGTGCCGTTTTAGTCACCAATTCCACTGGTGTGCCTGTATGGTCAAGTACCATGACCAATGGTCAATTAATAATCGGCTCAACAGGTGCCACGCCAACGGCTGCGACTCTAACCGCAGGCTCTGGCGTCAGCATAACCAATGCAGCGGGCTCAATCACTATAGATGCCACGGGCTCAGCTATGTCTTGGAGCACGATTGCCGGTACAACGCAGGCAGCGGCTGTAAATAACGGTTATGTTTCTGGAAATGCCGCTCAAACCACAGTCACGTTGCCCGCAACGGCTGCCGTGGGCGCTACCGTCGCCGTAGAAGGCCTAGGTGCTGCAGGCTGGGTATTGACCGCGAATACAGGCCAAACAATAAAAATAGGCTCATCAACCACAACAAGCGCAGGGAGCTTAACGAGTGTAGCGGCAAGCGATAATGTTTATGTTACCTGTATTGTGGCCAATACCACATGGCGAGTTCGTACCACTAACTCAGCCGGATTAACTATTTCTTAAAGGGATTTTTAGATGGCTACAAGGAATCAAGTTGATGTCGGTTTATCGGGCCAAACCGGAACAGGTAGTTTTGTCGGCTCTACAAGCCCAACTTTAGTCACACCTTTGCTTGGGACACCTACTTCTGGTGTCGCCACAAACTTAACTGCAACGGGTGGCGTAAGAAGCTATCAGATATTTACAACGGGGACCGCCGCAACTTATACCAAACCTGCCAACGTTACATCAATCCTAGTCGAAATTTGGGGCGGTGGAGGCGGTGGCGGTGGTACTGCTGCGGGAGGTGCCGGAACCTCGATTGTAGCGGGAGGCGGTGGTGCCGGAGGTTATGCAAGACTGTATGTGGCAGCTTCTAGTAATACTTATACCTATACAGTTGGAGGTGGTGGTGCTGGCGGTGCGGCTGGCAATAATGCCGGAACAACGGGCACCACCACTACATTCAGCGCCTCATCTTTACAAGCTACGGGCGGTGTAGGTGGTGCTCCTGGAGCCGCATCAACCACGGTTGGCATAAGTGCGGGTGGGGCCGGAGGCGTTGGCTCTAATGGGGATATGAATGCCAACGGTGCCATAGGTGGCGTTGGTGTCCTACTTAGTGGTGGCTCTGGGGTTTTAGCATCTGGCCCTGGCGCATCGTCACCAATAGGAGGCGGCGGAGTTTCATTGATTAATGCCGCGGGCGCAGGAAACAATGCAACTAACTACGCATCTGGCGGCGGTGGGGCCTGTTCAGGTGCCTCAACAAACAGAGCGGGCGGTAATGGCAGTGGTGGATTAATCATAGTTTGGGAATTTTCTTAAATGGCTACGAGAAACCAGGTAGATGTTGACCTTTCGGGCCAGACAGGGACAGGTAATTTTGCAGGAAGTACATCAGCGGGATTTGTAACCCCTGTTTTGGGAACCCCAACATCTGGCATTGCTACGAACATAACAATTACTGGTGGTGTTAGGAGTTTTCAAATTTTTACTACAGGGACTGCCGCTACCTATAATAAGCCCTCGAATGTTACCTCTATTTTGGTTGAGGTTTGGGGCGGCGGTGGTGGTGGGGCTGGATGCGCACAGACCGGTCTTGCCTCGAATTCTGTTGTGGGAGGCGGAGGCGGTGCCGGAGGTTATGCCCGTCTTTATGTGGCCTCGGCAAGTTCAACTTATACGTACACAGTAGGCGGAGGCGGTGCTGGTGGTACTGCTGGTGCCAACCCTGGTTCAACGGGTGGCACGACATCTTTTAGTGCCTCATCGCTACAAGCAACCGGTGGCGTAGGTGGTGCAATAGGTGGTGCCTCATCATCCGTAGGTGATGCAGCCGGTGGTGCCGGGGGAGTTGGCAGTAACGGCGATGTTAATGCAAATGGGGCCATAGGTGGCGCAGGATTAATGCTAAATGGCACCACCGCAATTTTAGCCTCAGGCCCCGGGGCATCCTCACCCATTGGCGGAGGAGGGGTTGCTTTGATAAACGCCTCAGGTGGGGCCGCGGGTAATAATGCCACCAATTACGCCTCTGGCGGCGGTGGGGCTGTTGCCGGAACAACCACTAACCGAGCCGGTGGCAACGGCAGTAGTGGCTTGATAATAGTTTGGGAATTTTCCTGATAAAAGATAAATTTTAAATCATAACGGAGATAGTTAATGGCTTTAGAGATTCAAACATTAAAACAACAGTTGCAGAACCTAATAGCTCAAAGAGATCAAGTCTCGCAAAATTATCAGCAATATATTGGCGCTATTAGTATTTTACAAGAGCAGATTAAGATGGTGGAAGCACAAGAAGAAGAAACAAATAAGGAGATTTCAGATGGCGGAAAAATGGATTCAGAATGCAATCAAGAAGCCGGGAGCATTGCATAAGGAACTTGGTGTGCCAGAAGGCAAGAAAATACCCGCTAAGAAATTAGCGAAAGCCGCTAAAGCACCAGGTAAGTTGGGACAAAGAGCGAGACTCGCTGAAACTTTAAAAGGAATGAGAAAATGAAAAAAGACAGCAAGAAAAAAGAGGATAAAAAGAAAACCTCCAAGAGCCCTATGCGAAAAGACTGCTACTAAGGGGATTAACATGGCCTATGAAAATGGCAAAGATACAGCGGGCAGTCCTAGAACAAGCCCTACTGATTACAACCGAGACATAGATGCGGCAAAGGTGGCTCGGAACAATCAGTTAAAAGATACAGACCCCATGATCGAAAAGGAAGGATTTTTAGGGGTTGATGATTTAGATAAAATGAGACGAAGGAAAATAAGGTAGTTCTAAAAACAACAAGTCCAATTATAAGGAGATTTTGATGGCTATTACCGCAATTGGTCGCTATTTTGTAGGTGACCCTAACATCGTTGCAATCGTTTCAACGGATAACTTAGCAACCATTACCACATCCGGTTATCTTACAACTCAAGCTGATGAAATTGAAGCACTACAAAATGGTGAGTTTCAATGGACTGATACTGATCTAGTATTAATCTATTACGCAACTGCACAAATCGGGTTTTTTGTACGCGACGCTCTAAACGATACGTTTGATGCGTTAGCACCATCCGGCGGTCTTGCCGATACCTTACAAGATGGAGACATCTTCGTGGGAAACGCGTCAAACCTAGCCACGGGCGTTACCCCATCAGGCGATATAACTTTGACCAACGCGGGGGTTTTCGGTATTGCAGCGGGGGTTATTGTTAACGCTGATGTCAACGCCGCAGCCGGAATTGCCTATAGCAAGCTCGCCGCCTTACCTTCTGCTGATATCTTAGTTGGTAGTGCTGGAAACGTGGCCACAGCCGTTGCTATGACTGGTGATATTGCCATTACCAACACTGGGGTCACCTCAATCCAAGCAGGCACTATAGTAAATGCCGACGTCAATGCAGCAGCTGCGATTGATTTTTCAAAGCTTGCAGCCTTAACCAGCACTAACATATTAGTAGGAAGTGCCGGGAACGTTGCAACCTCAGTCGCGGTTACGGGGGACGTAACTATTGGCAATACTGGTGTAACCGCCATTGGTGCCAATAAAGTATTAAGCTCTATGATTTCCCCTCTAGTAGAAAAATACATCGCAGTCCCAATGACCGCTGCCAATTTCAAAGCATTATATGATACACCTTTGCTTATGATTGCCGCAGGTGGCGCCAATACCCTGGTTGTCGTTAAGCGCGCAATCGTCGCTATGACCTTTGTTTCAGCGGCTTATGCTGCCGGTGGTGTTGTTGGCTTCCAATATGATTCAACCGTTCATGGTGCCGGCGTTGCTGCAACCAATACCGAAGCTGCCGCAGATTTCTTTGCCGCTGCAAGTACGGCGTTTCAATTCATTGGCGTATCAGGTAATACGGTTGCTATATCCCCATTCACGACTTCTGTGAACAAAGGAATATATTTATCGAACCTAACTGCAGACTTTACAACGGGTGATAGTACTTTTGTTGTGCATCTTTGGTACAGTATTATTCCTACAGTATAAAGGGATGCATGAAAAAACCAGCACTCTTGTTTACATCTTTTCTGTGTGGATGCTCAAATCTCCACACAGAGATTTATACGGATGTATGCATTAAGCCATTAAAGGCGTACACGTATTTGACCTGCCTTGACATTGATTTCACGGTAGATGACCAACGATTTATCATCCCAAAAGGATTTAAAACAAATCTAGCAAGTATTCCAAAAATTGCATGGCCTATCATGGCACCTGCGCATTCCTCATTAATTCGCCCCGCAATAATTCACGATTGGTTTTATAGAAAAACCTGCGATTTTACTAGGAAGCAGGCTGATTTAATTTTCTATCACATGCTTATAAATGACGGTATTCCACGCTACAAGGCATCGGTAATGTATTACTCGGTTAGGTTGTTTGGATGGAGGTTTTACAGTGAGGAATATTGCGAATGAGGCAAGATGAATTAAAAAGATGGATAAAAAGTTATGAGGATTTTAGCAACAAACCTTATATATGCACAGCCGGCAAATTAACCATAGGATTTGGAAGGAACATCCAGGATAACGGCATCAGTGACATTGAGGCTGAGTTCATGTTTAACAACGACATGAAGCGCACAGAGCAAGATTTAATGACATGCAGATGGTATATAAACGCCCCGTCTCCCGTCAAGGATGCATTATTTAACATGTGTTTTAATCTAGGACTAACGCGCCTTCTGGGCTTTAAGAAGATGATTAAAGCCATCATAGAGAAAGATTATACAAATGCCGCCATAGAGGCCCTGGATAGCAAATGGGCCACACAAGTAGGCGAGAGGGCCAAGGACATTGCAATAATGATTCGAGAAGCCAATGCTGAAGACTGAACAAAGCGAGCACATTAATATTGTTACCTGGTTCCATCTTCAATTTCCTGAGCTCGCTGATGATTTTCATCATTTTGCAAACGAAAGAAAATGCTCCATTGCTCATGGGCACTTATTAAAAAAAATGGGCGTGAAAAGAGGTGTGTCCGATTTTTTTGTGGGCATTCCATCAGGCGGTTACCATGGATTATGGATTGAATTAAAAGTGGGCAAAGGAAAACTAAGCCCCGAGCAAATCGCATTCATCAATAGAAAAAATGAAAGAGGGTATCTGGCAATTGCTGTTTGGGGGTTTGATGCAGCTATAGAAATAATTAAAACCTACCTGGGAAGTACAGGCACAAAATGCATTATAAATACACCAAAAAACTGTATATAATAAATCCAATTTGTTAGGGTAAATTTTGGCTATTTGCGATTAACCAATTAGTCAATACTTGATTCAAATTCAAAATATTTTATACTAAATTAGGTTTGATTATTACAGTAATCAGACTTAATGGAGAGGTATTAAAAGGGAGATTTAAATGGAAAGCAGGAGCTATGAATTTGAACATGATGAAAATGAATGCGCCGATGATTATGTCAGCTTGGATGACTGGAAGCCAGCAGAAAAAAAAGTAAGCATTGTACAGTCCGAATGGAGAAAAAATAAAATTGGCCAAAATTACAACCAAAGACCTGGCCGAGATGATTTAAAAAAGATTAAGCTTCATGTAGGAAAAAAAACACCCGACTATGACATCATGAACGCATTTGGAATAACTTGTGAAACACTTCTGGCCATTAAAAAAAATAAATACAGTGCAGAAGAGGGCATAGCTCTAGATGACCAGGCCAAGATTTATAAAGCATTTGAAAAAATAGAGAATGACATCGGCCTACTTCAGCGAGCCATAGACTTTATTGCATCGACTATGTTTATAGATAAAATCTCATTGGACTTATACAAGCATGCTTGCAAAAAGCCAAAGCTAGTAAAGACTGAAAAATCCAAGAAAGATGATTTTGACGAAGATGAAGAGGAGGACGATATTTTTTGATTGTAACGGGTCCCGTTTTCAAATTGATGACGGGCTTTCACCGCCTCCGATCCCTTGTACTGCCGACCTCGCAGAGCACTTACAGGCAATTAAGCCTCATTATGGCAACGTGCTACGGCCTCTCAACCATTAACCATGGCTGGTTGAGTTCTTGTGACAATCGGATCAACGCCGCGATTATCATGTATTAATTACTTAAGCCTTAAACCTCTCATCAAAACAAACTTTCAAACATTTAAAGTTACAAAAATGCATTTCAAATTTCAGCCCGCATATCATGCTAGTCACAGTGAAAGCTATGTCTTGAATCGATTTAATTTCTTTCTGGCAATAATCACAAATTATTTTTGTTTCAATTGTCATAATTATTCCACATCTTTTAATTCATCTGATTGCTGATTTAGTATTTGAACATACATCTTTTCTCTAAAATCACTGGGAATAGAAAAAACAAGTCCACGGTTATCAGACAATGATAATGACTCTTTTAATGTCGTGATCAAAAGTATTAACTGTTTTTCACTGATTTTCATTATAGTCTTCTAAACTTTTGTCGCATTTATTGCATCTTATATTATATATTTCACAGCCACAGCACCTATTGTCCCATTCATGCTCACAATAGTTATCAATCATGGATTGGATTTTATTGATTAATTCACAATTCTTTTTCTCGTAGAACCAAAGAGGCGGCTTCATTATATCTCGAATTTCAATTAGCTCTTCTTTCGTGAAGTCATTCATCGTTCAATTCACCATCTTTATAAAATAGTTCATCAATACCTTTCTCAAGAAGCTTTATAAGACTATCCATGGGTTCGTATAAAACACTAACAGCATCATCATCCGACGTCGATGTCCAGTAAATAGATTTAATTCCGCCCAATGCTATGCCTAATAAAATGGAGGCTTTAAATAGCCTTTCTTTTTCATTCATTGATAAAACTCACCGCATTTCTTGCATTTATTATAGAACCTGGGCACTTTCATTACTCCGTGAACATCAAAATGAGGAAAGTCTTTATCATAATTATATCCATCACTTTCATGCTGGCATACTTTAGGGGCGCAATAATTATAAAGATCTTGCTTCTGTTCCTCTGATAGCAAGTTTTTCCAATAGTCAATCTGAGCTTGGATAAGGGCTTCATAGGAGGGGTAGCATACTTCTTCTCGCCACACGTTGATTCCATCTCCATAGAAATAGCCGCTAGATTCATAAAAGTTTCTTTCAATAATGGAAAAACTGTAAGGTGCCCCATATTTCATAACGAATAATTTGTCACCCAGTTCATAATTATGTTCTGGTTTTTGCTTCGCTAATTCTGAAAGCATGGCTATTAGGTGGTCTATATTACTAAATGCATCATTTGGTGAATCATCAATATGTAAAATGTATTCTACGAATTCAGTTAAGAAATTTATCTCTATTGAAATCTGTCCATCAAATTTCATGTAATAGTTATGAGACAATTCATGCGCTATTTTGAGCTTATCGTAGTCAATCATTACACAGCACTCTAATTTCTATGCACGGATTATCACGCCCATGGAACTTTCCGCATATTAAACATCTTTCATCGGAATAGGGATAGCTAGTACTGCCATACTGAAACGATTGCTTATATGGATTCAATGGATTGGCCTTACAATCGCAACAAGGGGTTGAGGGCGCATTTATGCGTGAGCATCTCGGGCATTCCCAGGGACTATTCATCTTTGTTAGGATCCTCTATGGCCTCATAGTCTTCTTCTGAAAGAATTCTTGTGTGCTTAAATCCAGCAACTTGCATTTCTCCGCACTCGGGGCAATGATACATGCCGATTGGTCCAAAAGTTTGAGTTGGGTCATGCGGACATTCCGATGGACTACTCATCTTTGCATCCATCCATTACCCATTGAACCGCTTTCTTATGACCTTCTTCGGCTTCATCCCATGTGGAGTATCTATCCATATAAATATCATCACCGGATTTACCATCTTTAAAAACCATGGTTTCAAATAATAGAGGAGGGCCATCAAAGTATTGATGATTAATACCCATCCAGACAGTTGATACCCAACAATCATTAATAATTTCATCAGCTACATGTTTAGAATGATTATTTTTCATCTCATAAATTTGACTTCCCCATTCATCAAGAGTACATGGGCGAAAAGTATGATCGGCGTTTAAATAGAAATAATAATTGTCACTCATTACCCATATCAACCAATTGACTTATTAATGCAAATTTAGCTTCTTTCTTTGACTTATATATGTCACAAGGTTTAAAAGGCCAAACGCCACCTTTATCAAGGGCTATTTGTACATATCCCTGCTCTATAAATTCTTCACCATATTTTCCCGCATCAATGGTTACATTTCCGATCCATACTTTTTCGTCTTTTTTAAATTTAGTCATGCCTAACGCTCTCTATAATTAATCCTTTATATCAAACTGTCTCTCATAAAAGCCAAACAGTTCTTCTTGTAACTTTCCAGCCTGTTCAATAATAGCTGAATCAACTTTCAATATTCCACATAAAACTTTATATTTCTCAAAATGGCGTATGGACTCGAATAACTCTTGCCTTCGCTGTTCCTTACCAATTTGCAACTTTCTCTCTTCGCTTAAAACATCCATTTACTATCATCCTCTATTAATTTTTCAAAATCCAAGACGGCTTGTTTATAACCCACATTATAACCACATGAAAAACTTGCAGGCTCCGTATGGACAAGGGTAGGGAGCTTCGTTGCAATTTCCTCTAGTTTTTCATCAATCCATTCGCTGACTAATTGCATTAAATTCCTTTTTTATGCGATACGTAGTCTATTATTTATCCTCTTCCCTATTAAGCCTAGCTATGAAATCATCGGCCTGTGTTGTGGTCAACTGCCCAATGGTTTCAACGTCGTAATACTCTAGGGCCTTCTGCATTCTGCCATTAGCAAAGCCCTTTACGGCAATCAGGCTATGTATTTCTTTCATTTGTTGAGGGGTGGCTATTTCACCGGTTTCTCGATCTTCCTCGATAGAGCATTCTACGTCAATAACTTGTGACTTTGCGGCCTTTAATTTATCCATCAGCACTTGAGATTTGGTGTATTTATTTTGGATAGGAGCCTGTTCTTGCATGCTGTCAGCCTCGCCATCGCTATAGGTGCCACCTAACAAATCTTGGAATGCTGAGCGCAATCCCTGGCATTCTGCTACCTTCTTAATCATTGTCTCAGGCTTTCCCGTTTGAGGATTCCATAGGCTTTTACCTGTTGAGTACTCAGATAACTTCACCCAGGTATAAGAAGGGCGCGCCGAGCTTTTGCGCTTAACGATGCAATAGGCCCCTAATAATTCGCCTCGGTCTTTTAGGTTGTATTCGTGGATGATTTCCCCACTAATGCTATTGCGCTTAAATTTGTCATTAGAATAAACAGCGTCGCATTCGTGAAAGTCGTATTGACTATGACGTTGTGCAGCCTTTCTGTAGCCGTCACGTCCTACGAATATTTGTGCTGGCGCATTGTCTTGGTACTTAACGGCCCAGATTTCACGAAGAAATGGGTTTAGACCTGAGGCCTTACCCATTCCAACAAATGCATCAAATTCTTGCGTATTAAGTTTAGGAGCAAAGATTTGGCGTATTTCTTCGAGCTTCTTGCTGTCATCCCAAATCATCATATTATTAGTTGTTGCACATTGTAATGCTGTACTCATGCTGCTAACTCCTCATCAGGTTTAATATAGCTTGGAATGCTTAACTCTTGCACAGGGTATCCCGGCCATTTATCAGAATCAATGCATGCCTTTAATTTTCTCTTATAAGAACAAAATTGATCAATCCCAAACTGTAACGCTTCATCGTCCATCATATAAATAGCTGGCACATGTGGAGCATCTTTTTCGCATGCTAAGATAACAAACATCTCAAAAGGCATGCCTATCGCTTTACAAGCCTCGTAGGCCATACCAGCTTGTAAATAGTAGCCATATTGCATTGCTGAGCGTGTGAAACTATAGGCGGAGGCGTCAGAGGTTGTCTTTAAGTCTACGACCATCTTATTAGACCAAATGTCAGGGCGCGTCTTAAATTGTAAGCCTGTTTCTTTGTCCGTCCAGAATATGGATTGCTCAAAGACCGCCTCATCTAATAGGGTGGTGACAATATCATGTTGGCTTATAAGGCTTACCATTTGTTCTACTTTGAAAAACTGGTCATCTGACAATAATATTTTTCCCTCATTCTTCTGGGTAAATAAATCGTATTCCTCTTTCCCAAGCTTTGTTCTACGGTCAACTTTAGGGATGATGGCAAACTCTTTATTAAATTTATCAGGCTCTAATAATAGGGTATGAAAAGCCGATCCAACGTTCATTGATGGCGTTGATTCTTTTGGCTCTGCTAGGCCTGACAATGTCTCATACCAGAAGTGATAAGGACTTTTATCTAGTAGCATTAGCCTGCTTCGTGATATGCCTTGTGATGCGTGGTAGGCATCATTAGATATGTCGTAAATTCCATCTGCGTAGTATTTGCCTGTCACTATAGCTTCTTCCTGATAACTATTATCATTGTGATTATTGATTATATCGTATTTATAAGTTGCACTCATTTTTTTGCCTCTCTATTGATTTGATGAGGTAAGTATACAATCATTAACTATATAATCAATACTTTTATAAAATATAAATTATATAGTTTAAATTAGATAATCTATGTTATAGTTGCTCATTAGGAGAAATTATGACTTTAGACGAAGCGCTGCATTACTTTAAAAGTGGTTATGAGCTATGCAAGAAACTGGGAATTACACCCACAAACTATTCCACATGGAAAAAACAAAACTTTATTCCTCTTAAGCAGCAGTTTTTAATAAATCAGCTTACCGGGGCTAATATGCCCATTGATGTGGATAAAGAAGCCATGAAGAAACGAATAGATTCACCATGAACAAATAAATACCATTGCATCTATGTGTTTTATGCGCTATATTTACGTATAATAAACGTAGAATTTGCATAGGAGCATCAATCATGAGTAAAAAAGTTCGCTTATCCCTTGAGGTATCCCCAGAATTAAATGACGCCCTAGAAAGAATGGCCGATTCAATGCATGCCTCAAAAAGCGATGTATTAAGAAAATCAGTCGCCTTGATAGACTTAGCTATAAGAGAAAAGGGTAATGGAAATCATTTGGGCGTTTTTAATGATGATGAAAAAATGATTAAAGAAATTATTGGTTATTAAAAATGTCTAAAGATAATAAAATAGGCTCGTTTAACCTTGATGAGATTGCGAAACAGCAGGGTCTTGATTTGCATATCAAATCCACTAAGAATGAAAATCCCAAAGACGCTGACTTAAGGAGATTTAAGGACAAACTTCTTTTTATACTTACCTTCATAATTATTGTCTTATCTTTTATTGGATGGATAGTTTTTATAATTTTGCGACCTGACTCTCCATTACTAGGAAACGTTATTACTGGAGAATTTGGCTTACTAATGGCTCTTATTGGATATTATGTTAGAGGTAAAAATTGAAATGAAGTTAATTTTTGATATGAATGACTTATATGAAGAAATATTAACACCAGATAAGTTTTTAAGCCTAGGTGAAAAAGATAAATTAAATATCTCTTACTCAGAAATAATTCCAGCTCGCTTGGGTGAATCTACCCTTGGGAGAATCAGGGTCCATTATAAAACCCCTAGATATATAAAGATCAAACATAAATGAATTCAGGAAATAATAAAAACCATAGGGATTATATTAACTATAAAAGAGGTACAACAAATGATTAAAAAATTAATCCTAATTGGTTTGGTTATAGTAAATAGTGGTGCTTTTGCAAATATATACTCGAACTACCAGCAAGATCAGTATCAGCGAGAAATGTTAAGGCAGCAGCAGGAACAAACAAGAATAATGCAACAACAAGCTTACCAGCAACAACAAGCGATTGCAGACCAACAAATGTATAACGACAACCTGTCAAGAGATCGTGATTTTGGCGGCAACAATTTTGGGTCAACAAGGCCTTGGAATACAAGATAGCTATATCTTGACTTGATAGCTAGCAGGCTTATCGAAAATGCCTGCTAGCTAAATATCTATTTTTAATCTCCCATCCCATCATCATTCCAAGTTTTGTAATATGCCAATGATTGTTATATAATCCCCACGGTTATAAATGAGAACAATATGAAACCTAAAGAAGTTAAGAAGTATTATAAAACCCTGTATAATTTCCGTGAACAAACCGGGATGTCCGCCTCATCGTTAGCCAATTGGCTTAAATGGGGCTTTGTGCCTGAAGGGTCGCAACTCAAAATAGAACGATTAACTAAAGGAAAACTTAAGGCTGATTGGGACTATGACAACAAGGACTAAAGGGGATGTCGTGACTATGGAGCAATACATCGAACATGAGGTGAGGCTTCGAATTCATGACGAACGATTTGGCAAAGTTGAATCGAAACTTAATTGGATTATCTCACTTTTGGTTAGCGGCATGCTGCTTCCGGTAGGCTTACATTTTTTGCATTTGGTTTAGGATAAATAGTAATGAATGAAGAAGAAGTAAAAATAGCTCATGATGAATTACGTGCTAGGATTTCTAGGGTACTAACGGATTTTAGCGATAAATATTTTAAAAATTTACCCTCCGAGAAGTGCCGCATCATTCAGTCCGTTATAGTTGAATTATTATCAGAAAATGAGTATTACGTTGGTCAGGCTCCCTTTACTGCGCACCAAATAGACCACATTTGCAGCCAAATTGGTCATTGGTACATTATGATGAAGCCCTTATTGGAGGGGCAACATAACCTTGGGTATCAGAAAGAGGTATTAAAAACTATGATTTGTGGTGACGAATAAATGTCATACCTTATAACGATTTTTTTATTATGTTTAGGCTTAGTCATACTTTCTTGTAGAATCTCTTATATTTCTCAACGAATGCGGGCAATGGAATTGGAGTGGGAAATAGTGATGCTTAGCCTAAAAAGAAAGGGTAATCTATAATGGAAATTGAAGGAATAATAAATCACGTACTTAAGGCGGCAGAATTGCAGCGTGAATTGCTTGAAATAAAAATCACAGAGAACGATGAGCACGTTGAATTCTGGAAAAACATTAAACAAATTCAGGCTCACGATGTATTGAAGTCAAGACTTGAGGGCGTATCTCATATCCGCCAGATTCTAGGAAGCGAGGACTTTATGCTTGATATGATCAAACAAGAACCGGACGCCCCTTCGTACTTTATGGGTTTTCCATTAAAGAGCATTGAATTTTATTTGCATATGAGGGATTCCCTTGTTGAACACGAATGATGTTATTTTCTTTTAAATAGGGACCACTTTTTCTTGGGTGTTTCCCTGGTTTTATTGGAAATAGCTGATTCTTTATACTCCAATAAGCGCGCATGACTGTTAATTGCTTCTAGCATTTTTGATTTTTCTTGGTTGAAATTCTGTATTTGTTCCGTTAAAAATTCATTTAGCTTATTTTTTTCTCCAAGCAATTCCTCTAGATGCCTAATTTTCTCTTCTAGAAATTTCTTAATGCTTTCCTCTATAGATTTCGAGCTGCTTCCAGTTAATTCTATCTTACTACTTTCTGGATAAACCCGATAAAATTCTGACTTATCAATAAAATATTGTCCCGTCTCATCCCTGCGGGCGCTGAGTTTTCCTTTCTTTATTATATTAATGATGTGTCTTTGAGTATATCCAAGGATTGAAGCAACTTCCTTGCAAGATAACCAATTTTTTCCACCATCCATCCTATCTCCTTTCTATGTATTTCTGTTCGTTTCCACCCACTTTAGGTTTAGGAAATTAAAAATTCATTACCGCCTGGATTTCCAGGGAAATTTACATGGTTTAAATATTTACTAGAAATTGGCGCATTGGAAATAAAATTGAAATTTTCTAAGCATTCCCATGTCTTCTTAAAATTATTTTGATATAATATTTGTTGCTAGTAATGTTAAATGTTAACAACATAAATGACATAAATAAACAAAAACAAAAAAGGTGTAAATATGCGTTTAGATGAATTATACAGACACTATGGAACATGGACTAAGATGATAAGATCCCTTGACTTAGGGAACAGTACATATCAATTGTGGAGAAAAAAGGGGTTCATACCTTTTAAGACCCAGCTATTAATCGAACACAAAACAAAAGGCCGCTTCAAGGCCAAAGAATCTCACGCTATTCCCGTAATTAATCACTAATGTTATTTCTATATGATAATACCTAGTAATAATTCTAAGTATTACCTGTTGGAATTAGGCCGAAAATCCATAGTAATATTTCCATCGTAAAATATTGATTGATTATTTGCGGGGAGGTATATTGATTAAGAGATTTTTTTTGTAGAATCACAGCGTTGAGTTTTTTAGAGATTAGAGGCATCCTTGCCCCTCTATTTAACAAAACATTTTGCCGCGAGAATGGTCCCCGACCAAAGTTATCATTCTTCGCTTTTCAACCCAGAGGACAAAAGTCATTGGTCTTTAGGCTTTGTTCTAGGATGTGCCATGCGGTCCTCTCACAACGAGGGACATGACAGGCCATCACTACCTAATCGAAAACAGGTGTAATGATACTATGATTAAACAGTACAAGACAAATATATCTAGTCTTTTCTCTTATTTCAATCCCCTTTTCATCCTCCTTGCCGTAAAGCCACATGGTGAATTCTCCTTAATTAAAGTTGGAGGATAAAATGGCCTATACAAGAAAAGTAAAAGTTAATGGATTTATCCTTTCATTTGGGCGAATGTTTGATGGCTCCCTTGGCGTCTACATTAATTTTGAAGACGAGGCGACTAAAGAGCCCATAAACAATCAAGATTTAAAATTTTTCCAGTCTTTAAAAGAACTGTCTGAAATAAGCGAAGAATTGGACGCTGTATATCAGATGCATGGCTTTGAACATTATCATCTTCAAGGCCACGGTTGGCATTCACTTATCCGTTACCACGATTTTGCCTCCCAAGAAAGATACAAAAAAATGGCCGTTCTAGTTTTATCTAGCAAAATAGCCGACGAAGAGGATAAAAAAACAGCTCAAACAATAATCGATGTCTTAAGTGGCAATTATAAATTTCCGCCTCCCCCTGAAAAATCTCCTGAAGAAAAAGCTAAAGCAGCGTTTGATCGAAAAAGGGACAAATTAAAGTTAAAAATTGTCGTTGAACGTGGCTATAAATGCGATAACTGCGAACATAGTGTTGAAAATTCTTTATGCATTATCCGAAAAGATGAAAAAATCCATAATTATGAAATAGAAAATTTAGTTTTGAGATGCAGAAGTTGCACGAGCAAAATTAGAGCTAAGGATAAAGCGAGCGCTGCAAAATAAATTGTGGGCATCCAGCCCAGCATCCAAAATCAATAGACGTTGATTGAGGATAAGTCCATTAATCCCTTGAGATAAGGGGGTTAAACCAACAAAGGAAGTATATCATGTCTTTTAATAAAAAAAACAATAATCACATATTATTAGCCCAATTTTCTGGTCAACACTCAATCCTCACTATTCCCACTATTTATTACAGATTAACAAAGTGCTTAAACAAGGCTTTACTCCTTAACCAAATAATATTTTATTCGAATAAGTCCACAATGCATGAGGAGGGCTGGTTTCACAAATGCTATTCAGAATGGGGAGAAGAATTATTCCTCACAGAAAGAACCTTGAGAACATATTTTAATGAATTTGTTAATCTCGGTTATATAGAAACACGAATTATGAAAATTAAAGGGGTTAGAACGCTCCTACTGCGCCCATTGATGGATAAGATTACCGATGCATTACTCTCCATCATAGAAACACTTAATGCCGAAAATAATGATCAAAAATTACCCCAACCGGAAAGGATTGCCGTTTCCAAGCTGTATGAAAATTGTCCTAACCGGAAAAATTTGCCGGACAGCCAAACGGAAATATTTGCCGTTTCTAATACTATATATACAGATAATAAAGATCAGATAATAAAACATACACACGTTTCTGACGAAACGGTGGATTTGTCCTATACTAATTTTGATAAGCCAAAAGAAGAAAAAGAAATGTCTGATTATCTGAGTAACCAGCAGAAGCTAGCGAACATCCCCATACAACTTGTTGAGTCGGCTGACAATTATACAAAGTCTGATTATTGTGAATCCCAGATTAATAAAAAAACAACTAGTAAAACAAAAGTACAGTTCGACATAAACGATATGCTAAATGACAACCCTCATAAATTATCCGCTGATTTACTCGAGGGCTGGAAAGTAAATCGTAAAGCCAAAAAAGCCCCTATCACCGCAAGAGTCTGGAAAAGCCTGAACAAGTTTCTCTCCGCGTGCCAAGAATTAGGGATTGAGTCTTCTTATGCTTTTGAAACCACAGTTAACCGATGCTGGATATTCCCTGAGATGGAATGGCTTATGACTAAAGAACAAGTCGCCAAAAGGGAAGAGGCAAAACGGCGCAGCATTGAGCTTGAAGAAAGAGCTGCCCGTGAAAAACAAAAAGAGATTGAAAAATCGTCACAATATAACAAAGGATGCTCAAAAGCTGTCTCCATGGAATTCAATAAAATGAAAGATATACTTGCAGCCAACCAGTTTGTAAAAAAATTACCACATAATAATAGGATTTAGCCCACACAAACAAAAAACAGTTAACCGGTAGGGTTGGGTATGATATAATGCAATCGTTCAACTGTGAGCAAATTTAGCGGGTTTAAAGCGATTTTTATATAGGACTTAGAATGCAAAATGGAATAGTAAAATGGTTTAACGTAGACAAGGGCTTTGGATTTATACTTTCAGATAAAAAAGATTACTTCGTGTACTTTAAAGAAATAAACATGGATGGATTTAAGGTTCTATCTGAAGGCGATAAAGTAAGCTTTGAGCCTGGTAACTCTGACAAGGGCCTTATCGCTAAGAATGTAAGAATAGAAAATTAAAGCACGCTTATAGTTTTCCGCGTTTTTTCTTGCAGCAAGCGCAGGTGTCTGTTGATGAAATGGTGTAGCATCGCCTTGTGGCATGATATCCCATCAAGTAGTCGTGCCCTTTAAATAAACATTTTAAGCGCTTAATCATATTTAAAACTCCTTTTGTAAATATTAATCTTCTTTTCTTGAGGCTCTATCATAACAAGCTAAGAAACTTCTGCAAAAAACCGCGAATGAATCAGCGGCACAGGGGTGCAATTCAGATTCTCTTACACGCATCTCACAGTTTTCATCATCAATTTCTAAGTTGTAACCAAAGTCATCGTTTTTAGTCATCCAGACGTCATAATCCTGCGCCATTAGGTCAAATAATGTAATGTCGTTGATTGATAGTTTCTTCATCATAAAGCCCTCTTGTTAATACAAATCCATATTACAAGTATTGTAAGGATATGTCAAGTATTGGAATACTATTTTTAGTAAATATGCCCGCAAGTTATCCCCAAATTTTGTGGATAAGTTTTATTATGGTATCTTTGGGTCTGTGACATAAGTTGAAAACGCTCTTAATGGATTCGGCGTGTTTGACTTGCTTATGTCACAATTATTAATCGATTAATAATTCACACGATGGAGACTTTGAAATGGAAGTTAAAGACTATACAAGCGAAGCAAACTTTGAAGGCAATACACACTACAACGGCGTGCCTAGCATGTTCGGCAGAATGGCAACAGGTGAAGAAGCAATGCAGCCTAAATATTGTTGGCCTGGTGCTGATGATGGACAGATGCATGGTGAAAAACGCAATGAGCAAAAGGGCCCATAATGCCAGGCGGAAGACCAACAGACTATTGTGATGAAATGGCCACTCTTATTTGTCAAAGGGTGGCAACTCATACAGTGGGTCTGCACAAACTATGTACGATGTATGATGACCTTCCCAGTAAGTTCACCGTCAACCTTTGGCGCTACAAACACCCGGAGTTTTCTGCCCGGTACGCACAAGCTAAGCTCATGCAGGCCGATTTATTAGCTGAAGAATGCCTTGATATAGCTGACGAAGACTCAAATGACATCCGCATCGATCCCGAAACTGGATATGAAACGTGTAATACAGAATTTATCGCACGCTCTCGTTTGCGCATAGACACACGTAAATGGCTTGCTGCAAAGCTTTTGCCAAAGCAATACGGCGAAAGGAAAGAAGAAGGCGGTAAGGGTGAATCAGCCGTCGAAAAATTCTTACTAGGGAAGCTTCTTGAATGAGTTTAATTGCACTCCTAGATAAATTATTTAATAGGCTAAGCTGCTGGGTTCATGGCCATACTTATGCTCTTCATGAAGGTGAAAAAAATGGCGATACATTGTTCCTAAAATGCAATCACTGCGGAAAGAGACCAGGAAAATAAAAGGATTTAAATGCTTAAGAAGTTAATCTGTTTTCTCATTGGTCACAATTTAAACCTAGACCGGCGAGCGAATATCACGGGCACTTGCATCGATACAGGCAAAGAAGTAATCATTCGCTCAACTTGCGCATGCACCCGATGCGGTCATTACATTGTAGTTATAAAGACATAAAAGGATTTAAATGTCTGATGAGCGGTTAATCCAGGTTTTAAGATCCCTTCCACTATTCGCAAAACACTTTTTAAAAATCAGGGCCAAATCAGGTGCCATTGAGCCTTTCATTTTCAATCGAGCACAAGAATACATCCACGAACGTCTAGAAGCCCAAAAACTAAAGACCGGTAGAGTACGTGCACTCATATTGAAAGGACGCCAACAGGGCTGCTCTACCTACGTTCAGGGCCGTGATTTTCATCTAGTTGGCACAACTCAGGGAAAGAAAGCATTCATCCTAACGCATGAGGCTGAGGCCACTAAAAACCTATTTGAAATGACCAAACGCTTTTACGATACCCTTCCAGAAGGCTTATTACCCAAACCGGACACATCAAGCGCTAAAGAGCTTAATTTTAGAAGCTTAAACAGCGGTTACGCCGTCGGAACAGCCGGGAATAAATCGGTAGGGCGTTCTCAGACTATTCAGATATTTCACGGAAGCGAGGTAGGTTATTGGCCTAATGCAGAGGAGCATGCAAAAGGGATATTGCAGGCTGTGCCCAATGAGAACGGGACGGAAATAATTCTAGAATCTACCGCGAACGGCATAGGAAATTACTTCTACAACATGTGGATGTCAGCCGTAACGGGAGAATCCGATTTCCAGGCTATTTTTATCCCCTGGTATTGGCAACCTGAGTACGCCTGCGACTTACGAGAAGGTGAGGGCGTTAACCTATCCGATGAAGAAGATGCCATTTTTGTAAACCATTATGCCGACGGTCTAAGAAAAGAACACCTATACTGGAGGCGTAAAAAACTATTAGATTTTAGCAATGACCATGAAACCGCCGTGGAACTCTTTAACGTCGAATACCCGATCACAGCCCTTGATGCGTTTAGAAATCCCGTGGCCGATAGGTTTATCAGAGCTGAGATGGTCAATCGTGCGCGCAAGAACCGTGTCGAGACGGAATCGCCCTTAGTCATTGGCATTGATCCCGCTATTTCAGACCATGATAGGACCGCTATAATCCGGCGGAAAGGACGACTAGCCTATAAAATGGAAACACACTTTAACCTAAACACCATGGAACTGGTGGGCTTAATACGCCGCCTCATAGACAAAGAACGCCCCGCAAAAGTATGCATCGATTGCATAGGAATAGGGGCCGGAATTGTCGACCGTTTAAAAGAAATTGGGTATGATATGGTCGAAGGAGTAAACGTTGCACGAACAGCGAATGACAAAGACAAATTTAGAAACTTGCGCGCAGAATTATGGCATGACATGCGCGACTGGTTAAGCCAGGAATTACCAGTACAAATCCCTGATTCTGATGAATTATTAGGCGATTTAACAAGTTTGGGGTATAAATATGATAGTTCAGCGCGCCTTCTTATTGAGTCAAAAGTAGACTTAAGAAAGCGTGGCATGAAGTCACCAGATACGGCAGATGCCCTAGCATTAACCTTCTTTGTGGGTGACTATTACCAGCAAGGTGGATTTGAGGTCAACAGAATTCCCGACAAGGCCTCCGGGATGTTTACTTAATATTAATGGAATGGTGCCGCGCCTCACCAGGGAGACAGTCATCGAAAGATGGGCTACCTAAAAGGCGCACTTAAGTTAGGAAGACTTGAGCAACCAACACACAAAGGAATGGAACATGGCGAGGAAGGCTGAGAAGCTCGCTCACAAGGCACGAGTTGCTTGTGAAAAATGGCGTGCGTATTTCAAGTACAATATTGATCAATACCACATGATGCATACCTTCGTCTTAGGCCAGCAATGGACCGATGATGAGGAGGACATGCTTAAAACCTTTAGAAAAGTACCCCTCGTATCAAACAAACTTGCCACCATGGCAAACTCACTATGCGGCGAACAGCAACAAAACACCCCTCAGCTTGAAGTCGTTCCCATGGCCAATTGCAGCCAAGAGGTCGCAAAGATTCGAGAGCTCATTGTTAAAGACATCATGTTCTCAACATCAGCGCATACGGTCTACCAGGTTGCAGCCTCCCAAGCCTTCATTGGTGGTTACTCCGCCTTTTGTGTTGACACCGATTACGTCCACCAAAAAGCATTCGAACTAAACATTGTGTACAGACATTTTAAGGATGCAACCCGTACTTATTTTGACATAGGTGCTGAGCGCGTTAATAAGACCGACGGCATGTGCTGCGGTTACATAACACGCATGACCTATCCAAAACTAACAGAAATCTACGGCAAAGAACTTTGCGATAAAATATCAAAGATACACAGCACCGTTGCGACCGAGGAGGACATTGCATTAGCCGTTCAACCTAACGAGGGTGATGACCCATTCACCTGGGCTGACAACGAGGCCGTCACCATCATTGACCACTTTGAGCGTAAATATGAAAAAGACACGCTCTATAAGATGTCAAATGGCAAGATTTTAAACCAAGACGAGATGGATGAGCTTATTAAAAAGTCGATGGAGCATAATGCCGAGATTGAGCAATCTGATTTTGATTCAATGCTATCCGGTGGCATGCCTGAAGAAAGTGAACATATTGGCACCAACGAAAACCCAGGAAAGGACGAGAAGAGCGAAGAAATTTACGCACAAAACGCAGAAGGCGAGGCGCAAATTGCAATTGACATGCATGCAAAAGATGTTGACTTAGATTTCGTAACACTCTGGGATGAAGGTGAAATTGTTCGCATCGAAGACAAGCGCCCATCCAAAAAACACAAGATAATGCACTACAAACTAGCCGGTGATTACATTCTTGATGAGAGCGAATTCCCATCAGACCAATTACCTCTAATCTTTGTTGATCAAAACTCATACTACGATAAAAATGGAAAACAAATATGCCGCTCTTTCTTCGGTGATTGCAAAGACACACAACGCTACATCAATTACCTTAGAACACAGTCAGCATATATATTAAAAGTTAGCCGATACGATCAATTCATGGGAAGCAAAAAGAACGTTGCCGGCATGGATACACAACGCAACTGGCGAGACCCAGGCGCAACCCAGGGCATGATTACCTATGATGAATCGCCCAATGGCCATAAGCCCGAACAGATTCGCCCACCCGAACTCTCAGCATCCCTACTAACCCAATACCAACTAGCCATTGAGGATTTATACACATCAACAGGGCTTTATCCAACAAGAATGGGCCAACAAGGCAATGAGGTCTCAGGTGTTGCAATTGATGCAAGAACAAGGCAGGGCAGCTACTCCACATACATTGCCTTTAACTCAATCAACAGAGCCATAGCAACCGGTGGAGAGGTTGTAAATGAGATGATTCCACGAGTTTATGATTCCGAGCGCGTGATTGTTCTAATGACCCCTGATGAGGGCATGAAAGACATTACCGTCAATAAACAAGCGGACGAATATGGCGAGCTAATCGAGAACGACATTCGAAAAGGCACATACGAGGTACGCTTAAAACCAGGCCCAAGTTTCGAGGGACAAAAACAACAAGCCCTAGAGTCATTACAACAAGTATTGCAAGCAGACCCTCAAGCCTTCGCCCTTATAGCAGACTTATACGCAGAAAACCTGCCACTTATGAATACCCTAGAAATCAAGAATCGTTTGAAAACCATGGTTCCACCGCCAGTCATTGAGGCTGGAAAGACCGGGAAAATGCCGGAACAAAACGCACAACCTAGCCCGGAAGAGCAGGCCATGCAAATGCAGGTCCAAAATCAACAACAACAAAACGCCATGAAGGCAAAAGAACTTGAGTTTAAACAGAAGGAGATTGAGCTTAAAGAGCATCAAATCATGATGGAAACACAATTTAAACTAAAAGAATTGGAATCTCAACGCATAGAAATAGCCGCGAAATTGCAAGAACAAGAACTACGCTATGCCGCAGAAACGCAAAGAACACAAACCGACATGCAAATGGCTCATGCCGACAACCTTGTTAAACTTTTAACGCACAAACAGCCGCACGAAAGGATTCAACAATAGAGAGGAAAAATATGGCTACAGAAACAAGCAGCATTGATGATTTATTAATGTCAGGGAAGACATTAACGCAACCGGAAGCGCCTGAACATCAGTATCACGAACAAGAAGTCGAATACGATGAGCCAGAAGAAATAAGTGATGACTCAAATACTACAGACCTTGGTGACTCTAATGAATCGCCTGAGAACGAGCCGGAAGAAATAGACGAACCCTCTGAGAAAACTACACGAGAACTAGACGAATATGGCAATGAAAAGCCCATACCAAGGACTTATACAGAAGAAGAGGTAAGTGAGCGAATTAATAAGGCCATTCGTGACCGATTATCGCGCATGAAAGCGCAAGATCAACCGCTGCCATCCGTACAACAAGTGCAACAAGCCCAAGAAGGATTTAACATCGACCCTGATTCAGCCCAGGGCTGGCAAGAACAATTAGAGACGTTCGTCGAGCGAACATTTAACAAGATAAGTCAGCGACAATTAACTCAAGCCCAGCAACAAAAAGAGGCGCAATCACATCAAGAGTTTGAGGATAAATTTACAACAGGCATGGAGCGCTTCCAAGATTTTAAAGACGTTGTAGGCGCACAAAACATCACAAACCCTATGACCTACGCATTGCGAGGCATGAAAGATCCTGCAGCCTTCGTTTATGCCGCAAGTAAACGCCATGCGCCGGAATTACAACGTATAGCGCAATTACAAGACCCCTACGCTCAAATGGTCGAGATGGGTAAATTAGAGGAACGAATGAAGAAATCAGCTCAAGGAACCAAGGCACCAAGGCCCCTACAGCGAAGCATTGAAGACAGTGGCATGCCAAATCAAAAGAAAAAAGAAGAGGGTGACACAATAGAGAGCTTAATAGCCAAGGCGGACGCTAAGCGCCGAGCTCAATTAACAGCAAGAAGAGGCAGAGGATAATGGCAGAGGATGAGGACATATTAGAAATAGTAAAAGGTAATGGCGGCTATGTAGGAGGGGTTTATTACCCCCCTATTGACGAGCCCATATCAGATGATGACATACAAAGAACCGTAGAAGAATTTAGAAAGTGGAGCAGAAAAGACAGGCAGGATGAGGTTTAGGGAATAGCTAGCCTCATCAGAGTAGCTGCGATTTCTTTTAAGCTAGCCGATCCCTCAGCCGCCCTGACTGTTATTTCTACTAATTCCTCAGTTTCTTGGATAAACACATTGTTTAATTGTAAAAATATCAAGGCGGACTGGATCGCGGTTCGTTTATTAGCATCTGGAAAGGCGTGAGCTTTTGCTATAGCCACTAAATATAGGGCCGCAAGCTCAAAAATATCTGACACGCCATTGTAATGGTATTGATTCAAAATCCTGTCAACCGCTCCTTCAATTAAGCCGACATTACCAGCAGGCACTCCAGGAAGTGTTGATTTTTGAATGTGACAAACCTGATCGACAGATAAAAAAACTATTTCATTCATCGGTCAGCCAGGGTCTTAATTGTTAAGGCATGAAGTTTTTGAACGCGCTTTAGGGCGGCATTAAATCTTTCCTCATCAGCAAATTTAACAGGTTTGGCCTCAGGAATCGCTTTAGGGGTAAGCAAAACAGGGCGATGGCCCCTGCGTGTAATTTCAATAGTTTCCCCTTTTTCTGCGCGCTCTAGCGCATCAGCAAGATTTTCTCTTAAAGAAGTATAAGTCAAAGTATTCATAAAGCCACCATAATTCAGTACATGTACATATTATAGCTATTAATTATCATTCCATCAAGCCTTAAATTTGATAGAAAAAACAATCCGGGCGAAATTTGACATAATGTAAAGTTTTGTTAACATCGTAACTGATGTGTAATGGATTCCATCACCCGCTAAAAAAATAGACGCGTAATTATTGTCGACCGTCGGACAAATGAAAGTAATCGCTCAGTTTGAGCTTTTTATTATTAATTTGTTCAGGGAGAACAATAATGGCTAACGTCTTTAGAGAGACGCAGTACGTCTTGGATGACGTATTTGTACGTTTCTGGAACTCACTTGCATTCGCACGAACCGCTAACAGAAATCTTGAGGGTGATTTTAAAAACCTAAGATTCGCAACCGGTCAAACACTTGATTACCGCTTAGAAGAAAGATACCTAGCAGGCGAGGGCGCTACAGCTACAGCCGAGGCTCGTGTACAGGTAATCAGACCTCTAACAATTAGCAAACAATTCCGCACCATGATCGAATACACAGGCTTTAACCTGACATTCGATCGCGCAAGGGATGAGCCCTACCTTGAAATGGCAAACGCGCCTCGTGCGAAACGTTTGGCTAACTTGGTAGAAAAGTTTATCGCTAGTGACAATTTTCAGAAGCAAACTTATCAGGCCGTGGGCACACCTGGCGTCCCTGTTGATTTCAACACGATTTTAACAGCCGATGCTTACATGACAGAGCTTGCAATACCTGAAGACGGCAAAAGATATGCAGCCGTTCCACCTCGCGTTGCTGCCAACCTATCAAACGACTTATTTGCCGTGTTTAACAACACTGTTAATACAGGCGCATTGATTGATGGCTTTATCGGTCACTTATCTGGCTTTGACTTCTTTAAGACTAACTTCTTAAGCAGACAAGTAGCAGGTGCAGGTCAATTAGGCGGCTCACCTCCCGCAGGCTTCTTACTAGCAGGTACTGTCACCAACGGTCCTATTACAGGTGGCAATACAATCTCTGTAACAGGTCTTGGTCAGGCTCCTGGAACCATAGTATTCCAAGAGGGCGACATTATTGAAGTCGATGACGCATCTGGCGTATTTATGATTAATCCGCTTACCTATGAATCACTCGAACAGCGCGCTCAGTTTGTAGTAACCGCTCAAGTAATTTCAGCTGGTGGTAATACCGCGGACATCCCTGTTAACCCAACCATCGTTATTTCAGGTGCTCGTCAAAACATCTCAGCGGCCATTCCAAATGGTGCTCAAATGCTTTTAAGAGACAGTCATAACGTGTCCTTGGCTTATCACACCCAAGCAGTAGTCTTCGCAGCTCCTCCAATTAAGGAATTAAGAGGTGGCGTTGAGGCTGTTACCCGTTACTCAGACTTATACAAACTTGCAATGACTTACTCGCTAGGTGCGGACATCCGTAACTACGAACAGTTAGACCGTATTGACGTTATATGCGGCGTTGCAATTAACCCTGAGTTTGCGGTTCGTATCTGTTCGTAAGACATGATTGGCGCTCTCATTCGTGAGGGCGTCAGCCATACATGGAGTTGTTTATGGAAGGGAAGCAGGTCGTATATCAGGGACGCAACATTGCCACGGATGGCTTTCGCGCCTTCATATATGGCATCGATGGTTCTAAAAAATTAATGAACAGCTGGGATGATTATGAGTTTCATATTGCCCAGGGTATTTGGTTTTCAAATTTAGACGACGTTAAAGCATTTAATCAGTTGGATGAGGAAAAAACAGGGTCTCACAAAAAACGGAGTAAATAATGACTTATACTGTTAGAGACTTTTGCTTCCAAAGTTATCGCTTAATTAGCGCTCAAAATCCAACCATTCCACTACACGGCGATGATGAAAAGCTTTGCATTCTAGTATTGAACCAATTATTGGAATACTACGCAAGCAATGGCCTTATGATTACGATTGCCAAAACGGTAAGCGTAAACGTTAACATAGGCATTAGCAATGTCGTATTTGCACCACGAGATTATCCTACCAGTATTACTACTACAGAAATTGTAACATTATCAAACGGCTCCCCAATATTCACCGTGGTAAATGGTGGTCTTTATTTTGCAGGAGACACGGTCTCAGGCAATGGAATCCCTGCCGCCCCTGAAATTCTAACGGTAGTCGGCAATACCATCACATTGACCGCAAATGCTACACTATCAGGTAGCTCAAACCTTACATTTATTCATAACACGAGCGATCCAACTCTCGCATACATCAAAGAGGGAAGGCTTGCTAATCTTGATAACGCATGGCTTTTATTAAGTGGTGTAACTTATCCATTAATCGATAAATCACGTGATGAATTTTTAGCCGCTTGGAAATATGAGCCCCTACAGGGTTTACCGCGATTTATTATCACATACCCTGATACAGAATTTGTAACAGCCCAATTATATCCCGCACCCAGTCAATTCTATCAATTATTTGCGCGAGGAAAGTTCCAGCTCACAGAGCTTACAGTCAACGATACCTTGGGCAGCTTGCCGCAATATTACAGGCGCTTTTTCTTGTTTGCAGTAGCAAAAGATGTGGCCATGTATACGGGACGTGCCGAGGCTTGGACTGAGAAGCTGGAAGTTATGTATCAAGAGGCTCGCGATGTGATTGAGTCCGCCAGTGAGGTTAATTTATCCGTCACAGGCGATGAGCAAAGCTTACTCAATGGCGCTTGGCGCGTTAGGGCCGGTATCTAATGGCTCTAGAACAATTGCCCATATTCTGTTACTTCGACAAACAAAGGTTTACGCAGTTTGGTGCCATGGATTGCGCCAACTGGTATGGGATTGCGGTTGAAAGCGGAAAAAAGAAACAAGCTTTATACCCCACAATGGGGCGCAAACACCTTGAGTTTTTAGAACAAAATAAGCTTATCTTTAATGCAGAGCCGCGCGCAATATTTAAAACCATTAATTTTATGTATGTCATAGATGGTACGCGTGTCTATCAGGTGGATTCTGCGTTTAACCGCAAAATCATAGGCTCTGTAATTTTAGGAACAAACCTATGGTTCGCCTTTTTACCGGTGGGGAATTTAGTTTATGCGCTTTTGACTGATGAGCAGCACATTTATGTAATCACAGAAAATGGCACCGCAGTCACAATGGGTACGGTTACCGATCCACTAGCACCCGGTGGCTCCACTACCGGCGGCAAACCTCTCTATGTCGCAGCTTTCGGTAACCGTTTTGTAGTAAGCGTTAAAGATACTCCTGATTTTTATTTAACGACCATCGAACTTTCAGGCAATTTAAATACTTATTTTACTGTAAATGGTACTGCCTTATTTAATCGAGCATCCGGCATCATTGGCCAATTCGCTGTATTGCACCACCAATTATACATTTTGTGTGATTTTGTAACGGACGTCTGGGCCAATATTGTCACCCAAATCGAGGTCGCAGGCGTCATACGAGAGTTCCCATGGAAGCTTAATACTTCCTATAACTTTGACTACGGCATAGAAGACCCATTTAGCCTATCAGTTGACTTTGGACGCATGTGTTGGCTTGGGCGAAATTCAAACGGCCTTGTAAGCTTCATGGCATCGACAGGCCAATTGCCTGAGGACATATCCTCGCAGGCCATAAACGTTCTATTAGAGGGAAGTGCAGAGGACTCAAACCCCATAAGCCCATTCATAGAAAATGATGCCATTGGCTTCTTGTATCAATACGAAAACACCATCTTCTACCGCGTATCAGCAGGCCCCTATGAGAACTTTGGGCAATTAGACATTGAAACATCAGCAAACAGCATTGAGTATAATTTTGAAACCAAAACATGGCACCGATGCATTGAATTAAACGGTGAGCGCAATCGCATCCAGCGTCACGTTTATTTTGCAAACCTACATTTAGTCACGGTTCAAGACGATGTTGCCATGTATGTGATGGCAGGAAACATTTATTACAACGAGCTTAGAAATCCGGCTCAGCCAGATGGTCAAGCGGCGAATGCCTTTTTAAAATACCCCATGCGTTATGAGCTTGTTACCCAGCAGATTTATGAAGATGACTATTCCGAATTTCAGGTGAAATATGCAGAAATTGACTTTGTATTTGGCGATCAGACGTTTTATAAGAGCAATGCGCCTTTTCTTAATACGGTTTTTATTGTGGGTGAGGACTCGACGCCAGACAACCCGATTTATATGCTTAGCGAGGATGATAAATACATTATACAAGACGGCACGAATACGCCTGCATTTGATGACAATCATTATTATGCTTTATTCAAACCATATATTGAACTGTATTACTCTGATGATGGTGGCGTAACCTTTACCTATGCCGATGTTAGGCCTTTTAGCCAGCTTGGCCAATACCGTTGGCGCATGCGCTGGTATCAGCTTGGGGTCTCACGTAATCGTTGTTACAAGCTTGTATGCGTGAGTTCGGCCCCTATCGTCATTCTTGGAGGCGTGCATTTAATTGAGCGCACATCAGGAGGGGCAAACTAATGGCCGTCTTCCTAGATAGAATCGACTCCGCGCCAATGCTAAGCGATGACTTTTCATTCGAATTTGGCTCATGGGTTTCAATTCTTGTTGATACGCTAAACGAAGACATTGCGGACATTCAAGCCAATATTATGTCAACAAGTGCCACCACAGGCATCTCGCAAAACACCGAAATTAATTCATCTTACATCTCAACGAATGCTGCCCTCACCACATTCCAATTACCTGACACAGCCGCGGTCGGCTATAGGGTCACTATTTCAGGACAAGGTGCTGGCGGCTGGATTTTATTACCAGGATCGGGTCAAACCATTGAAGTGGTCGATGCAGGCGCATCCGCTGCGGTAAGTGTGGCCTCATCAAGTCGTTATGACAGCATAGCTTTATTGTGCGTTGAGGCTGACACCACATGGATTACAACAAGCACTCAAACAACAGGATTTGTCATCGTATAAGGAACTATTATGAGCTGGTTATCGAATTGGTTAAACCCTGGAAGGGGCTATGAAAAGGGTCAGGAGCAGCTCAATAATTTCAATCAGCAAGCAGAGGGCCATTATAATCAGGGCCTCGGATTCTTAGACCCATTGCGGCAACAAGGCCAACAGCAATATGGAACCCTCCAAAACTATATACAAAACTTAATGAACCCAGAAGCTTTGCAAAACCAATGGGCTAAAGGCTATCACGAAAGCGATGCCGCTAAAGGCCTAGAGGGTCTTGCACAAGAGCATGGCCTAAATGCAGCAAGCTCCATGGGCCTTATGGGCTCATCACCTGCCTTACAAGCCATACAAGCCGGCACAACAGGGATTGCGGCCCAAGACAGACAAAACTATATGAATGACTTGATGCAGAAATACATGCAGGGTGCCGGCATATCCCAGGGCATTTATGGAACCGGTGCAGGGGCTGCCGGAGGGATGGCACAAAACGCCATGGGCATGGGACAAAATTCTATGAATATGGGGCAAAATGCGGCTCAGATGGCATACAACCAGCAAAACGCAGGAGGCAATATGTTTAATAGCCTCTTAGGTTCAGGCTTAGGGCTCTTGGGTGGTTATCTAGGCGCTCAAAAAAGCCCATGGAACACAGGAGGCAGATAAAATGGCACTTAATATACCTAATGTTGGTGCACCTGGAACGGCTTTATTGCAAGGATTAAATACAGGCTCATCCATGTTTTCTCGCATCATGCAGCCGGTACTAGAGCGTGAAAGACAAAAGCAACAGGCAGAGCAGTTTGCTCAAAACCTTGCATTGCGTAAACAAGCACTTGCTAAGTCAGGTGCTAATTCTGACTTGCAAAGGTTAATAATGGAGCAACAACTTCTTGGCTTACAGCATCAAAACGACCCAATGTATGAAGCTAATAATATGAAAAATCTTTTGGGCATCTTTGGAGGCACCCAGGGAGCAGCTCAGGGCGCTCCTCAAGATGGATCACAAATGCCACAAGAGCCTATGCCAACCCAAGAAATGGGACAAGGTTTAGGCATGTTTACACCCGAAGGATTAGGACAGGCACAAGAACAAGCACAAGCATCGGCGCAACCCTCGGCAGCTGTCCCAATGACTCCTCCTGCCGGGGGCTTGGATTTTGAGGCTCTTAAAAATAATCCCTTGGTTCGGGGGTTATTTAAACACAAGTTCGGTATAGACATTGGCGCTGAAACACCTGAGCAAAAAAGAGCTCATGATTATGATCAAAAAATTAAATTCGCTCAGAAAAAGGCAGATTTAGAAGGTAAAACGACAAATACGAATGCCATCAAAACATTAAATCAAAATATTGTGAACGGTGTTCCTAAGGTTAAGAGGCAAATTGAAGAGATTATTAAAGCGGCATCGCCTATAAATATTCCTGGCTATAGGGGCAGCTCAAGAGCCGAACACAATGCATTAGTAGCTGAGGCCGCTGATACTCTTATTAAGGCAAAGGGTTGGCCAAATACCAATATGAGTTTAAAAAATGCAAAAGAAATTCTAGATAGAGGGTCATTTGAATCAGATTCTGCATATAGAGAACGATTAAAAAGTTTATTGTCCTCTTTAGATACAGAATGGAATCAAGCAAAAAATGTACTTGGAGAAGGTACTAATGCAGCATCTTCCCAGCAAAGCAGTGCAAATAAAGATCCCTTAGGATTAGGAATATAAAATGAATCTACAAGAGATTAGAGAAAAATACCCTCAATACAATCACGCGAGCGATCAAGAGCTTGCCGATGCTTTGCATAAAAAATATTATTCTCATGCTCCAAAGGAAACATTTTATTCAAAAATTGGCTTTAAGCCTGATAACCCAACTAATATGCCAGGCTGGTTATTCCATGGCATATCCTCACTATCAAAAAAAATTAACCCTGATTTTCTGGAAAAAGCGGGCAGTATTGCGGGTGATTTTAATCAGGCAGTAGAGAATGCGCCCGGAGCCATCGGAAAGTTCGCAGGTGAAATCCCAGAAAATATAGGTGAAAGTGCAAGTCAATTTGCCAAAAATCCTATACGCACAGCCACAAGAATACCCGGGAATATTCTTTCTACCCTACTAGAAGGTGGGAAAGGGGCCTATAACCTACCCCTAAACATACAGACTTATCTTGGAAAAAAAGGTATACCTGGATTTAAAGAGGGGGCACCTCTAGCCGAATCTTTAAAAATAGGGGATACGGGGCTTGAAAAAGCTGTTTTAGGACAAGAAGAACCTGGTGATGTTTTTTGGAAAAAATTGCCTTTAATATATCCTGCCTTGAAGCCTGCAAGTGCTGTTACCTCCAAAGCGCTTGAAATGGTTAAAGGAGTTCCTGAAAAAGCTGCACAAGCTATGGATGCTTTGCCGCCAATTCGCGCCAAAGCTATTATGGAGAAAATGTCTGGACATAAGGCACAGAAGATAAATGAGGCAAAAGAAGAATACGGTAGATTATGGGAAGACGCAGCTAAGGAAGGGATAACTCACGTACCTCCAACTGATGAAATAATAGAAAATAGATTGCAGGTGCTAAAGCATACGCCTACAAAACATCATCAATCACTAGATAACTATTTGACAAACCCAACTCTTGAAAATGCCCATTGGGCTCAAAGTGAGCTTGGTTCTTTGATAAGACATTATGAAGATATTTATGATAAGCAAGGATTATCACCAAGCCAACAAAGAACGCTGCGTGCGGCTAGAAAAATTCAAAATTCCATACATGATACTATGTTTAGCAATAATCATTTTGGGATACACCCAGAATTGGAAGAAAGATATACAGATTTAAGTAATAGATACAAAAAAGAGGTTATTCCTTACAAAAGATTAGAAGAATTATCGGCCTTTGAAAAAAATAAAATGAGACCTAAAACAGCAGTTAAGAAACTTAAAGCTGATGAAGAGTTTATGATCCAACTAGCAAAAAGATATCCTGGTTTAATGTTACATAGCAAAGCAGCGAAAGAGCTAAGAAATACCGCAGCTACAGCAGCGGGTTTGAGCAAACTTACAAAATTCTTGCCATAATATGTTTCTTCTTTGCTCATTTGTGGTATATTGTCACAAATTATTTTTGGAGCTATAGCATGACTTTTTTCTGGTGTTTTTTGTTAGTCTGGGGAATCACAAAATTAATACGTAATGAGGATTAAGGTCCAAAATTACCCTTTACCTTTTAATAATCTACTCGATTCAAGAATAGGCAATCCTGATTCTGTTGGAATATATATAATTTTATCTTTTGTATGTTGCAGAGATTCAATCCAAAGATAACGCAGATAACTTTCATTGCCCTTTAAACTATCACCTATTATCTTATTTGCTTCTGCAACGCCTTTTGCTCGTTCAATTTCTGCCTGAGCTAATAATTTAGAGGCATCCATTTTAGCTTGAGCTTCGCGAACTTTAATCTGTCTATTCCACTCGGCTCTTTTGAATTCTGCCTCGCCTCCAAGCGCTTGCCCCCATACATTGAACTTTGAATAGGCAATTAGAAGCAATAATAATAAAAATAAAAAACCAACCCCTGAAGAGAGACCCTGAAAAATTACTAACATTCTATTACTATTGTCGCTCATTTCTACCAACTTAAATCAAGTTCTTACACTAAAATGCATACATCAATTGTAATTCCAATATCGACACATACAAACTAATGAAAAAACTTAAAAAGCAAACTACTTAAAGTCCCTATAAATGCCAAGTATAAACCACTAATTAACCCTATGGTCCATCTGTGATGGGTTCGGCCTTCAGCCATCAGGATGCAAAAATCAGATTTCATATCTTTTCTAATCTCATTCATTTCACCATCAAGTTTATCTAGTTTTTTATCAATGCGATTTAATGACTGATGGAAATCATCATTCTTCTGTTCCAGTAACATGATTCTTGCTTCTTCGCTTGAAATCATGTCTTTATGATTAGCCATTTTCATGTTACCTCTAAACCATCTTTTCTATACAAGAATTTTAATACTAAAAACAATAAACTTCAAGCACTTAATTTGTACAAACTGCTGGTTGTAGAGAACGCATATTAACAGTAAAATACAATTACAACCAATAATGATAAATATCGATAAGCATCATGGACTCAAGTAAACCGGCAACAAGATACATTCCTGTTCCTGAATGGAATAAGTTTCATATTTGGCCTAAAGATAGTGGATTAAGACACCTTATCTTCAATAAAGAGAAAAATGGTTTTAATAAGGTCGTTAAAAAAGTTGGTAAGCGCGTCTTAATCGATGAGGCTGCTTTCTTTGAATGGGTGAACAATAATGGAAAATAGACCAATAATCACCCAAAACTGTTCACATAATAGCAAAATTTAATTATTCCAAGCTTACATGGTAAAATATATCGTCAATAAAATATGGATAGCCAATGACGATTTTTGTACGCGGTTGCAACCCGATATGGAGCTTGGTCGATTTAACGGGTCATCAATTTGATGATACGTTCTATATGTTCGTCCTAGAAAACACGATCCCATATATTCCATCGACCGTTTATCATGACGTCTCAGGCACCATACCCTGGAACAACCCTATTCAGTTTCTAGCTAACGGGACCCTACCTGTAGATATATATTGGAATCCAGACCTAGTTTATCGGTTAGAATTTCGCCAAGGGGATACGCAAACTGACCCGCTTATTTATGAGGTTAACAATTACACCCCTGGAGGCTCAGGCATCACGCCCGTAGATACCTCAGCCATTGCCAGCGACAATCAAGTTACAAACCCACAGTTTTCATTGATTAGCTTTGCATCTCCATATTCGCAAACCAGCATTACCGATCCCGATCCCATTGAGGTCGCCCCAGGCTGGTTCTTAAAATTAGCAGGAACGGGGAATGTAGCTCTTGAGCGCGTAGCCCTAACAGCCACGCAAGCTAATGAAACCAACGCTCCATATGCTTTAAGAATCACATTAAGTGGCTCATGGTCCGCAAGCCCTTATTTATATCAACGCTTTAATGAAAATGGAATGCTGTGGTCAACGTTTACTCGTAGTAGATACGTGGCAAGCTCCATCACAGCTAAAGTAGATGGTGCACCACAAAGCATTTTAGCTCAGCTATATGATTCAATGGGAACGGCTCTAACAACGGTGCTTGACGATACTACTTTAAATGGCACGTATAATGAATACACTGGTACAGGCCTTATGCCCAGTACCACCAATACAAATACGCCACCAGCAGCCTATATTGAATACCGTCTATTTTTACCAACTTCCATCGATGTGTATGTAACCAGCATTCAGTTGGTGTCTACTTTAAGCAATTTCCATGTTCAATACATACAAGAAACAATAGAGCGCCAACAAGACCATACTTTTCATTATTACCTTGATTCATTGCTGCAACAACAAAAACAAAGTGTACTTACAGGCTGGGATTTCGGCTTAAATCCATGGCAATTTTCATCCGCAACCTCAACGAATCTACCAACTTTTGGTTATATTGCTGACCAAACAATAATGTTTCAACAAGCCTATGTTGCGAGTGCTGCTGGAAATAATATAGCAACCAATAGGGGATCACTTGCTCAAAATTACGGGTTTAAAGTAACCGCCGTAACAGCTACCAACCAATTTGCAATGATTCAATACATAGACCCAACAAGCATTCGCACAGGCTGGGGCAAGACTTTCTCAAGCATGGTTAAATTAGTCGCGCAATTGCAGGGCACAGTAAGCCTTAAAATGCGCTTAATATATAGGGCAAGCCTGCCTTCCCCTATTTCCCAAACAGAACCCATTGCATCATGGGCGCCCCTTGGGCAGCCAGTATATGCAGCCGGATGGACTGCAATAAGTCCTGCAAACGATCCAACTTATGTCTTAACAAATGGGTCTAGCACATTAAAGTTTGAAGGATTTGAGTTGCCTGTTTCAACCAATGCAAGCATGACATTAGGTATTGTTATTTACACAACGACACCAATGACACAAACAGGAACTGCCGACAATATTGTTTTTAATAGTGTGTCTTTAGTACAAAATGATTTTGCAATTGAAACCCCAGCGCTTTCCTTCGATGAAACATTAAGACGATGCCAATTTTATTATAGAAAATCATTCTTAGTGGGGACAGTACCTACAACAAACGTAGGGGCTGGAACTGGTGAATCAGTTGGCACCCAGGTTGCAGCGGCTGGAATCGTTGCTCAGGGGCCCGTTATAAGATTTGATTATCCCATGAGAGGGACGCCCGGAGTTACTTTATTTAACCCCTTGGCTGCTAACAACGAAATACGTGACACATCCACAGGTACGAATTGGGTGGGCTCAGGGCCTGTTGATATTACCGCTCTGGGTTTTGTGGCCATAGGAACAACGCCCGGTG
>Ga0163163_10000448_pt1 | contig 37700 bp, 35 predicted proteins | sample S65metaG_FD_119766 | JGI IMG/M metagenome (GOLD analysis project Ga0163163, IMG submission 119766) | Switchgrass rhizosphere microbial communities from Kellogg Biological Station, Michigan, USA - S6-5 metaG | ecosystem: Host-associated > Plants > Roots > Rhizosphere > Soil | place: USA... | reverse complement strand
TTCCAGCAGCAATATCCACAGAAGTAAACTGGCTTCTTTTACAAAAGGCTTGAATAAAGACATACAAAGGCAGTGGTTCCTTGGCGACGAAACCTATGCCAGCCTGATTGAAAACCACTTTGTTAAAGCACAAGAATACCCGGTAACCGGCCTCTCATTGAGTATAGATAAAGCGTCTTATAGCAACATTCGCCGATTCATCAATACAAGCACACTTGTTCCGCCAGATGCAGTAAGAATCGAGGAAATGCTCAACTATTTTAATGAAACATATTCTGAGCCCGATCCGGGAAAACTTTTCAGAATAAAGTCTGCATTGACAGAATGCCCCTGGAACGATGAGAACCAGCTATTATTTATTAATGTTAGCTCCCGGAAACTTGATCTTCAGGCATTGCCACCCTGCAACCTTGTTTTCCTAATAGACATCTCCGGGTCAATGGATATGCCCAACAGGCTGCCGTTGTTGCAATCATCTTTTAAATTACTTGTAAACAATTTGAGACCGAAGGATAGTGTCAGTATCGTCGTGTACGGAGGCGCGGTAGGAATTGAATTGAATGCCACGAGCGGAGCCGATAAAGAAAAAATATTGAAGGCAATTGATCAATTAGTGCCCGGGGGTTCGACACCGGGGGAATCCGGAATAAAATTAGCGTATAGCGTCGCACAAACGCATTTCATAAAGGGTGGCAACAATCGGGTTATACTTGCAACAGATGGAGATTTTAACGTGGGAGCAAAAACAGAAGATGAACTAGACGAAATGATCTCTCAAAAAAGGCAGTCGGGCATTTATCTGACTTGTTTGGGTGTAGGCATGGGGAATTATAAAGATTCAAAGATCCAGACGCTGGCAAAAAAAGGGAATGGCAATTTTGCTTATCTCGATAACTTTCCGGAAGCTGAAAAAGTTTTGCTCACAGAGTTTACACAAACTTTGTACGCAGTGGCAGATAATGTATACATGAACGTGAATTTTAACCCTAACTATGTAAAAGAATATCGACTGATCGGTTTTGATAATAAGGTTGGAGCCCTAAATGATTCGGTATCTCTCATCGAAGGTGGTGAAATTGGTTCAGGCCACTCATTAATTGCTGCGTTCGAGATCGATCCCACTGATTTCAATAGAGATGCCGTCAAAAGAGATTTTTCTCCCGGCAATATAGCCGATATCAATATCCATTACAAGCTTCCTAACGATACAGTGGAGAAACAATTCCCCGGTAACATACCGCTGACTTATAAAGATTTTAATTCGATCGAAAGAAATTTAAGATTTTCGACAGCCGTGATCATGTTTGGTTCTCTTCTTCGTTTGTCGTCAGTGACAAAAGAGATAAATTGGAACGATACCATTTTACTGGCCTCCCAGGCATCAGACGATAATGATCCGATTCAGAAAGAATTTGTTTCATTAGTCAAAGAAGCCAAGATTTTGTACTCAAAACAAAAGAAAAGAAAGAAATTATTGTGATGGCTCCGACCTTTAATCCCGAATTTTTTTGCGTGCATCTAAAATTGAAAATTATTTCCGATAGCTTTAACCTGTGAAAATTCTATCGTCTTAGACAATCACGTCTTTGTATCATCTCTCATCAAAAAGTAAATGATGATGACTCTAAAAGAAATCCGAAAAAAGATCCTCAAGGGAGACTTTATTGGTCTTTTCCGGTTGGGAAAAGATGAAAAAGCCATACAGCCATCTGAAGTCGCAAAAATATTTTTGAATTTGCCTGCTTCCTCAGCCATCAAGGCATTTCAGGCATTTCCTGAAAAAAACAAGATCACGCTATTTCCTTACCTGGATAGTCTTGTTCAGAAACAAATCATCAATGAAATAGCGAAAGAAGACGCATCTAAAATATTGAACAATATTAGTTCCGACGATCTGCTCATATTCTTATCGCATTTAAAGGGAGTTGAGCTCTCCGAAACACTCGATTACCTGAATGAGAAAAATAAAAAAGCAGCCCATAACCTGCTGGGTTATCCAAAGGAAAGTGTGGCGCGGCTCATCAATACTGAATTTGCAACTCTTACAAAAGAAATGACAATTGAACAGGCCATGGTTCATTTGAGAAAGCGTCACCAGGACACAGAAACCGCCAACATTGTTTACGTTGTGGATGATGAGGGGAAATTGATAGATGATATGCCGATCAGAAGGCTCGTTTTAAATGAACCTGAAAAAAGAGTGGAGGACATTATGGACGGGTTCTATATAAAGCTAAATATTGGTGATAGCAAAGAAACAGCTGTTGATATTTTCAAACAATATGACCGTGCCGCGTTGCCTGTAACAAATGATAGGAATGTCTTGCTCGGAGTAATTACCGTTGATGATGTTATCGATGTAGAAGAAGAGAAAAACACAAAGGAAATGCAAAGATTCGGAGGTCTTGAATCATTGGATTATCCGTATGTGAAAACTCCTTTTTTTAGCCTCATCAGGAAAAGGGCCGGCTGGCTTGTCATTCTTTTCTTAAGCGAAATGCTGACCGCAACAGCCATGGGACACTTTCAGTCGGAGCTCGATGCGGCACTTGTGTTATCGCTGTTTGTTCCCCTGATCATATCAAGCGGGGGCAATAGTGGCTCCCAGGCTGCAACACTTATCATTCGCGCTATGGCGCTTAATGAACTTACCCCCAGACGCTGGTGGTATGTGATGCGCCGTGAAATTTTTTCAGGACTTACGCTAGGAGTTATTCTCGGAACGATAGGGTTAATCAGGATTACAATCTGGCAGGAATTTCATTGGGCAAATTATGACCCCAAGCATGGCGGTCACTACTGGTATCTCGTTGCCATCACCGTTTTCTTATCGCTGATCGGGATTGTATTGTGGGGGACATTAAGCGGTTCAATGATCCCGATTGTATTGAAAAGACTAAAGGTCGATCCTGCCACTTCATCTGCTCCATTTGTTGCCACACTTGTAGATGTAACAGGCCTCGTTATTTATTTTACAATTGCCGCCATAATTTTGAAAGGAACATTGCTGTAGCATATCAAAAACTAACTCCGGCACAATGAAAAGAAAAGACAATTTGAGGGGACGAATGGCAATTGTCGCCCTGGCCTTCTTTACTATTCAAACCGTTTCTGCTCAGTCCAATTCGGATAGTTTTACAACAAACAAATGGACAAGTCATTTTCAAACTACTATAATAGGTCAGAAGCATTCAGGCTTTCAATCGCTTTATAAAGGAGAAAATAGCCTTGCAGATTCAGTGGAACCTGCAGCTGTCAGCCTCACCTCCACCTTATTTCTGGGACGAAGATTATGGAAAGGTGCGGCCGTTTACGTCGATCCAGAAGTTGCTGGTGGAAAAGGATTAAGTTTTGCCACGGGGGTGGCAGGAGCATTAAATGGTGAGACCTATCGTGTAGGTGCTACCGAGCCCCAGGTTTTTATTGCGAGGGCTTATTTGCAGCAGCACATTCCTCTTCGCAATACAGACTATGAATACGTTCCCGATGATTTGAACCAATTAGCAGAACGTAGACCAACTGACCGGATAACGATTAGCATTGGAAAATTTGCGATCAGTGATTTTTTTGATTATAACAACTACAGCAAAGATCCGCGAACACAGTTTTTTAATTGGAGTATTTGGGCTAATGGGGCATGGGATTACCCGGCTGATACAAGAGGCTACACATACGGGATAGTTGCAGAATTGATCAAACCTAGGTGGGCTATCCGATTTTCAAGCGTTGCCGTTCCCCGTATTGCAAACTATCATTTGCTGGAGTATAAAGTTCCTAACGCTCACTCGGAAACAGTCGAGTTTGAACATAATATTGCTATCAACAAAAGAAATGGAAGTGTCCGGCTCATCTTCAGTAATACGCGTTCCAAAGCGCCATCATACGACGAAGGAATAAATGCCTTGGCCACAAACGATAATTTCTTGCTTGATGTGATCACGGGCGATGCTGAAAATACTTCCTATGGAGGGAAAAAATTTGGATTGGGTTTGAATATAGAGCAGGAGCTAACAAATGAGATCGGAGTTTTTAGTCGCATCGGCTGGAATGATGGAAAGTATGTATCATGGGCATTCACAGAAATTGATCAAACCTTCACAGCTGGACTATCTGTAAAAGGACATCGGTGGAATCGCAGTGAAGATATTTTTGGAATCGCTTTAGCAAATAACGGCATTTCGGATGGCCACAGAAATTTTTTAAGCCAGGGGGGTTATGGATTCATCATCGGCGATGGAAAGCTAAATTATGGTCATGAAACGATCATCGAGAGCTATTATAACGCAAAGATTTTTAAATTTCTATGGTTTAGTTTTGACTACCAGCTTGTAAACAATCCTGCTTATAACAAGGACAGAGGGCCTGTTCATGTGTTCGGCTTTCGTGCCCATGTTTTCATTTAAATTTTAAATGATCTATCAGGAGAACATCTCCCTAACTTTTTCAAAAAAGCTTTTTTCACTTTTGTCAGGGTGAGGTTTGAAATTGGGGGAGTGATTAAATTTCTCCAACATTATTTTCTCTTCTGCGTTGAGATTTTGGGGTGTCCAGACGTTTACATGAACTAATTGGTCACCCTTCTGGTAGGAATTTACACCTGGAAATCCTTTTCCTTTCAATCGGAATATCTTTCCGCTTTGCGTACCTGCAGGGATTTTAATTTTTGCTCTTCCGTCAATAGTAGGGACTTCCACCTGTGTTCCAAAGACTGCATCCGGAAATGAAATATGAAGATCATAAATCACATTGAGCCCTTCGCGATGTAACTCTTTATGATTGTCTTCCTCGATTAAAATGATCAGGTCACCGTGCGGTCCTCCTCTTTCCCCCGCATTTCCCTTGCCGCTTATATTTAGCTGCATTCCCTCCTGTACACCAGCAGGCACTTCAATACTCACTGTTTCCTCAGCGTATACCCTGCCTTCGCCTTTGCAAGTCCCGCACTTTGCAGTTATAGTGGTTCCTTCGCCATTACAGGTCGGACACGTGGTCACTGTTTGCATTTGTCCAAGGAAAGTGCTTGTAACGCGACGAATCTGGCCGCTTCCTCCGCAAGTTCCACAAGTTTGAACGCTCCCTTTATCCTTTGCTCCGCTGCCACGGCAGGTTTGACAGGGAACATATTTTTTTACCCTGATATTTTTGGTAACTCCTTTGGCGATTTCTTCAAAGGTCAGTTTCAGCTTGATCCGAAGATTACTTCCTCTGACCCCCCTCACTCCGTGCCCGCCACTCCTGCGTTGCTGACCTCCGAAAAAGCTTCCAAAAATATCGTCGCCGAAAATATCTCCAAACTGGTTGAAGATATCGTCCATATTCATGCCACCACCAGGATGTCCACGGCCATTGCTACTGACGCCTGCATGCCCGTATCGGTCATATTGAGCCTTCTTATCGGTATCACTTAAAACTTCATAGGCCTCCGCTGCTTCCTTAAACTTTTCTTCCGCGGCCTTATCGCCCGGGTTGCGGTCAGGATGATATTGCATCGCCACCTTGCGATATGCTTTTTTTATTTCATCCGCGGCAGCTCCCTTTGATACCCCTAAAATTTCGTAATAATCTCTTTTACTCATATCATCCTTATAAAACAAATTTATTTTATGTTATACCGAAGGCTCCAGGATCTCTAGAATTCGATCAGTCATGCCTTGACGCGGTTTGCTTACATTCTTTTAACGGGAATTCTACTCGGCTATTTTCCAATTACCACTTTGGCATGGCGAATAATCTTGTCATTAAGATAATATCCTTTGACAACTTCGTCCAGGATTTTTCCTTTTAATTTATCATTTGGTGCTGAAATCTCGGTTATGGCCTCGTGCAGATCAGGGTTAAACTCCTCATGAATTGTTTGCATCGGTTTTAAACCTTTTGCAGATAAAATATTACGCAGTTTATTAAACACAAGTAAAACCCCATCCTTTATTTCCTTATTGTCCTCACTTTTTTCAATTTGCTTCTGAGCCCTGTCGCAATCATCCAGAACATCCAGCAGATCAGTGATGACTTCTTTTCCGGCTGTCTGAATCAATTCCACTTTTTCCTTTGCACTTCTTCTGCGAAAATTGTCGAATTCCGCCACCTTTCTTATAAACTTATCTTTTTGATCTTCCAGTTCTGCCTTCAGTTTCTCCAATTCTGATTCCTCCTCTACCGGCTCGTTTAAATGGGAAGTTCCGCTCAAACTTTCATCGGTATTAATGTCAATATTTCCCTCATTTTCCTGGTTTCCTCCTGGATTGAACTTCGGTTCCTTATCGGTATTTTTTTTGTGCATTTTTTACAAAATTGAGTGCAAAGGTAAGGTCGTCAATAATATTGCCAAGCAAAGTTTTAGGGACAAAATGACCTTTAGCGGGCAAAAGGTGCAGGCCGGGGGATAAGTGGCTGGTGAGATGTCAGGATCATGGCGCTTGGGAAATCCATTCAGACTCTAAAGCTCACTCGCCTGCTTTACCTTGCGGGTTATGAAGAGACTTTATCTCAAGAGAAAAATTTCAAATCGGGTCGCTAACGGACACCCATGGGTATTTGCAAACGAAGTTCAAAAGGTGGATGAGGGAACAGACGCAGGGAATATTGTCGAAGTGTATTTGGACAATGGAAAATTTGTCGGCAAGGGATATATTAATCCAAAATCCCAGATAATCGTTCGATTATTGACCCGGGATAAGAAAATTGAAATCAACGAACAGTTTTTTATCAATAGGATAACAGAATGCTGGGAGTACAGAAAAAAATTGGGTTATATCGAGAACTGTCGCCTTGTTTTTGGAGAGGCAGATGAATTACCACAACTGATCATCGATAAGTTCAATGATTATTTTGTCATTCAAACACTGGCACTGGGAATAGATGTGTGGAAGCCAGCCTTTGTAAAAGCCATAAACCAACTTTTTAAACCCAGGGGAATTTATGAGCGGAATGATGTGCCTGTTCGCGAACTCGAAGGCCTTTCGCAACAAAAAGGCTTTTTGTCAGAGCCCTTTGATACAAAGATTATTATTAGAGAGAATGGATTGAAGTTTAATGTCGATTTGGAGAATGGGCAAAAAACAGGTTATTTTTTAGACCAACACGATAACCGCCGTGCAATTCAAAATATTGTTAAAGATGCGGAGGTGCTGGGGGCTTTTACATACACGGGCACATTCGAGATTCATGCTGCACACTATGGCGCGAGATCGGTTCTTGGGATTGATATTTCAGAGAATGCAATTGAGCAGGCCAACAAAAATGCGAAGCTGAATAATTTAGAGAATGTATTACGATTTGAAGCCGCGAACGCATTTGATGTATTAAAGAGCTGGTCACGTGACGGCAGGCAATATGATGTGGTGATGCTTGATCCGCCCGCGTTCACTAAGAGCCGTGAAACGATCCAAAAAGCTATAACGGGGTACAAGGAAATAAACCTGCGTGGAATGAAATTAATAAGGCCAGGAGGTTTCCTGGTTACCTCATCCTGCACTAGCCTGGTTTCACCGGAATTGTTCTTACAGATCATTGACCTGGCTGCAAAAGATGCACGGCGAAAAATCAGGCAAGTTGTTTTTCAAACACAATCGCCCGACCACCCTATTATCCGCGGGATTGAGAATACGCAATATCTGAAATTCTTAATCGTACAGGTACAATAATGTCGAATTGAAAAGGGTTATTTGGAGACCTGGAACTTGCCGGATTCAAGAATTTTTCCATCATGATCTCTCAATTGGTAGATATAAACACCCCGGCTATATTCATTGAGATTGATCGTTGTTTTTGTAGCGATATTTTTTTGTTCGAATACCATCTTTCCGAGAAAATTAAAAATTTGCATGTCGTAACCTTTATCGGAAGTTTTTTGAAGATCGAAGGTTATAAATGAAATTGCCGGGTTTGGATAAAACTTAATGATATGCTCATCACCCTCCTGAGGGACTCTGGATTGCCCTTGCATTTGGACGGATAATAAGAGTATAAAAGATATTATAGGTAAAAGTCTTTTCAAGAAAACAAAATTACATTTAATGTCCCAATAATAGTCCGTTTTTTTGACTTGTGCAACGTATTTATACGAGTGGCAAACGCTTTATTTTTCAATTACTTAAAGCAAAGAGTTTTAATTATTACTACTTACTTTAATGATTGCAGGGTTTTTTGGATGGCTTCAAAGTTTGGAAGGTTTGTGGCCTTTTCAAGCACCTCGGCATATTGCACCGTACCGTTTTTATCAATTATGAATGCGGCCCGCTTAGAAACGCCTTTCATTCCGTACGAAAAAGTATCGTAAAGACAATCATAGGCTGCCGAAACCTCTTTGTTAAAATCACTCAGCAAGGAAAAGTTAAGTTTTTGTTCTTCTTTATATTTTGAAAGCGAGTAAAGCATGTCTACAGAGATACCGAACACCTGTGCATTCGCATCATTATATACACTGATGTTATCTCTCACGGAGCAAAGTTCTTTTGTACATGTGCCCGTGAACGCAGCGGGGAAAAAGAGCAACAGTACGTTATGGCTTTTTAAATCAGAAAGAGTGATCTTATTTTTATCTGAATCATACAAAGAAAAATCAGGAGCCGGTTGACCTTTTTTAATTTTCATGGGAGCTTAGTTGTCGGATTAAATTTATTTGATTTAATTTTCTTGATCAATTCTTGTTATGAGAAAATATATCACTGAATTCATCGGAACTTTTTTTCTCGTCCTAGTTGTCGCACTGACCGGTAATGCTGCCGCAATCGGTGTGACTTTAATGGTAATGATTTTCGCAGGTGGTCATGTTTCGGGAGCACATTATAACCCGGCCGTGACATTAGCAGTATTGATAAGGGGCAAGATCTCTTCGAGGGAGGCAATTGCATATATGGTAGTCCAGATATTTGCCGCGATTGTCGCTGCTCTGATAGCAAAATGGTATATGGCTGATATGGGTGTAGCAACCATGGATCTCAGTGGTAAAGTAGTGAAAGCATTTACTAGTGAGTTGATAGGGACATTTGCCCTTGCTTATGTGGTGTTAAACGTGGCAACTTCAAAAGGAACTATAGGGAATAATTTTTATGGGCTTGCGATCGGCCTTACCGTATTTGCAATGGCTTCGACTTTTGGTTCCATCTCCGGCGGCGCGTTCAATCCTGCTGTGGCAATAGGCGCAACAGTTGTTAAGGCATTTGCTTTAAAAAATATCTGGATCTACCTTATTGCATGTTTTGGAGGTAGTTTTCTTGCCGCGTTAGTCTTTAACTTTATCAATCAAGAAGACAAACATGTTCCTCCATTGGTAAAGAGTTGATTTAAAACCTGGGACAACGCACGGCATCAAGACTGGAGTTATTTTCCCTGAAGCCGACATACGATATGGAAATCTCATAGCCACCGCGTCCGTAACTCGAAGGCTTCAATTTTGAAATATTTGCGTCATAACTAATGGTTACCGAGAAAGGATTGTAATCAAGCTTTAATGTCGGTATGATTGCATCATTCCAGCGCAAAAAAGTCCCCGCATGAATGGTATAATCGGGCTTGTCATGATCGTTTCCAATTTTTAAACCATACATTCCGCCAGCCACCGTTTCCTGGAATCCTCCCTGCATCGAATGATCTGCCTGTAGAGTGACGTAAGCATAATCAGAAACGCCGAAGCGAATACCCCCGGAAAAAACCCATTTTGGAAAAAGCTCAATACTTGCATTTCGATAGAACGACGCATTTGGCCTGTTAAAATGATGATAAGCTACTCCTAAAAAATAGTTGCTGTTGGGATTGTCGTTTAGGTCTGAATTAAAACTCATACCTACACTTCCATCGGCGTATAGGTAAGAAGCATCATTAAAATACTCACCATTAGTTCCATTGTCATAAGTCGAATTGGTAGTTACTTTTGACCGATCAATCCTGCGTTGCACAACACCTCCCATGAATCCCAGGGACAAATACCTGTTTTTTTCAGCACTTAAGGATTTATGATAATTTATCGCCGGATATACATAGGTTGAAGTCCATGCAATGGTTCCCGCCCTGTCATACAATAATTGCATGCCTACTGTAACAAAGTCATTTAACTTTCCAACCGGCATCTTGTATTCACCATCAAGGGACGCGGTCTTATATGCGTTTGTTACACTGTTCCATTGATCACGATACACAGTTTGTACCCGGATATCGCCTGTGTATATTCCTGCAAGAGAAGGATTGCGCAGAAGCGGTGCCTGGAAAAATTGAGAAAAATGGATATCCTGCGCATGCACAAATGACGCGAGCGATAAATAACAAACGACAACTAATATTTTAAGTGTGTTTCTCATTCACATTAGCTTATTGTATTAAAGCAACATTGCCTGCATATTTTATAGTTTCTCCATTATTACACACAATCTCGATCTGGTAGATATATACATCTGGTTTGGCTTTTTTCCCTTTATAGGTTCCATCCCAACCACCGAGCGGATCATTGATAGATAAATTCTTTTTCTCAAAGACAATTTCACCCCACCGATTGAAGATCATCAGGCTGTTAATCCTGAATAGGCCAGATCCTCTCAAATAAAATATGTCATTTACCCCATCCCCATTAGGCGAAAAAGTATTTGGAATAAAAAAGTTTTGGTCCCCGCAAACCACTCTCACGGTAACATTGCTGGAATTTTTACATCCATACCTGTCCTGTATCAAAACAGTGTAGTCAGTCGTTCGTGGTGGATTAGCTGTTGGTTGGGGACAATCTGTGCAATCAAGATGTTGTGTTGGTAACCAGTTATAGCTGACAATAGGACCTGTGTAGTTCATATTAATTTGAGCAGATCCCCCGGAGATAATGGTAATCGGGTTGGTCACCGGCATTGCAGTGGGTAATGGAACGACATTGACCATATGACTTGCTGAATCAGAACATCCCAGTTTGTTAGATGCAATTAATTGCACATTATAATCTCCTGCGGACGAATAAGTAACCGATGGGTTTTGTATTTGTGAACTGGTCCCATTTCCAAAAGTCCAATTCCACCTGATAGTTGAATCAGGGGCGCCAATCAGCGCTGCAAAGTTTTCGGTACTGTTGATACAGATGGTGTCTTTTCCGGTGATAGATATAACTGGCGTTTGATATACCTTGATCGTGTCTGTATATGTACTTGTACATTGGTTTTGAGTGGTAACGATTAATCCGACGATATAAGTTCCCGGGTTGTCGAAGAAATGTGTTGCCTGGATGCTCGTACTTGAGCTTCCATCGCCAAAGTCCCATACCGTTGAAACAACAGGATCATTACTTAGAGTAAAATTCTTAAAGGTAACCAGTCCCGAGTCGCAAAACTCTTTTTTATCCTTACTAAAAAGTGGTATTGCTCCCCATACATGAATGACCGGAGAATAAATCGTTGCCAAGCATCCGAAGCTATCCACCATAGTTAAAGAAGGAACAAAATTGCCCGGTGCCGGATATAAATGTGTCAGGTTTGGCTGCTGAGTAGAATCAATTGAGCCGTCCCCGAAATTGAATCCATATTTAAATCCCGGTGGAGTGGTAACGGTGAAGTTCGCGTTAAGGGAATTGCAGGCTGTCGCGGGATCAACAACTATTTGTGTATTTAATGTCGGATTGTAAGCATTGACCGTCGCCTTTGCGGAGTCAATACAACCACCCGGGCCAGTCAGGTATAAGGTCGGCGTGTAAGTTCCGTATGAATTATAAAAATGAGAAGGGCTTTGTGCACTCGTTGAAGTCCCATCTCCAAAATCCCAGAGAAGACTTTTATAATCGACACCCTTGAAAACAAAACTTGTCAGTAGTGGAAGACAAATTCCCGAACTGTCCACCATATCAAAAGCTGCTGTAGGAGGACGAACATTTACATAGTTGATTTTGGTTACAGAATCCCGGCAGCCTACCGTGTCTGTAATGACAAGTTTTATTGTGTAAGAATTATTTGTAGCGTATGAATGTGTTGGATTCTGGAGAGTAGAGGTTACGTTGTCTCCAAAATTCCACATGTACGACAATTTTAAGCCTATAGAGGTATCAACAAACTGCAGTGGCGCTGAAGGACAATACAAGGTATCTGCTCTAAATCCCGCCACAGGATTTGTAATAAGTACTGTGTTGTTTATAGAAAATTTATCCGTGCAGTTTGCACTATTCTTTACCGTGAGGCTTATGCTATAGCTGCCGGTTTGTGAATACGCGTGTGAAAAAGGTGGTGATGTAAATGTCTGCTGAGTGCCATCTCCAAAATCCCAGGTCCATTCTGTAATAGTAACACCGTTCGTTATAGAAGAGTCAGTAAAATCAACTGGTTTGTTTATACAATTCCCCGGACTACTTGAAAAGTTGGCAATAGGGCCGTTTGCCGTTATAAAATTGGGAGCTGTTTTTGTAGTGGTGCATCCATTAATATCTTCCACCGTTAGTGACACATCATAACTTCCATAATTGCCAAAACTATAAACAAGGTTTCCGGTCGTATTTGATATTGTAGTTCCTCCAACTATCCACGTATAGTTTTTAATCTGAGAAGCGCCGCCGGCGACTGCACTTAGCGTGAATTTTTCATTTTTGCAAACAGGATTTTTGTTGATTGTAAAGTCGGCTGACTCGTTGACTAATACGACGGTTTCTGATGTTGAATACGAACAGGGACCGTTTGTCACAGTCAGGGCTGCGGTGTAAGTTCCTAATGAAGAATAAGTGTGAGATGGCGATTGTAGTGACGAGGTGGTTCCATCTCCAAAATCCCATTGATATGTAATTGGGCCGTAAATGGCGTTGGCAAGAGAACTGTCGCTAAATGTAACAGTCAAATGATCAGAGCAATCTACTTTGTATCCAAATTTCGACACAGGTGGAAGCACTTTTACTGGTTTGGAAATAACATCAGGGCAGCCATTGTTTGTAACAGTTAATTGCACATTTAATACTCCTGTGTCTTTGAAAACATGTGAGGGATTTTGTAAAGTGGAGGAAGTATTATCATCAAAATCCCAGTTCCATCCAACGGTCGCTCCCGGAGTTGTAGTTGAATTATCTGTAAACTGAATAGCAGTGCTCGCGCAAACATTGTTCGGTGTAAAACTGAAGTCGGCGGTTGGCTTAGTTCCAGTGATCACACCTCCCGGAATAGAAACCGTTTTTACGCAACCAGATCGCGTAGTTATTGTAAGAGTAAGTGTGTAGCTCCCTGTTGAATTATAAGTGTGTGTTGGAAATTGTGTGTTGTAGGTTGCACCCGGCTCGCCTAAGTCCCATGAGTAACTGACTACGCTATCAATAGATTGAATGGAAGGAATCGGGCTATACGTAAATGGCGCACAGCCGCCGGCGGGAGCATTTTGGATCGAAGCCGTTATTGGCTGTATCTTGATGTACTGCGTCTTAGTAATAGCATTAGTGCACCCTCCTGCAAGCGTGATTCTTAAGCTAACATCATAAAAACCTGGATTGGCATAAGTATGCACTGGATTTTGTTCCGTAGATGTTGTGCCATCTCCGAAGTCCCAAAACCATGTAGAGGCTGCAGGACTCTTATCAGTAAATTGTACCGAAGATGATGCGTTACAGGAAAGAGTGTCATTAGTTGAAAAGTCAACTGTGGGCGAGGCGATAACGGAAACATTTTTGGTAACGGAGTCGTGACAGTTCCCATAATTGTTAATCAACTTCACCTGGAATGTTCCTCCGCTCAAAAATGTTTTTACGGGGTTAATTTGAGAGGATGCTGTACCGTCTCCAAAAGTCCAAGAAGATGAAACTGGTGTCGGCACCGAAGTATTTTGAAAATTGACAGTTTGACCAACGCAAATATTAGTCGGAAACGCGAAATCAGTTGTTTTACCTGCAACAATAATATCTTTTGTAGCTGATCCACTGCATCCCAAACTACTTTGCACGGAGAGTTTCACACTGTATGTTCCCGCTGCATTGTAAGTGGTAGAAGGATTTTGACTAGTCGACGTGGCCCCATTCCCAAAATCCCATGAGTATGTTAATGTTCCAGGCCCACTCGATTGATCACGGAAGTTGATGAGGAAAGGAGGCTGGCATGTTGGGGGTTGCAGAAAGGCGAAATCGGCGGTAGCTCCAGTAACAATCCTGATATATCTGCCGATCGATGCAGAAGTTTTACAACCATTGCTGTTTGTGATTTGAAGAGTGACCGTATAAAATCCGGTATTCGTGTAAGTATGCGAAGGATTCTGCTGAGTAGATGTGCCACCGTCGCCAAAATCCCATTGCCAACTTGTTACTGAACTGCCCGGTGGAGACGTGGAATGATCAGTGAATTGTATTGCAGCGGGCGCGCAGGCTGTCGTCAAACTTGCAGCGAAAGAAGCCGACGGAGGTGCAAAAACAGTGATATAATCTGTTTTGATTTCATCGTCTATGCTTGAGTCGTTTTTTACAATCAGTCTCACTGTATAGGTCCCGGGCTGCGAATATGTCACAACAGGGTTTTGCAAAGTCGACAATTGCCCGTTTCCAAAATCCCAGGTCCACGAAGTTGGGTTGCCAGTTGATTGATCGGTGAACGTTACCTTTAGTGGTGCACAGCCCGATGAATTATTAACTGTAAAATTTGCCACCGGGTCCTGCGCTTGCATCGATAAACCTGTCATAAGGCATGCTATAGCAAGAAACAGTTTAAAAAAGACATTCCCGGTTTTAGCCATTAAAGCAGGGTTTTTAGAGGGTCAGGAAAACAACGAATTTAGCCTTAAAAATTATTTGATGGAGATAAATTTTGCGTATCATAATAGCAACCTTCAGTCGACTGCAGTTTCTTAAGTTTTAGAAAATCAGGGTTTACCAGGATACAGGGGTTAAGACCAGAATTGTTACAAATTGTTTAAAGGAATTCAAAGGCCTATTGTTTGTCGAGTCTCAGTGTTCTTGTCTCATTACCAATGGTCATGGTCGCTTTTACGTAGGTCCAGCTATTATCGGTCACATGCCAGGTACCGTTTAATAATAGCAAAGGGTTGGTGGCATTTGGAAAATTGGCGAAAATGCTCATTGTATTGACATCTCCCTCCCAATTTCCCGTGTTTTCCACAGTTCCAGACTTTATCGCGTTTACTGTATAATTGCTAAAGTACTGAAACTGATAGGCGGAAAAATCGGTGGTAATATTAGTGCCGTTCGAGATAAAAGTTGTAATAATCCACTGGCCATCCGTCATTGCATTCATAATCGCAGTTTCTGCCTTTTTTTCAATAACTTTTTTACACCCAGTTAAGCATGCTAAGCTTATTATAATAAGGAGCTGTTTCATAGAGAATTGGATTGACAAAATATAAATTCATCTTTGTATCTGCAATAGCTAATTTACTTGAGAAAGACAGCACTCTAAGCGGGGAAAATGAGCAAATGTCTTTTATTCAGTAAATTTTGTTTGAAAATAAATGAACATGGAAAAGACAGAATGGATTAAGGACGGATACCTGGTATCAACTGACAAATCAAAAATCGATGTCGAAACTGTGCACCATTTCCTTTCTCGTTCGTACTGGGCTGAAAATATTCCACTAGATGTAGTGCGAAAAAGCATTGAAAACTCGCTTTGCTTTGGGATGTATCACGAAGAAAAATTAGTCGGCTTCGCAAGGGCCATAAGTGATTTCGCCACGTTTGCATACCTCGCTGATGTTTTCATTTTACCCGAGGAAAGGGGAAAAGGTTTATCAAAATGGTTATTAGCGATTATCCTGGAACATCCTCAATTGCAGGCCTTGCGAAGATTTACCCTGGCCACAAGAGATGCCCATAGTCTTTATGCTCAATTTGGTTTCTCTCTGTTTGATAAGCCTGAACGATGGATGCAAAAGCATGACCCTGATGTTTACAAAAGAAACATGAGTTCGAGTCTTGGTGATGTTTAGTTGTTGAATTTTGTTTCTGTCGTGCATCTCAAATAAAAGCCCCGCATTCTTACGGGAATTTGGGGCCGAGGTTTTTCAACCTTGAGTTAGTTTTGGTATATATCCCTGTTATTATCGGGATGGAAAATTTGGAGCAGCTTTTATTTCTTCTATTTGCTGCAAGTAATGTTTACTGTAGGATGATATTAAGAGGCAAAGCTGGTAACAATCGAGCCATCCATGAGAGGTTTGAGCTACATGATTTCTCAAATCCTCGGTGGTACCCTTCATGTATTTGAAATGTTCTGCCCTCGTTAGTTTGAAACTTTCAAGGGCTTCTTCAACTGTCTTAAAGGAATTTTTCTTTAATTCAAACTCTTCAGGCGTACAGTTATCAGCTGCCTCAAGCAATTGCTCGTCTGTCCATTTTGTTTCCAGGCGTTTTTCGGGATTTGCCGGTTGATCGAGGGTGCATTGCATCAGGTCCCATAATTTTTTTTCTGAAACAACGGCGTGATAAATGCACTCCCTTATCGAGTATTTATCTTTGGCAGGTTTGAAATTAAGTTGAGATTTTGAAAGTCCTGTTGTGCTTCTCAGTAAATTATTTTTCGTATCCCTGAGATAATTGGCAACCAATTTCCTCTCTTTACTCGTAATGCTTGTCGAAGTTATTGTACCTGCTAATCCTGTTATCACCAACAATGCAAGCAGCAAATAACCATATTTACTTCTTCGCATATCAAGGGTTTTAATGGTGAACTGTGGCCGGAAGTCATCGCAGGGGCGACGGATAGGGACCGAAAAGTACGAAAGATTTTCTTCTTTCAAATTTTTTTTGAATTTTTTTTCCCACAAGGACCCCTGCAATAAATCGATTAATCAATACGAATAAACAATCTAACTTTCCGAAATGAAAGTTTCAGATATCATTTCTTTCCTGGAATCCGTTGCTCATCCTTCATTGCAAGAACATTATGATAATGCAGGCTTGATCATAGGTGATAAAAATTGGGAATGCAGCGGGGTTATTTGTTCACTTGATGCAACCGAAGAAGTGGTCACTGAAGCCCTTGCAAAGAATTGTAATCTTTTGCTAGCTCATCACCCAATCATTTTTGGAGGACTAAAAAAGATCAATGGAAAAAACTACGTTGAAAAAACTGTGATAAGGGCTATTAAAAATGATATTGCTATTTACGCCATTCATACAAATCTTGATAACGTATTAGAAGGTGTAAATGGGAAAATCGCATCACGACTTGGTCTCCAAAATAATTTAATCCTCTTCCAAAAGGAAAACACTTTAAAAAAACTTTTCACGTTTGCGCCCGTTGACAAAGCAAGTGAAGTTCGGAATGCCATATTTAGTTCAGGTGGTGGGTATATTGGAAATTATAGTGAATGCAGTTTTAATACTGAAGGTATCGGAACGTTTAAGGGCCAGGAAGGAGCTGATCCATATGTGGGCGAAGTTGGTAAACAACATCGGGAAAATGAAATAAGGATCGAAGTAATATTCCCCGCCTGGCTTGAAAAAAACATCGTCACGGCCCTGAAGGCGGCTCATCCATACGAGGAAGTAGCATATGATGTCATTGGCCTCGCTAACAGGCACCCGGGAATTGGCAGTGGAATAATAGGAGAGCTGCCAACGCCGGTCAGTGAAATAGACTTTTTAAACAACGTAAAAGAAGGCTTTGACCTTAAAGTCATACGGCACACACCCTTATTGAACAAACCGATCAAGAAAGTCGCGATCTGCGGGGGAGCGGGAAGCTTCCTGGTGTCTTCAGCAATGCTGGCAGGTGCGGATATATACATTACGGCCGATATGAAGTATCACGAATTTTTTGATGCCAATGGGAGAATGGTGATCGCCGATATTGGTCATTATGAGAGCGAGCAGTTCACCATCGACCTTTTGGCTGAGATTTTAGAGCAAAAATTCCCTAACTTTGCCGTCCTTAAAACAGAAGTAAGGACCAACCCGGTAAAGTATTTTACAGGAGATAGTGAACCGTGAAGGCCGGATATAACCGAAAACAAAAAATCTAAATAATAAATGGCACAAGTAAAAGAATTTTCAGTTGAAGAAAAGCTTTCAGCCCTGGTCACCCTTCAGAAGATTGAAAGCAAACTTGATGAAATTCACATCTTAAAGGGTGAATTGCCCATGGAGGTAGCTGACCTTGAGGATGAAATACAAGGACTTCATTCCCGCCAGACGCGCATCGAAGAAGAGATCAACGGCATAACTGAATTTATTGAGCAAAAGAAAGAAGCGATAAAGGAAGCCCAGGCTTTGATAAAGAAATATGAAAAGCAAAGCGACAATGTAAAGAACAACCGTGAATTTGAAGCGATCAACAAGGAAATAGAAATGCAGCAGTTGGAAGTGAAGCTTTGCGAAAAGCATATCAAAGATGCCAATGAAGAAATAGCTGAAAAAGCAGTACTGCTGGAAAAGGCTAAGAAGGCCATTGCGGCCAAAGAGGGTGTTTTAAATACCAAGAAAGGGGAGTTGGAAAAGATCATCGCTGCTACGGAAAAGGAAGAAAGACATTTCAATAAAATGGTTGCAGAAGCAAGAGAGCATGTAGATGACCGCCTGCTTACCAGTTATGATAAGATCAGGAAAAGCTATCGCAACGGACTTGCCGTTGTGCCGGTAGAACGCGATGCCTGTGGCGGGTGTTTTTATGCAATCCCTCCGCAAAAACAAAGTGAGATAAAACAGCACAAGAAAGTTATGGTGTGCGAGAATTGCGGCCGCATATTGGTCGATGAAGACCTCAACACCAAAGTCGAAATAAAATAGACAGCTGATTACGTCGATTTAAACTTATCACAACAAAACAGATTTTTCTTTTTTTCCCCTGGCATTTCGGCCAGGGGTTTTTTTATTACGGAATTTGGTCAAATCACGATTGATTTTGTTATTCGTTTATGATCTTTGATTTTTTAATTCCTGTACAATTGTAACGATTAACTGCTGGCATCAGTTTCTCAATTATTAATCAGCTGAATCTGTGGTTTTAATCAGCGTAATCCGTGGTTAATTTCCTAATTTGCCAACTGATCATTCAGTAGCTTTAATCAGCTCAATCCGCGCGTCAGTGATACAAAAACTTTTCATACAGAACTATGCGATTATCGATGAACTTGAGATTGACTTTTCAAATAAGTTAAACATCATTACAGGAGAAACGGGTGCCGGAAAATCAATTATTGTTGGGGCTTTGGGTTTGATACTCGGAGAAAGAGCCGATAGCACAGCCCTTGTAAATAAAGAGAAGAAATGCTTTGTTGAAGGAACTTTTGACGTTCAAAGTAAAAAAGAGGTGAGGCTTTTTCTAAAAGAAAATGATTTTGACGAAAGCGATCAATTGATCATACGACGTGACATCTCACCCAATGGAAAATCCAGGGCTTTTGTAAACGATACTCCTGTTACCCTTTCCCAGTTGAATGAACTCACTTCCCTGCTTGTTGATCTACACCAACAGTTTGACACGTTGGAGTTAGAACAGGGCTATTTTCAAAGAGAAGTATTAGATGCTCTGGCCGCTCAAAGTGATCCCTTGACTGCTTATCAGCTTGTTTTCAAAAAATGGCAAGCGTCAAAAAAAGAACTGGAGATATTAAGCGGTCAAAAGAAACAATTTGAAAAAGAGTTTGACTATAACCAGTTTCAGTACAATGAACTGGAAGAAGCAGCTTTTAGAGAAAATGAATTGGAGGAACTTGACATAGAATTAAAGCTTCTTAACAATTCCGAGGGAATTAAAGCTGCATTGTCACGAGCTCAAAATGATTTGGTAGAGGGAGAAACTCCCTTGATGTCTAAATTGAAGATTTTGATCAATCAATTGCAAACGTGTTCATCCCTTCATCCGGAGATGCCCTCAATTTTGCAACGCCTTCAATCCTTACAGATCGAATTACAGGATATATCAGCTGAAATTGACCGTATTAACGACGATATCAACTATGATCCTGAAAAAATTGAAGAGATTGATAATAGACTATCGGCCGGGTATAAGTTATTGAAGAAGCATGGAGTAAAAACTACAAATGAATTATTGGAGATAAAGCAACAGCTCGAACAGAAGCTGCAGGCGGTTTTAAACATCGAAGAACAAATAGAGCTCAAGGAGAAAGAAACAGAGCGAGCACTTGCAGAAGCTCAGCAAAGAGCCCTAAAGATCTCTGAAGGCAGAAAAAAACAAATAAGGCCACTGGAAGAAAAGGTTAATAATCTGCTGGCACAAGTTGGAATGCCCAACGCAAAATTGAGAGTGGAGCTCAGGAGTAATGAGGAACTGAATTTTTACGGATCAGAGAAGATCGAATTTTTATTTGACGCCAATGAAAGTGGGCAGTTTCAGCCTATCAGGAAGGTAGCAAGCGGTGGTGAACTTAACCGCTTGATGCTTTGCATTAAATCACTAATAGCCCAGTCTGTTGATCTTCCTACAATGATCTTCGACGAGATTGATACCGGGATATCCGGCGAAGCGGCGCGGCAGGTGGGAATAATTATGAAGGGACTTGCGTCTAAACGACAGATCATCTGTATAACTCACCAACCCCAGATCGCGGGCAAAGCAGATGCTCATTTTTTTGTTTACAAAAAAGTTGCAGGGGGCGCTGTAAAAACAAATATCCGTCAATTGACGAACGAGGAGCGTATAACGGCGATTGCCAAGATGTTGAGCGGAGAAAAACCAACGATCGCCGCTATGGAAAATGCGCGGGAGATGGTGATGAACTAATTTTGTCATTTTTTCTACCGAAACCGGGAAAGGTCTTCATTGAAACTAAGGGCGATTATCATATTACTCATTATTCTTGCCTCTCTCATTCCTGCGTACATTTTTAATAAATATTTGCAGAGGATCATAAAACCAAGGCAATCTCTCGGTAGACTGTTGTCATACCTGTTGAGCGGCATGTTATTGGTTTTTGTTTATACGCTATTGCTCGTTTTTTTGATAAAGCTGATCTTTCCAAAGGCTTAAAAATTTACTTCTTATTTTTACGCCCCTAAAATGCAATAACTAAATTATCGACTATGGGAAATAATCTTTTGAAAGGAAAAAAGGGAATCATCTTTGGAGCCCTGGATGAAAAATCTATTGCGTGGAAAACGGCGTTGAAATGTCATGAGGAAGGCGCACAGATCGTGTTGACTAACGCTCCCGTTGCCCTGCGCATGGGTGAGATCAACAAGTTAGCAGAGCAGTGTAGTAATGCTCCCGTTGTTGGCGCTGACGTGACCAATATAGACGACCTGAAAAATCTTTTTCAAAAATCCATGGAACATTTTGGTGGCAGCTTTGATTTTATCCTCCACTCAATTGGCATGAGTTTGAACGTTCGGAAAGGAAAGCATTACACCGAAATGAACTATGAATGGAATCAAAAAACTCTCGACATATCGGCGATGAGTTTGCATAAAGTTTTGCGAACCGCGTGGGACATGGATGCGCTGAGTGAATGGGGCAGCGTGGTAGCTCTTACATATATCGCGGCCCAAAGAGTATTTCCCGATTACAATGAGATGGCTGATGCCAAAGCGTTGCTGGAAAGCGTTACGAGAATGTTCGGTTATTATTATGGTCAAAAGAAAAAAGTAAGGATTAATACAATCTCCCAATCACCTACAAGAACCACAGCGGGCAGTGGGGTAAAAGGATTTGATGGATTTATATCCTACGCAGAAAAAATGAGTCCGTTAGGCAATGCGACAGGGGAAGATTGTGCGAATTACTGTGTCATGATGTTCAGCGATTTTACCCGGTTTGTAACCATGCAAAATCTCTTTCATGATGGTGGGTTTAGTTTTACGGGAGTTACCGATGCTGTAATCAAACAAATGGAAAAGTAGATAAAATAATATTCTAAGAGGATAGTCGTCAGTAGTGACAATTTTTGGTATGGTCAACTTTCGAAAGCTTTTTATAATAAAAAGGGGCTACCATTCGCAGCCCAAATATTAAGATCTGGATAGTTAGCGGTCAATATTCATCTTCATTAAAAAGAAAGTCTTCCTGCGAGGGATAATCAGGCCAAATGTCTTCAATACTTTCGTATACTTCTCCCTCATCTTCCAATTCCTGTAAATTTTCAACCACTTCAATCGGGGCACCCGAGCGGATGGAATAATCAATCAACTCATCTTTCGTGGCCGGCCACGGAGCATCTTCAAGGTATGAGGCTAGTTCAAGTGTCCAGAACATTTTCGAAGGGTTTAATTTAAGTTAATGGTGAAAGCCATCGCCAAATTTTTTCGCAAATGTAGCTTTATTAACGAATTTTCCAAATCCGTAGTTGTCCACTCATTTTGAATAATTTCTTAAAAACGAAAGGGTTTCCATATAGTATTATTGATAATGGGTTAGGTTTGTAATAGTTTAAATACATTTCCAGCATGTTAATAGGGAAGAATATTCACAAACGGTATGGAACGGTAGAGGTGCTTCGGGGGGTAGATATAGATATAAAGAGGGGCGAGATAGTCAGCATTGTGGGTTCTTCAGGCGCTGGAAAAAGTACTTTGCTTCATATATTGGGCACCCTGGATAAAGCGGATAAAGGAGCAGTGAGATTAAACGAAGCTGAAGTGAATTCCCTCCAAGGTAAAAGGCTGGCAGACTTCCGTAACCGGAATATCGGTTTTGTTTTCCAGTTTCACCATCTGCTACCCGAATTTACCGCGCTGGAAAATGTTTGTATTCCCGGGTGGCTGGCAGGCAGAAAACGGAAAGGGGTAGAAAATAAAGCGAAGGAATTGTTGACCTTATTAGGTCTTAGCGAGCGATTAGAAAATAAACCCAATCAGATGAGTGGTGGGGAACAACAGAGAGTAGCTGTTGCAAGAGCTCTCATTAATGGCCCCTCGATTGTCTTCGCCGATGAGCCAACTGGGAATCTTGATTCAGCTAACGCAAAAGAATTGCACCAATTATTTTTCGATCTTAGGAATAAATACAATCAAACGTTTCTGATCGTAACGCACAACGAAGAACTGGCTCAACTAAGTGACAGGGTGTTACATATGAAAGACGGAAAGATCGTTTAGAACCAGGTGCACCAGTCGGTTTTTGAATCGCCAAATCCTTTGACGATAAATACCTGGCGTCATACTAAAATTTAAGAAAGAAACTAGTTACATTCTCGGCTTCCATTTAATTTCTTCTGCATTCAAAAGATGTGAGGTATAACGGGCAAGAACAAAAAGATAATCACTAAGTCTGTTGAGATATTTTAAAATGAGCAAATCTTCTATGGCTTGCTCACTTAATCTTACACAACAGCGCTCAGCTCTCCGACAAATGCACCGGGCGATATGTAGGTGAGAAACAGTAACATGACCCCCCGGCAGGATAAAACTTTTCATTTGAGGTATCATTTCATTCATCTGGTCCATTTCTTTTTCCAACAAGCTTACATCTTCTTCATTCAAATCAGGAATTTTCATCTTTGGCTCTTTTTCGGGGTCGCAGGCCAGGGATGAACCAATCGTGAATAGCCGGTCTTGGATCTCTTTTAAGATTCTTTTTGAATGCTGATCAATTAAAACATCACTGCACAACCCCACATAGGAATTCAATTCGTCAATCGTTCCGTAGGCTTCGATGCGCGGGTCTGATTTTAATACTTTCGTTCCTCCTATCAAGGAAGTAGTTCCCTTATCACCAACTTTTGTATAGATTTTGAGAGACATACTCGTTCACAGTTGATGGTTCATTGTTTTCACATAATGTTGTATGAACGCTAAACACTGAACTTTTTCTTTCAGACCGCTACAAGATCTCCCTTTGGAGATTTCGGGGCATCACTCTCAATAAGACCGTCTCTTAACCGGATAACCCTTTTAGCACGGTGGGCAATGTCTTCTTCATGAGTTACTAAAACAACTGTATTGCCCGCTGAGTTGATTTTTTCAAAGATATCCATGATCTCGTAAGACGTTTTTGTATCGAGATTTCCGGTCGGTTCATCGGCCAGGATGATAGACGGATCATTCACCAATGCTCTTGCAATAGCCACACGTTGAGATTGACCACCACTTAATTCATTTGGTTTGTGGTGACTCCTGTCAGTCAAATTAACCAACTCGAGAACATGCTTTGCCTTCTCAGTTCGCTGTTTTTTGCTAAGACCCGCGTAGATCAATGGTAATGCGACGTTTTCAAGTGCACTAAGGCGTGGTAACAAATTAAACTGTTGAAAAACGAACCCGATTTCTTTGTTCCTGATCTCAGCAAGTGCATTGTCTTCCATCTTACTTACGTCCTGGTCATTTAAAATATATTCACCGGCAGTGGGTGTATCCAGGCATCCGATTATGTTCATCAGTGTACTTTTTCCGGAACCCGATGGTCCCATAAGTGCCACATATTCATTTTTGAAAATATCCAGTGAAACGCCTCTTAATACTTCAAGTACCTGTTTACCCATGAAATAGCTCTTCCTTATTCCTTCAAGATGTATAATACCTTGCATAGATCTTAAAAAATTAATTATCTGTCAATTATTTAACTCTGATCTGTTTCTAAAGTGCAATTTCTTCGATTCGCCCCCAATTATTATCACTTTCTGATCACCTTTGGTACTTTAAAAAATTGTTCGTCATGTACCGGGGCATTTTTCAATGCATCTTCGCGGCTGATCGAACCTTTGATCTCATCTTGTCTCAGTACATTAATCTCATCACTCATGTGCAGCAGAGGTTCTACGCCTGTTGTATCCAACTCGTTCAACTTTTCCACAAAGGCAATCATTTTCTGAAGGTCTTTTTTTATCTCTTCTTTTTCAGAGGCGTCGAATTTGAGCCTCGCCAGGTGAGCTAGTTTATCAACCAACGCGTCATTTACTTCCATCCGACAAATATAAGTCTTAGTCGCCAGTTGACGGTTTGCGATCGATCGTCAAAACCCTTAAATGACTCACGACTCTGCCCCCACAACTCATAACTATCCTTATCTTCGCCGCCGCATGGAAAAGAAGAAACAAATAGTAATGAGCGGTATCAGGCCAACAGGTTTCCTTCATCTCGGAAATTATTTTGGAGCCGTGCGTAATTACGTTCGCATGCAGGATGAATATGAATGCTACTTCATGGTTGCCGATTTGCATTCTTTAACAACTCATCCGGATACAAGGGAACTAAAAACAAATGTTCATCGCGTCTTAGCAGAAAATATCGCCTCGGGCCTCGATCCTGAAAAGGTAGCATTATACTGTCAAAGTCATCTTAGGGAAACTTGTGAACTTTATCTCTATTTGAACATGCTTGCCTACAAAGGAGAACTTGAAAGAACCAGTACATTCAAAGAGAAAGTAAGGCTGCAACCCGATAATGCGAACGTGGGCCTTTTGACTTACCCAGTCCTGCAAGCCGCCGATATCATTATTCACCGGGCCTTATATGTACCGGTAGGGAAGGACCAGGAACAACACCTCGAAATGGCGAGGAATTTTGTGAATCGTTTTAATCATCGTTGGGGTGAAGTTTTTCCGGAGCCTGTTGCGTACAATTTTGGAGAACAACTGGTGAAGGTGCCAAGCCTTGATGGTTCAGGTAAAATGAGCAAAAGCGAAAATCAATTTGCTACTTTATATTTAAGCGATGATGATGACCTGATTCGTAAGAAAGTAATGAGAGCAAAAACAGACACAGGCCCAACGAAAAAAAATTCTGCAAAACCCGACTATATAAAAAATATTTTTTTATTAATGAAGCTGGTGGGTGCTGAAGACAGTGTTAAAAAGTTTGATGAGGATTATAATAATTGCACCATTCGATATGGCGATATGAAAAAACAGTTGGCGGAAGATATGGTGAGATTTATTTCACCCATCAGGGAAAAAGTAAAATCTATTCTTTCAAATGAAAAATACCTGAGAGAAGTGATGGAAAAGGGAGCCGAAAAGGCGAGGACAAACGCTAATGCCACCATGAAACTTGTAAGAGAAGCGGTAGGATTGAATTATTTTTAATTTGAATATTGTATATTGTTACCTGCTGATGATTCCGATATCTTTAAATTGAGGATCATCTGCAGACCTCCAAGAGAAAATAGAAACCTGAGTAGTAGAAATGGCTAAAACAAAAAAACCAAAACACATTGCAGTTGCCGGGAATATCGGTGCCGGAAAAACCACACTAACGGAATTATTGAGTAAACATTATAAATGGATCCCGCATTTTGAAGACGTTGACCATAACCCGTACCTCATGGATTTTTATGAGGATATGCCACGCTGGAGTTTCAATCTTCAGATTTATTTTCTGAATAGCCGGCTTCAACAATTGGTGGAGATACAAAAAGGTACTGAAACGGTAATACAGGACAGAACTATTTATGAAGATGCTAACATTTTTGCACCGAATTTACATGAGATGGGATTGATGAGTAAGAGGGATTTTGACAATTATTATCTCTTCTTTCAAACCCTTAAAGGGATGATTCAGCCGCCCGATCTATTGATCTATTTAAAAGCATCTGTGCCGACACTGGTAGGCCAGATCCAAAAACGCGGAAGGGAATATGAAGAAAACATACGATTGGACTACCTGAAGCGATTGAATGAGTACTACAACAAATGGATAGATAATTATAAAGAAGGATCATTATTGGTAATTGATGTAGACAAAAACAAATTCCCCGAAAACGAAGAACATCTTGGAGAAATCATCAGAAAAGTCGACAGTGAGTTATATGGATTGTTTTGAGATGTCTGGGAACATATTCTCTAGTCAGTTTGATGGTTTGTAATTCCTCAGTAATATCCGGTACATTAAACTTTGATCGAAGAACCATAGTTAGCGTATTCGTCTAATTCGTCAAGCTCATCTTTGATTTTCTCCAGCCATTCTACCTGTTTATCTTTATTGCGACTGAAATCAGTGTCCTTGTCATATTTATTCTGGTATTCTTCTTTTTCATCCATTAATTTCTTATAGATCTTGCCGACATCGTCCTGGTACTTATGCGGATTGAATTTATATTCTCTCAATTCTTTTGCGAGTTTGCGCGCAAATAATTCGGTAATATCAAAATGACCCTGTTCATGTTGAAGAATATATTCCGTTTTATGCCTTCCCCACGAATGGGTTTTCGAAAAACGACAAGTGATTGTATAACTCAGTGTGTTGTTTTTTAAATGGTATTCGACGCCAAGTGCCGTACTGGTGATGGCAGCCGCATCCGATGACGAAGAAGGTCTGGCCAGATAGTCTTCCCACGTCAATCTTTTAACAGGCGACCACTCAATGAACTGCTCATTTTGTCCCAGTACTGATAGAGGTGAAAAGAAAAAAAAGGCTGCTATTATTTTTAAAATAGACTCCATGTATAAATGTCAACGGCAAATTGAATTAAATTATTTTAAACTCATTATTACAATAGGTTAAAGAAAATTAAAAACCCCGCGAACCATTCACGGGGTTTATAAGCAAACAATCGTCAAAAACCGTCCATCACAAATTTGGCGCTGCGGCCAGCACTTCTTTATTTACGCCGCTGGCATATTTTTTAAAATTCCTCACAAACAGGGTAGCAAGGAATCTCGCCTTTTCATCATACGCCCCTCTATTAGCCCAGGTATTTCGGGGGTTTAATATATCCGGCGGCACACAAGGACATGCTTTTGGAACGGCTATCCCAAACACCGGATCATTATGAAATTCTATATTCTCAAGTCTGTTTTCTAATGCAGCGGTGATCATCGCTCTTGTGTGCGACAATTTTATGCGTTGCCCCATACCATAGGGGCCGCCTGTCCAACCAGTATTGACAAGCCATACATTTGTTTTATGCTTTTGCATTTTACAGCCGAGCATATGAGCATACACGCCTGGATGCAAAGGCAAAAATGGCGCACCGAAACAAGCGCTGAATGTAGGGTTAGGCTGCGTCACCCCAGTCTCCGTTCCCGCGACCTTTGCTGTGTAACCGGAGATAAATTGATACATGGCCTGGCTGGCTGTCAGTTTTGAGATTGGTGGAAGGACACCAAATGCATCACAGGTCAAAAAGAAAATGTTTCTTGGCAAATTTCCGATGGATGGCTCCTGTGCGTTCGAGATATAATCTAAGGGATATGAAACCCTTGTATTTTCTGTAACAGAGGAATCTTCGAAATTTATTTTATTCGTGCCGGGAAAGAAAACCGCATTTTCAACAAGAGCTCCTCTACGAATAGCTTGAAAAATCTCAGGTTCTTTTTCTTCACTTAGATTTATACATTTTGCATAACAACCACCTTCAAAGTTGAAAATATTTTCTTCCGTCCACGCGTGTTCGTCGTCTCCTATTAACCTTCTTTTCGGATCGGCACTAAGTGTCGTTTTACCCGTACCGCTCAGGCCAAAAAATATGGCAGTATCCCCATCCTTATCCATATTGGCACTGCAGTGCATGCTTAATACATTCTTCTTATGAGGCAGGATATAATTGAGGATAGTGAAAATTCCTTTTTTTATTTCACCCGTATAACCACTTCCGGCAATCAGGATTAATTTATGTTTGAACGAGATCAATGAAGCATTAGAGTGACGGATACCGCATTCTTTCGGGTCTAATTTCAATCCAGGGACACTTATCACGCACCATTCCGGTGAAAAATTCTCAACTTCTTTTTCAGACGGACGCAGAAGCATGTTATAGGCGAACAAATTACCCCAGGGTTGTTCGTTAATCACCCTGATGTTTAGGCGATATTTGAGATCTGCACAAGCATAACAATCGCGAATCCACACCTCGGGCAACTCATCCAAATAATCCACGACCTTCCTGTAGATGATGTCGAAGTATCTTGTCTCGATAGGTATATTGAACTCGTTCCAGTTAATTACATTCGACGTGGTCTCGTCCCTCAGTATAAATTTATCCTTTGGGGACCTTCCGGTAAACCTACCGGTGCTTATCACGAGGGCGCCGGAATCGTTCACAACACCCTGCCCTCTGTTCAAAGATTCGGCCAATAACTCATTCGGTGTTAACTGATAATGTATCTTTTGTGATGGCTCCGGCACGGAGCTCAACAAATTCTTCATCATGTTCCTGGTCTGGAAGGGGATAGTTTCAACTGACATAAAAAGCAATGTTTCCGGGAGCAAAAATAAAAATAAAAACGAACAATCGTTAGTGTAATTGTGAATTACTGTCAAATTTTTTTGCGACGATCGATGCTCAAGGCCAGCGGTATGAGGAATAAGTTGAAAAGGGTTGAACATTGTCCGGTTTTTATTGAAAAAAATTCAAATTTTGGTTTTCTAAAGAAGCAGTGTAAGCGAACGCGGCGGCAATTACTTTTGAGGTCGGTGCAATGAAGCATTCCTATCTTTAAGTTTAAAAATAATATATGAAGTATTGGCCCTTGAACCCGGAAATATTTATCAAAAACAGGGAAAGATTTATTAAAGAAATGAAGCCCAATTCAATCGCCATATTTGTCAGTAATGATGAAGTACCGGTAAACGGTGATGCTTTGTATCCTTTTAAGCAGAATAGCGATTTGTTTTGGTTAAGCGGAATTGTCCAGGAAGATACGATGATGATCCTGTTTCCTGACAATCCGGATCCGAGGTATCGTGAAGTGTTGGTGCTTGTTCGCCCAAATGAGTTAAAAGAAAAATGGGACGGAAAACGATTGAGGGTTGAAGAAGCTCAGAAGATCAGTGGAGTAAAGAGCATTATTTGGCTCGATAGTCTCGATGGCTTACTTCAGCCCTGGATACATTTAGCTGATACAATTTATCTCGATACGAACGAAAACGATAGGAAAGCAAGTTTGTTAAGAACAAGGGATTATCGATATGCTGATGAATTAAAGACCCGTTACCCATTGCACAAGTTCGAAAGGGCTGCTAAGGTCATGAAAGAGCTGAGAGGAATAAAGACAGTGTTGGAAATAGAAGTCTTGCAAAAGGCGATTGACATAACAGACAGTACTTTTCGACGCTTGTTAAAATTTATCAGGCCGGGTGTTATGGAATATGAGATCGAAGCAGAGATCTGGCATTCATTTTTAAGCCAGCGTGCGACGGGGCCAGCGTATGGAAGCATTATTGCAAGCGGGAATAGAGCGAGAACCTTACACTATGTAAGCAATGACCAGGAATGTAAAGACGGCGAATTGGTGTTGATGGATTTTGGTGCAGAGTATGGAGGTTATAATGCCGATCTCACGAGAACGGTTCCGGTAAACGGGAAATTCACCCGTCGCCAAAAAACCGTTTACAATTCGTGTCTGCATCTGCATGACTTTGCAAAAAGTTTATTGAAGCCAGGAATTACGATCATGGATTACACGGAAAAAGTAGGCGAAGAGGCAACACAGATATTCTTGAAAATAGGGTTATTGAAAAAATCAGATTTGAAAAATGAAGATTCTGAGAACCGGGCATACAGAAAGTATTTGTATCACGGTATTTCACATCACCTGGGGATTGATGTTCATGACCTGGGTACAAGGACAGAACCGATAAAGGCGGGAATGGTCTTTACTGTAGAACCTGGTATTTATATTGAACAGGAACAAATGGGAGTAAGGATTGAAAACAATGTATGGATCACCAGGAATGGAAACAAAGATCTGATGAAGAATGTTCCGATAACTGTCGAAGAGATCGAATCTCTTATGAAAAAATAATTCGCAGTCGACCGTCAACAGTCTACTGTCCACAGTCAGAATAAAATGGCATTTAAATTTGAAAATTTGAAATTTTGGCAAATCTCATTGGACATCGCCGATGAAGTCGATCTACTTGCTCAAAATTTTCCACAACATGAACTGTATTCTCTGTCGAGTCAGATAAAGCGCGCCGCAAATTCTATATCACTAAATATCGTTGAAGGTTCTACCGGTTTGTCTAACGCAGAGTTTAGAAGATTTTTGGTAATTGCAAACCGATCGGCTCTTGAGGTGGTCGGATGTTTATTTTGGGCCCATCGAACGAGTTATATTAATAATGATAAATTTGCTGCGCTCTATAGTAGAATTGAAACATTAGTCAAAATGATTCAGTCTTTGATTAATTCACTAAATGCTTAGGTCTATGGTCTATTGACCATGGATTATGGACTTATTATGAAACAAATTCCGAACTTGTTTACCCTGCTCAATCTAATTTTCGGCTGCATTGCCATCGTTTTTATTCTTCAGACGGGTGAAAGTATTGTTATCCTTCAACAGGAGGGTTTCACTGATGTGAATCTTCCCGAAAAAATAACCTGGGGTTGCTTTTTCATTTTTGCTGCGGGTGCCATCGATTTTTTAGATGGTTTTGTTGCTCGTCTTTTTAAGGCCACATCAGGCATGGGCCAACAGTTGGATTCATTAGCCGATGTAGTAAGTTTCGGTGTAGCCCCTGGTTTGATTCTTTACCAATTGCTGCGCATTAGTTATGCGCGGGAGGAAAATGGTCTTGATATTTCAATGGCTTATTTAATGCCCGCGTTTCTGGTTCCTGTGGCGGGAGCGTGGCGGTTGGCAAGATTTAATTTAGACGCTGAACAGCTAGGTTCTTTTAAAGGTGTTCCAATTCCCGCCGTTGGACTCGTGATCGCATCGTTTCCTTTGATCATCCATTTTCAAACTTTAAATCTTCAGTTTGTTTTTATTAACCGATGGTTGCTGTATGCCATTATTCTGGTGCTTAGTTATCTAATGGTGAGTAGTCTGCCTTTGATGAGCATGAAGATAAAAGATATGACTATAAAGAATAATCTTGCGAGATATGTGTTGCTCACTCTTGGAATTATTGCGGCCATTAGTTTGAAATGGTTTGCTGTTCCGGTCATCTTTGTACTTTATGTTATCATATCTTTGACCCTTAAAAATAGAGCTACATGACGTATACAGTGCAGATTAAGGTTATGCCACTGAAAGAACTATTAGATCCGCAGGGCAAAGCTGTTATGAATGGTCTGCAAAACCTCGGATTAAGCAATGTTGAAGATGTAAGGATCGGGAAAAGTATTTCTTTACAAATTGACGCTGACTCAGAAGAAAAAGCGAAACAAATTGCTGAAGAGGCCAGCAAAAAATTACTGGCAAATCCAGTGATGGAGTATTACGAAGTATCAGTGAATTAAGCTACGAGCTGTTAGCTGTGAGAATATAGCTCAAGGCTCAGGGCTCAAACCTCGCGGCTATGCTATATATTGTTCCTACGCCCATTGGCAATTTAAAAGATATTACTTTGAGAGCCCTCGACGCTTTGAAAGAAGCAGATCTAATTCTTGCAGAAGACACACGTACCACGTCAAACCTGTTGAATCATTATCAAATTACAAAACCACTCTCACCTTATCATCAGCACAACGAACATAAGGTGTTGCAGCATTTAATTGATCAATTATTGCAGGACAAAAAAATGGCCCTTGTCACCGATGCAGGCACGCCTGGTATTTCTGATCCTGCTTTTTTATTGATACGCGAGTGTATAAAATCGGGTATAAAAGTGGAGTGTCTTCCGGGTGCTACCGCATTCGTACCTGCACTTGTCAATAGCGGAATTCCATCAAACCGTTTTGTATTCGAAGGATTTTTGCCTCTTAAGAAAGGAAGACAAACTCTATTGAAACGTTTAGCTGACGAAGATCGCACAATGATCTTTTATGAATCTCCCGTGAGGCTCGTCAAGACTTTACAGGACTTTATCCAGTATTTTGGATCAGGAAGGCTTTGTTGTGTCAGTCGCGAATTGACCAAACTATTTGAAGAGAACAGAAGGGGAACCTTACAGGAGGTCCATGATCATTTCAAAGGAAAAAACCCTAAGGGAGAAATAGTGATCGTAGTCGCCGGACTCTAAGCTTGCAAAGAATAGTGGGCATCCCTCCAACCTGATAATTCAAAAATTCATAAGAAAACTCTATAAAGTTCTTTCAATCATTAGGCTCAGGAGGTTTCTTTGTATTTTCGGCGCTTTAAAGGAATTGAAATGATTCGAGAACTTATAATTGTGCCTTGCGCAATGTGCCTGGTATTCTTTTGCACAGCACAGCCTGATCGTTGGCAACAGAAAGTAAAATATACAATGAACGTGGATGTGAACGTGCAAACAAATCGGTTTGCGGGGAAGCAGAAACTGGAATATTGGAATAACTCTCCCGATACCTTAACACGGGTATTTTATCATTTGTACTGGAATGCTTTTCAACCTAACAGCATGATGGATAACCGGAGCCGCCGACAGGGATCTATTGTTTTGCGACAAGGGAGAAACGGAAATGATGTCGTGGATTGGGATCAGAGGGTTCGTGATCGTATTCAAAATTTAAAACCTGAAGAATATGGTTATCAAAAAATCCTTTCTTTGAAAATGAATGGGCGGTCACAAAAATTTAAAACTGAGGAAACCATTCTGGAAGTTGAATTGGATAAACCGATCCTTCCAAGATCAAGGGTAACTTTTGAGATGGAATTTGAAACCCAGGTCCCGTTACAGATCAGGAGAAGCGGAAGAGATAATCCGACCACAAAAGTTCGTTACTCAATGAGTCAATGGTACCCCAAGATCTGCGAGTATGATTATGAAGGCTGGCATCCTACTCCATATGTTGCTCGCGAGTTTTATGGAGTTTGGGGAGATTTCGATGTGACCATTTCTATTGATAAAAATTACATCCTGGCTGCTACCGGGTATCTGCAAAATCCGAATCAAATTGGCTATGGATATGAATCCAGAGGTTCAGTTGTTAATCGATCACCGGGTGCAAAACTGACCTGGCATTTTATCGCGCCAAATGTTCATGATTTCGTTTGGGCGGCCGACCCAGAATTCGTCCATGTTTCAAGAAAATTGAAAGACAGTCTTACGGTACATGTATTTTACAAACCCACCAATGCGACCGCGCAGCAATGGGAAGCATTGCTTGATATGGCTCAAAAAGCTCTGCCCTTTATTGAGAGAACATTCGGTACTTACCCGTATAAACAATATTCATTTATTCATGGCGGAGACGGTGGTATGGAATATCCGATGGCTACATTGATCATTGGTCCGGGGGCTGCGATGCATGAGTGGATGCACAGCTGGTATTACGGTTTACTTGGCACAAATGAATCATTGTATCCGTGGATGGATGAAGGATTCACGCAGTATGCTGAAGAGCGAGTCACCGCATTTTTAAACAACTCAACTGGATTCCCTTACCAGGATGAATATGGCGGTTACTTCAACCTAGCGAGAAGTGGAAAAGAAGAACCTCTGACTACGCATGCGGACCATTACAATACAAATTTTGCTTATGTTTCTGCGGCCTATTCGAAGGGCGCGGTTTTTATGGAGCAACTTGGTTACATTGTTGGTGCCGGGGTACGAGATAAAATTTTATTAGAATACTACAGGCTGTGGCGATACAGGCATCCCAATGCGCAGGACTTTATCAATATAGCAGAGAAAGTCGGCAACATGAAGCTAGATTGGTATAAAGAATTTTGGATCAATTCCACGAAAACCATCGATTATGCTATTGACAGTTTGTGGGAGGAAAATGGAAAGACAAACATCAGGCTTAAAAACATCGGATTGATCCCAATGCCTATCGACTTGCAACTTACTTTTAAAGACAGCACAAAGGAAATGCACTATATACCGCTTGACCTGACGTATGGAGCAAAGCCAGCAGAAACTGATTCTATTTCAAGAAAAGTATACGACCCGTGGCATTGGACCAGTGCAACCTATACTATACAAACTACCCGGAAGCTGACAGATATCGTCGTTGCAGAGATAGACCCTTCGCAGAGAATGGCTGACATTGACCGGAAAAATAACAGGCTAGAACTAAAGTGGTAATCTCAGAGCCTTAAAACGATAAAGCCCTCCGGGTCAGAAGGGCTTTGTTTTGATTAGGTCCCGCTCAAGAAACTTAGATAAGAAGATTAATGTTAATGGTATACTTGGTTGTTTTATACTTTGATCAACGGCCGTAAAATTTATTTACAGCTTCTACTCTGTTGCTAACGTGCAGTTTTTCATAAACATGATACACATGTTTCCGAACTGTTTCCTGGCTAATAAACAAGGCTGCCGCAATTTCTTTATACATCAATCCACGGGAAAGCAGTTCAAGAATTTCTTTCTCCCTGTTTGAAAGACTGGCAAGATCATTTGCTCCCGGAGCCGTGGTTTGTTTTTGGAACGCAGCCACCACTTTTCTCGCGATCTGGCTACTCATGGGCGCACCACCCTGGTATAATTCCCGAATAGCCTCGAGCAACTTTCCAGGAGCTGTTTTCTTTAAAATATATCCGCTGGCACCGGCATTCAGGGCTTCAAAGATCTTCTCGTCCTCCTCATATACAGTGCACATCATAAAATTTGTAGAAGGCATTGTTGGTTTCAATTCCCTCACACAGTCGATACCGGTTTCACCGCCACCAAGATTAATGTCCATCAAAACGACATCGGGCTTTATCAGGGGTAACTTTCGAATCGCTTCCTCCGCAGTGCTCATTGCACCCGCACATTTATAACCATCCGACATGGAAATAATTTCCTCTAGAGCTGCTCTCAGTTCATTATTATCATCGACAATACATACACTAATATCATTCATGAAACAAAGTTGGTATTTACGCCAGAAATTGCCAATACCACTTTCCGGTAATTATTGTTACATAAATGCTAATTCAAAGCAGTCAGCGAGGAACGTAAAGAATATATTTTTCCCGGAAAAACTCTTCGGGAAAGATCTCAGAGATTTCCATGACGTGAGGCCTGGTTCCACTTTCAGAAATTTCCTGACCCAGGTCGCCACCTTTAAGGCAGATGAGGCCAGGAGAGAATTCCGGATCTGGTTTTTGGGTCCCGATAGTTATCGGGATGGGGTTTTTGAGCATGGGTTTTGCCCACGTCCAAAGGTCTTTGAGCGGTGCAACGGCTCGGGAAACTGCAAAATCAAATTTGCGATTTTTGACCTCTTCGACTCTTCGATGCAGGACAGTGACGTTTTTTAAGCCGATATCGTTTGTTATGGCTTCGACCACTTTTAATTTCTTGGCGATACTATCGACAAGGTGAAAATTTACTCCCGGAAAAAAAATGGCGAGAGGGATTCCGGGAAATCCACCACCCGTGCCAATATCAATGATCTCCATTCCATTCACAAACTCAAAAGCAGCAGCAATGCTCAACGAATGCAGAACGTGTTTTTCATACAGGCTGTCAATGTCCTTTCTTGAAATGACGTTGATCTTGCTGTTCCACTCCCTATATAAAGATTCAAGCGCTTTGAATTGGTTCAATTGCTGATCAGTAAACTCTGTAAAATATTTGAGGATAGGTTCCATTTGCTCAATAGCCATAAGGAAGTACACGAGAGTGACACAACAGAGGCTTAATAGCATTACAAAAGCTGGCTACACAAATATTTTTCTAGTTCCAGTTAATTCTCGGCTTTTTCCATAATGTCGGCGCAAAGATGATATAATAAAAGAACATCCAGATATCAAAAAACAAGAACATTGGCCACAGGTCAGCTTCGTCAAGCTTCTTCATTGCTTTGAAAAATATAAATGCCTGCAGCAATAGCCGAACTCCGAAAACGATCAGTGAAAGCTTCCAGCTATAAAGAAAAATGCTGGCAATAAGCAATGGGTAAAAGAGAAATTGAGACAAAGAATAAGTTGCCAGCAGGAACTTATTTCTTTTTTTATAGTAACGGGCAGTAGAGTAGTGTCTTGTTTTTTGCCGATGCCAGTCTCCGAAACTTTTCTTAGGTTGACTCAGCGTAATAGCGTCTTTGTCAATGACGACTGCCGTGTTGTGTTTGTTAGCTACTTTGTTGATGAAGAGATCATCATCGCCGCCGGGAATATGGTTAATGGAAGAAAAACCTTTGTTGCGGAGGAAGACGTCTTTTTTATACGACAAATTTCGGCCCACGCCCATATAGGGTGTACCCGCCAGGGCAAATGAAAGATATTGGAGCGCAGAATGGAAAGTCTCAAAGCGAATAATCTTATTGAGTAAACCAGGTCGCTTATTGTAAGCGCCATACCCGATCACGATTTCAGTCCCATTGACGTATGCATCCTGCATTTTCTGGATCCAGAACTCACTGGCCGGCACGCAATCAGCATCAGTCAGTAAAACAATTTCATGCTTGGCCTCTTTGATGCCAATGGATAATGGATATTTTTTTCCAGAGATTAGTTTTGCCTCCTGCTTCAGATCAACAATCTGCAAAAGTTTGAATGTTTTTTGAAGCTCTTCGAGAATGTATTTAGAATCGTCGACTGAATTATCGTTCACAACGATCACCTCGTGAGTACTTGGGTATTTTTGCACCAGAACGCCCGGAAGATATCGGGCAATGTTCTCGTCTTCATCTTTGGCACAGATGATCACTGAAACAGGATGCTGCTGGGATTGCTGTTTTGTTTTCTCCCGGTAGAAAGCCACGCGGCTGTAGAAAAAACTGTAATAAAAAACCTGGACGAATGCTGCAAAGCAAAAAAGGTAGAAAATCACTTCCCACAAATGATCCCACAATACTATCCAATTCATACGCGAAGGTGGTTTGGTGGCTATTATAAGGTTCGTTGCGAAAATAATCCACAATCGCCGATTAGCTGTAAAAATGATTTCCAAACTTGTGAATAAACTGGGCTAATTTGTCATTGCTAGCCGCTGGAAGCAATACGTAGAATTGCTCTATTAGTTTACAACGTTTTATATTATTTTGGGAGCAAATCCAATGTTGTGAAAAAGCCAATCATCTTTTCCATACTGTATTTTTTTGCGCATACTTTAACAGCGCAAACGGCTTACTCGCCCGTTGATACGGCTGGCCTGGTGGCGCAAAAAGAAAATCTCATTACTGCCT
>Ga0163163_10000447_pt1 | contig 37707 bp, 28 predicted proteins | sample S65metaG_FD_119766 | JGI IMG/M metagenome (GOLD analysis project Ga0163163, IMG submission 119766) | Switchgrass rhizosphere microbial communities from Kellogg Biological Station, Michigan, USA - S6-5 metaG | ecosystem: Host-associated > Plants > Roots > Rhizosphere > Soil | place: USA... | reverse complement strand
TGAACTCCACCCACACGACCTGGTGGGCATGTTTTAACGGCTGTGTGACCGGTTGGCCGGTTTGCACATCCCACACCCGAGCGCTGTGATCGGACGATGCCGTCACAATCCGTTTGCTGTCCGGACTGAACCGCGCCATGGATACCCAGCCGCCGTGTTTCAGTGGGCTCATGACGCATCGGCCGGTTTCCACGTCCCACACGCGAGCTGTCAGATCCTCAGAAGCGGTGACGATCAGCTTGCCGGTGGAGTCGAATTCCGCAGTTCGCACACGACCTCCGTGCTTTAGAGGCTTGGTAACCGCCAGCCCCGTTCGCGCATTCCATATCCTCGCCGTGCCGTCGCCCGAGGCAGTTACTACCTGTTCTCCGTTAGGACTAAACCGAGCCATGAACACGGCATCGTCATGTTTTAACGCTGCGATCATTGGCCGGCCAGTATGTGCGTCCCATACGATCGCCGTTTTATCCGCGGAGGCGGTCACAATTCTCTGCCCGTCGGGACTGAACTGTGCCGAATGCACTGCCCCGAGGTGCGTTAAAGACCTGATCACTTCTTTGCCATTCTGTGCATCCCATACTCGAGCATTCTGGTCCGAGGAAGCGGTGACCACCATTGTTCCATCCGGACTGAACTGGGCGGAGAGGACCTCGTCACCATGCGCCAAAATAAAGGCGGGCAACATCCATGAGTGATACGCCAGCAGTGTGAGCAGTCTGGTCGAGGCAGCATTGTTCGTCGGATTCAGAGCCAAACTTCGGCCCAGATACGCCAAAGCGTCAATAGGGTTGTCGTCAGAGATAAGGTGAATGGCCTGCGAAAAGTCGGAGGCAGCCAAGGTCATCCTTGATTCAGTGGATGACTGTGTAGCGCGTCGATGCGCCTCCCTTTCCCGAACCAGCGAGTAGGTTGATACGATGAAGCCGATAACAAGCGCCGTAGCCGCGGTGCTGCTAGCGGCGAAGACAGCTTTGTTGCGGTGTATCAGCTTCTGCAATCGGTAAATGCCGCTCGGCGGACGCGCGACCACTGGCTCGTTGTCCAAGTGTCGTTGGATGTCCGTCGACAGACCGTTGGCCGTCTCGTAACGGCGCGCGCGATCTTTCTCCAGCGCCTTCATCACGATCCAGTCGAGGTCACCGCGCAGAAGATGAACCAGCTTCGGTGCCTCGCTGCGACGATGTTTGGCGGTCGCAGTCAGTTCGCCTTCGACCATGGTGCTCAAGCGCGTCGAGGGGCGGACCGGTTCTTTCTCGCATATGGTGCGGCGCATTTCATCCAGCCCTGCGGCCAGCAGTTCCTGGGCGTCGAAGGGTGTCTTGCCGGTGAGTAATTCGTAAAGCAGCACACCCAGGCTGTAAATATCGGTCCGCGTATCAATATCCAAGCCGCTCATTCGGGCCTGCTCGGGACTCATGTAGGCAGGCGTCCCAAGGAATTGCTCGAAGGCAGTAAACAAAGTCTTATCCGTCAGCCGCTGGTCGGTCGTCGCCTTGGCGATGCCAAAATCAATCACCTTGGGCACCGGCACGCCGTCGTGGTCTGCGACCAAAATGTTGGAGGGCTTGAGGTCGCGATGGATGATTCCTTTCTGATGGGCGTGCTGAACGGCCAGTGCCACCTGGATGAAGAGGTCGAGCCTGGCTTCTGTCGAGAGCCGGTGCTCGTCGCAATAGTCGGTAATTTTGACACCGTGCACCAACTCCATGACAAAGTAAGGGCGGCCCGTATCGGTCGCCCCGGCCTCGAGAACTTTTGCGATATTGGGATGGTCCATGAGAGCCAACGCCTGTCGCTCGGCTTCGAACCGGGCAATGACCTGTTTGGTGTCCATTCCCAGCTTAATGACCTTGAGCGCGACCTGGCGGCGGACCGGCTCTTCCTGCTCGGCCATATAGACTGCGCCGCAGCCGCCTTCACCGATTTGGTCAAGCAGTTTGTAGTGGCCGATGCGCTGGCCTGGTTGAGTTTCAAGCAGCACGCGAGCGGCCGCTTGGCCCAACCCCATCCGGAGGAGGCACGAGGGGCAGAGTCCATGGGGTGCATTGAATGGCAAGGCGGCCCCGCATTCACGACAGTTCGAGACGTCCACCGGCCGTTGCGCTCCAACTGCAGGTTCGTGAAGGAAAGCACCCGCTTCCTCGTAGGCCAATAGGAGTTTCTCGACGCGCTGGCGCAGTGCGGCATCATCGGAACAAGCTTGGTCCAGGTACGCGGCGCGCTCCCCGGCGGGCAACCGCTGGGCTGCACCAAAGATAGCTACTTCGCGATCTGCAGGATCGGTCATGGATATATTGCATTCTCTACCAGGCAATGCGAAAAACCAGACCAAAAGGCGCAAGGCGAAATGGCAGTTACTGTGGTCCAAATAGCGTAGTGCGTTTCTTCCATGCCTCCCCGGAGGCTGGGTCCTATTCGCGCTGATGGGTGGTCTAAGCCTTGAACACTCAACACCAGCCCAGAGGGATCCCGTTCCGGAAACACCTATTGGAAATCAGTCAGCTGCTGTTTCCACGCTGCCGCTTGGCCGGTGCTGCCCGTGGCTTCGTAGAGTTGCACCAGGCGCTGAAGGGTTTCCTTCAAACACGGTTTTCCGTTGAGGGGAATTTTGGCTTCCCGCTGCTTCATTCCTTGGTAGCCAGAGAGCAGCAACGATTCGGCTTCCGCGTAATTCTTCTGGCCCAGAAGAGCACCACCCAACATGCTTCGGGCATTGAAATTCCGCCAATCGTCGGGAAGCTTCTTTTCGCGGATAGTGAGGCACTCGCAGGCCAGGGGTTCGGCCTCCGCGAACTTTTTTTCTTCCAGCAGAGCCGATATTAATTGGGCGATTACGGCAGCCAACTCAGGGTCATCGGACGCCAGCCGAAGGCGGGAGATCCGCAATTGCTCTCGAAGCAGTGGCTCAAGCCCGGCGAAATCTCCGAGGTCGGTCAGTACGTCTCCCAGCACTGCGAAAGCGTGTTCTCGTTCGTCATAGGGCCAGTCTGGATGGCGCCTATACATCGCGGCGGCCTCTTCAGCCAGCGACCGGGCTTCGCTGAACGCTTTCTGCTTGCGGAGCGCCTCCGCCAAGTGATGCAGGATGACCCCAACTTCGGGAAGCTCGTGCGTGGCGCCGTTTGCGGATGCCTTTCCGAGGTGGGCCAGTTCCCCGCGATATAGCGCTTCGACCCCGGGAAAGTCGCCGAGGTCGGTCAGTACTTCTGCCAGGACTTCGAAAGCGTGTCGCCGTTCGTCTGGCGGCCAGTCTGGATGGCGCTGATACAGGCTGGTTGCCTCCTCGGCCAGAGGCCTGGCTTCGGCGAGCCCCTTGTGCTGTTGGAGCAACTCTGCCAAGTGAGGCAACACGACTCCAAGGAGGGAGACCTCTCGGGACGGATCGCTGGTCGATGTCTTTCGGAGCACGGCGAGCGCGTCGCGGAGCGTGTTTTCCGCTTCCGCCAACTTGTCTTCGGCAGAGAGCACGTGGGCCAGGGTGTTAAGGCAATCGGCCACGTCCGGATCCTCGTTGCCAAACAACTTCCGGCGCATCGTCAACTCCTCACGATACATGGCTTCGGCTTCGGCCAGCTTGCCTTGATCGCTGAGCACGACGGCCAAGTTGTCGAGCGAAGCAACCAACTCCGGATGAGCGTCGCCGAGCTGCTTCCTCTGCACCGGCAGCGCCTCGCGATACATAATTTCCGCCTCGGGCAGCTTGCCTTGGTCGCGGAGAACACCGCCGAGATTTCTGAGCACACTGGCCACGTCCGGATGCTCGTTGCCGAACAGTTTCCGGCGCAGCGCCAGCGCCTCGCAATAGATGGTTTCAGCCTCGGGCAAATTGCGCTGCTCGGAGAGCACGGTGGCCAGGTTGTTGAGGGAAATGGCCACTGCTGCATGCTCGTTGCCGAGCAATTTCCGGCGCATCAGCAGTCCCTCGCGAAACATCGTTTCTGCTTCGGCCAGCTTGCCTTGCTTTCGGAAAACCTGAGCCAGATTGTCGAGCGTACTCGCAATGGCGGGATGCTCATCGCCGAACTCTTTCCTTTCTATCGCCAGCGCCTCACGCAGCAGGATTTCGGCCTCAGACAGCTTGCCCTCCTGTAGAAGCGCGCTCCCGAGGTTGCCGAGGGGGGTGGCCACGTCTGGATGCCCGTTGCCCAGGAGCTTTTTCGTCAGCGCCAGCGCTTCCCTTTCCAAGGACTCAGCCTCGGCCAGTCGGCCGCGCGTGCCGAGTATGTGGGCCAGGATGTGGAGCGAGCGGGCCGCAGAAGCCCTCTGTTCCTTGTCCAGCCGTTCGTTGCCAAGCAGTTTCCGCTGCAGCGCCAGCGCCTCCCGGCTGAGTTTCTCGGACTCGTCCAGATTGCCAAGATGCATCAGTGCATCGCCGAGACTGGTAAGCAAAATGGCGACATCCTCATCTTCTTCGCCCCGCTGTGATCGTGCGAGTTGTAAGCCCTGGCGAGACATTTTTTCCATTTCCTTATAAAGCCCCAGATCATGGTAGGTGTCCGCCAGGGTGGCGCTCAATTCCAGTTCTACTTCCGGCTGGTTCGTAAGCTCTTTGCCGATGCGCTGGGCCGTCTTATCCAGAATTTCCCGCAGCATCGTCGCGTCCCGGCCCAACGCCACCGACGGGCCGACTCCCCTAAGCATGTCCGTGAGAAGCTGGGCGACCTGCTCGCTTTTCTTCTCCTTGGTTTCAGCGACTTGACGAAGCCGGGTTTGCTCCCGCTGGGCGCGCGTCGCCCGGATCGCCTCCAACGTGCTCACCATGACGCCGAGCACGAGCAGTGTTGAGATCGCGCCGGCGGCGGCGAAGGCCAGCTTGTTGCGCCGGACCAGTTTTCGAAACCGGTACAGATTGCTGGGCGGGCGAGCCGCGACCGGCTCGTTTTTCAAGTGGCGTTGGATGTCCGTCGCCAGGCCGTTAGCCGTTTCGTAACGGCGCGCGCGGTCTTTCTCCAACGCCTTCATCACGATCCAGTCCAAGTCGCCACGCACCAGATGAACCAGTTTCGGAGCGTCGGTGCGGCGATGCCTGGCCGTGGTTGTCAGTTCGCCTTCGAGCATCGTGCTTAAGCGGGTCGAAGGACGGGCTGGTTCCTTCTCACTGATGGTGCGGCGCATTTCGTCCAGACCCGCGGCCAGCAGCTCCTGAGCATCGAACGGCGTTTTACCCGTGAGCAACTCGTAAAGCAACACGCCCAGGCTGTAAATATCGGTCCGCGTATCGATATCCAGGCCGCTCATTCGGGCCTGCTCGGGACTCATGTAGGCAGGCGTCCCAAGGAATTGCTCGAAGGCGGTAAACAAAGTCTTATCCGTCAGCCGCTGGTCGGTTGTCGCCTTGGCGATGCCAAAATCAATCACCTTGGGCACCGCCACGCCATCATAGTCGGACACCAGGATGTTAGAGGGTTTAATGTCGCGATGAATGATGCCCTTCTGATGCGCGTGCTGAACGGCTTGGGCGACCTGGATGAACAGGCCGAGCCTCTCCTCGGTGGCCAGATTGTTCTCGTCGCAGTACTGGGTGATCTTGATCCCATGTACCAACTCCATGACAAAGTAAGGACGGCCCGTCTCGGTCGCGCCAGCCTCGAAGACTTTGGCAATGTTCGGATGATCCATTAGAGCGAGCGCTTGCCGCTCAGCTTCGAACCGGGCAACGACCTGCTTTGTGTCCATGCCCAGCTTGATGACTTTCAGCGCGACCCGACGGCGGACTGGCTGCTCCTGCTCGGCCATATAGACGACACCGCAGCCGCCTTCACCGATTTGCTCAAGCAGTTTGTAGCGGCCGATGCGTTGGCCTGGTTGAATTTCAAGCAGGCGCGTAGCCGCTTGGCCCAACCCCATCCGGAGGAGGCACGAGGGGCAAAGTCCATGGGGTGCATTGAAAGGCAAGGCCGCGCGGCATTCACGACAGCTCGAGACGTCCAGGGGCCGTTGCGCTCCAACTGCAGGTTGGTGGAGGAAAGCACCCGCTTCCTCGCTCGCCCGGAGGAGTTCTTCAATGCGCTCTCGCAATGCGGCATCATGGCCGCAAGCTTCGTTCAAGTACGCCGCGCGTTCGCCCGCGGGCAATTGCCGAGCCGCACTGAAGACAGCCAACTCGCGTTCAGCGGGTTCAGACATAGGCAGATTGTATCATCCACCACATAATGCGAAACGCCACTGTAAAAGGCGCAAGGGATCTCCTTAGGCCCAGAAGAGGGAGCAACATTTGGCCGCGCTCGAAAGAAATCATCGATCCGTGGTTGTTGGATGATCGACGAAATCCTCTTCCTCTCCTTGGGGGAGAGGGCCGGGACGGCGAAACCACTTCAATTGCACCGTCCCGGCTTAGGACGTTGGTACTGGACTGACGCCCGCGGCTGGCTTTACCACAAAATCCAAGCAGCTGCAAACTCAGGCAGCCTTGGTCTTCGAATTTGCTTAAGGCTTGCCGCCAAAACTGACGTAATCGTCCAGATCCAACAATTCGAACCAGGTTCGAATGTCCTCTCTTTGCGGCGCGACCTTTTGATGCATTTCATTAAAGAAGCTTCGTGATTCCGCATCCCCCGGAACTCGGCGCTCGGCAAACTCAGACCAGGCGCAGATTTCAGGCTCGGCAGGCTTATTAGAGGCGTTCTTCTCTATCCATGCCAGGATCTCTCCATCGCTTTTACCTGCGGCAAGTTCTTTTTGAAGGGCCCCCGGGTCGATCCCTGCAAATTCCAGAAACCGTTCGTCGAGGGGGCAAGCGTATTTATATTCTCCGTTTTTGCCGGCAATAGTCGCGCGACCTTTATCCAACAGACGAGGAAGAATAGCGTATCCCCCAAGCCTCACTCGAGGGCTGCGTGGCGGTTGCTTAGTCAGATCGGGAAAAAAGTTAAGGACCATAAAAACATTTTTTGGATTCAGGTTTTGATTATTGCAAGTCAGACCGTTGATCGATCTGACCGGCACAACATTGCTGTGGAATAGAAAGAATGCAAATCGACCTCTCGGTGACTTTGAAGATGTGCGAATTTATTCAGATGTGGACGTCAGATGTTCCCTCTCCTGGGGGAGACGGTTAGGGTGAGGGAACTTTATTCCGTTTGGTTCAGATCATTCTTTCCTTACATCTGCTTCATTCCGCGGTCCATTGCTTCGAACAGCGCATTCATCGTGGACTCAGTTTCATCCCCCATGTTTGAAACCCGAAATGTTGTGCCTTTGATTTTGCCATAGCCGCCATCGATCAGAAATCCCTGATCCTTCACTAATTTTTGAAGTTTCGCCACCTCCACCGCTCGGCCTCCGGGTTTGGCGCCGTTATTGACGCAAGTCAGCGTGATCGATTCAAAGCCCGCCTGGGGAAATAGTGTGAACCCATGCTTTGCTGCCCAGTTCCGGGTCATTTGATTGGTGTGCTGGTGTCTTTGGTAGCGCGCCTCGAGGCCCTCGGCGAAAATGTCCTCGAGCTTGGATGCCAGTGCGTAAACGTGTCCAATGCTCGGGGTGCTCGGGGTCATGCTTTGCTCAGCATTCTTTTGGAACTCAACAAAATCAAAATAATAACCTCGGTCCTTCAAACCCACAGCTTTTGCCAGCGCGGCAGGGGAGCAAACGAAAAGAGTCAACCCCGGCGGCAGCGCGAAGGCTTTTTGAGTGCCTGCGAGCAGAACATCCATTCCCAATTCATCAAACTTGATGGGAACACCGCTCATCGAACTCACAGCATCCACAATGAACATCACGTCCGGGTATTTTCTTTTTAGGGAGACAATCTCGGCCAGCGGACTCATGATACCGGTTGAAGTCTCATTATGAATCAGAGTAAGCGCATCGAATTGGCCGCTGGCCAGTTTCTTGTCAACATCCTCAGCTCGGATGGGCGAACCCCATGGCACTTGAAGTACCTCGGCTTGTTTGCCGCAACGCAGCGACACATCCAGCCACTTGTCCGAAAATGCTCCACACATGCAATTTAACACTTTTCGGGAAACCAAATTGCGAATAGCTCCTTCCATTACACCCCAGGCAGATGATGTGCTTAGGTAAACCAGTTGCCTGGTAGAGAAGAGTTGCTGCAGTTGTGGCTGAATTTTGGCGTAAAGATCTTTAAACCCTTGACCGCGATGGCCGATCATTGGTGAAGCAAACGCGCGTAGCGTTTTCTCACTGACCTCGACCGGTCCGGGAATGTGTAGTTTAACATGTGCCATAAAGGTCGTGAAATCTTTCACACCGATTCCTCATGGGCAAGTGTTGAGTTTGAGTTTGGGTAGGTTCTCGACAACGCGCGCCTCCTTCGGTTGTAGCGTAGCCGTCCCGGCTGCGAGTTTCAGCGGCGTCTCGCCGCTAGAAACCACTCGGGGCGGGACGCCCCTCTAACTCGCCGGCGAGGACGCCGACGCCACAGTTTGCCCGCGCTTCCTGCGCAAACATGTTGTTCCCCGTTGTGCGGCCGGATCCGGTCGCATCAAATATGCTCATGGTTTTTTAACGGTCTCTGATTCAGATCCACCTCTGGGAGACCTGTTGCTTTTATTGGTCACACCGGTGGTTTGCCTAACTGCAAGTGGCGTCGAAAGAATTGCAGGCATGTATACTTTACGTATGGCAGGCATAACAGCGCAGTATAATGACCCGTTGGTAGGAGCACGGTTTCGGGCCGGCGCAACTTTCCCCTGAGTTCCCAGCCCTTGGCAAAAGGCACAACCGTATCGCACATCCCGAGAACCAGCAGGACTTTTTCTGGGTCAACATAGGGAGCCAGCAGATGAGGGTCATACGTGATCGCTTTGCGGAGTTCAGTCTGAAATTCTTCGAGGGTCATATTGTGTGCGCGCAAATATTCCGCGCGGTGCCGCGCAATACTCTTTTCGGTCGAGTGAGCGAGGACAAATGGCAAATCGCCGGCGGCCAATCCGAAGACCGCTGCTTTCACTCGCGGATCCAGCGCAGTCAACAATGCTGTCTGGATGCCTCCCATGCTGATGCCGAAAACGCCGATCCGTCGCGGATCCAATTCCTCACGTGTTTGCATCCAATCCAACACCTGCTTTTGGTTTGAAATATTTTGCTTAAGCCACCAGTCGATAGCTGGGGCGGCAGGTGTAACCTTTCCAATTTCGATCCGGTGAACCAACGCAACAGCGAGGCCATGCCTGGCAAAGTATCGTGCAAAATGGTTTTCAATCTCATAACCCCCGCCAGAAATTGGCAATAGAATGATTGCAGGACCTGGCGTTTTGCCGCCGCGCAATTGGTAGTAATCAATTGTGATGTTTGAGGTGCCGGCACGATTCGGAAGGACAAGTTCAAAACGTGTGTACTGGCGCTCGATTTCAATGAACTTCTCCTTGTATGGTGAAGAGTTAGTAAGAGGTATATTTAATTCCACCGCCAATGAGTCAGGCAAACTTTGGGGTAAGCGTGGCGGTTGGTGCTGCGACAGACGAATGCAACCGGTCAAAGAAAGCAGAGCGAAAAGCGAGCAGTACAAAAAATGGGGAAGTCGGTTTTTATCTGCCCGCGAACAGAAATACTCCAAAACTCTTGTCATTGGTCGCGGATATAGCCTTTGGCGCGGAACCATTCCACTGCGTCTTCGAGGGCCTGTCGGGGAGATGTTTGTGGCAAGCCGAGCTCACGAATAGCTTTCGAAGGGTTATAAAACATTTTGTCTCTTGCCATGCGCACGCCACCGAGCGGCACCATCGGTGATTGTTGCGTGAAGTAGGAAATGCTTTCATTGACCCAGGCCGCCGCCAGAGCCGCAACATACGGTATTCTTACATTAGGAGCAGGCACCCCGGTAAGTTCCTCCAATACAGAAAAGACTTGCTTCATTGTCCAGTTACCTTCGGCATGGCCCAAGATATACCGCTCTCCCACCCTCCCTTTTTCCGCAGCGAGAATATGGCCCTGGACCACATCCTGGACGTGCACCCAATTTAATCCTGTATCCAGGTACGCAGGCATAGCGCGATTTAAATAATCGACAATGACTTTGCCGGTCGGCGTAGGCTTCACGTCGCGAGGCCCAATGGGAGTACTTGGATTAACAATAATTACGGGTAATCCCTTGTGTGCGACAGATAATGCCACTTGTTCCGCCTGCCACTTTGAACGCTTGTAATGGTTGGTCAACTCACGCTCAGAAATAAGACAACTCTCATCGGTGGGAATGGGGTGTCCGTTGCGGTCTTTTGGCAGGCCGACGCAGCCGACCGTGCTGGTATAAACAATTCGTTTGCAACCAGCTGCGGCGGCGGCTTGCAGCACGTTGCGAGTCCCTTCCACATTCGCGGCATACATCGTGCTGTAGTCTTTTAGCCACAAATGATAACTGGCCGCGACATGAAAGCACCAATCGCACCCTCGAAGGTGGCGCTCGAGCGTCACTCGGTCACTGAGATCGCCTTCGACTGCCTCGAACGATGCTCCAGCCAACCCTCGCAAATCAGCTCCAGGCCGCAGCAAAGCTCGAACTCGATGCCCGCGAGCCGACAACTCATGCACGAGGTTCGCTCCGATGAAACCGGAGGCCCCTGTGACGAAGCAGTTCATGGGTTACATGATCCTGCAACTCCGAGCTTGTTCAATCCCATTTTCAGCCCTGAATGTGAATTAACGGCAACCTGGAAATTAAAAACATAGGAACATGAAAACCGGCATTATGCAAATCCGGACTGTCCGGCGTTCTCTATGAAATCTTTTTCACGAATGGCCACTCCGATTTTGAACGGATGCAATACTTGACTTGGAAACGACACTTGGAAACAATCCTTACGTTGTATGCCCGAGAAATGCAGTGCCAGAACTAAGAAGTGGACCCGCAAAGAAATCCGAGACTTGGACGTAAAAATCACCTTCATGGAAGGTGTGGTCCGGCGTGATCCAAAATATGTGGAAGCACTCCAGATCCTTGGAGACCATTACACGCAGCGCGGCAAGTATGACCATAGTTTAAAAGTGGACCAGCAATTGTCCCGGCTCGAACCTCGCAACCCTCTGGTTTACTATAATCTCGCTTGCAGTTACTCACTCAATCGCGATTTTGACCTCGCCGCCGCGGCTCTCGAAAAAGCTCTCACTCTCGGCTACCGCGATTTCAAATGGCTGGCGAGAGATCCAGATCTGCGGCCTCTACGCAAGCACCCGAGCTTTCGTCATATTGAGGATAAGATCCGTAAGATGAAGGTGAAAGTCCTCTGACCGCCTTCTGGCTTTTTTTGCTGCTCCTGCTTGGTGTACGGCTGGCCAGCGGTCAGACCAGTGACCAAAACTCGCTCTTGTGACGTGTGCGTCTGTCCGTCATCTTCTCCCTGGCATGATTGTGACTATCCGGGGCCGAAGGCGGCATTTTCGCACCGTAACTTTTGACACAGCCCGCAATGCGGTTGTGCTGATCGAACAGAGGCTTTTACCCCATAAGTTTGAGATCATCGCCACGCGCAATTTCAAGGAGACGGCCCGAGCAATCCGTGACATGGTCGTGCGCGGCGCGGGAGCTATCGGAGCGACTGCAGCCTACGGATTAGCCCAGGGATTTCGCAGCTTCCGGGGAACCGATGTGCAAAAGTTTTCGGCCCACGCGGAAATGGTTTACCAAACGTTAAAAGCCGCCCGCCCAACTGCTGTCGATCCTGTCAACGCGATGAATCAGATCCGGACTGCATTGAACGCAAGCCCAGGCGCAACGGTAGCCGAGCAACAATCACTCGCTCTGGCCGCGGCCGAGGAATTCGCCAATGAGGATGTGCAACACTGCGAGGCCATTGGCCGTCACGGAGCAAAACTGCTCCGAAACGGGATGAATGTGCTGACCCACTGCAACGCGGGATGGCTTGCTTTTGTTGATATCGGAAGCGCCACAGCTCCTATGTACGCCGCGCAGGCTCAAGGCAAACGATTTCACGTCTTTTGTGACGAGACACGCCCGCGATCACAGGGCGCTACGCTCACCGCCTGGGAATTGGCTCAGCAGAAAATACCGCACCAGATTATCGCCGACAACGCCGCTGGGCACTTGATGCAGCGCGGAAAAATCGACCTTGTGATTGTCGGCAGTGACCGCACCTTGGGCCGCACCGGCGAAGTGGCGAATAAGATCGGCACTTACACCAAAGCCGTCCTCGCAAAGCGCCACAACATTCCTTTCTATGTGGCAATCCCTCTCTCCACCATAGATTGGAAATTGCGATCCGGAGCCGAAATTCCCATCGAGGAACGCGATGAGAGCGAAGTGTTGGGCGCATGGGGAACGGCGGAAAATCCGAAGGCCGAAGGCCGAAGATCGAAATCTGGACGGCGCCTTTATGTCCGAATATCAAACCCAACGAGTGGAGCCTGCAATCCTGGGTTTGATGTAACCCCTCCGGAACTGATCACTGGCATCATTACTCCAATCGGTATTTTCAAGCCGCGTGAACTGCGCGCGCAGCGGCGCGAGTTGTGCGCCTCGGCACGTTGACCCTCCGTCGGATCATCACGCGGCACTAAGAATTGGCGCCCACGTCGAGGCCGTTTGAAGTGAGTTCGTGGAGCGCTCTTCAGCTGAACTTGATCGCACAAATTGATGGAGGGAATTCTCGTACCTTACTTTGCGCTTGCTTTCCACTTGGTGCGAACTAATAGGAAGAAGGGCTGCCCAAACCAAGCGCATCAGGCCCCGAAAGATCAGTTATGAGAAAAGCTATCCCCTCGTTGAAATCTCCGATGTCCTCCGTCATTAAAAGGCTCTTAGTATTGCTGCTGACGACGGTGAGCGTGGCAAACCTGGTTGCGGATGTCGCTTATGTGACCTCGCGTCCCCAGCCTCGCGGCAAAGGCCCCAACACCGATGGCACATACAACGACTCCGACTTTGCTGACGACACCACCGCCTACAGCACTGCGCCCGGCGCGCCGCCGCGAACCGGGAGCAGGTACTTCAGCAATTCGTTTTCAAATTCCACGCCTGATTACGGAATAACCATTACGCCGACACTCGGTCTTCCCGGCGCGGTTTATCAGGTGGACCACACCTATAGTTCCACCGCGGAGAACGTCAGCAGTAACATCGTGCTGAGTGCAACCAACGTCGCGGGTTGCACGTTGTCCTTCACTAATGACATTGACAAGTTCCAGGCCCAATACGGACGGCCTGCACCGCAATCATGGCAGTTTCTAGGGTATCTTACGAACGATCCCGGTAGCGCAACGCCCGAAATAAGATTTTATTACCAGAGCGGGGCTGTGTCTGCAGTGACTGAAGAACGGCTGGAAGTTGACTGCTTCCGATTCACTTCCCTGGATCCCTGCATCACAGTGCCAGCGCCCATTGTGACTGGCCCGCTTTCCACAAATCTCAACAACGTCATCGTCACGAGTGTTGGGACTAACGCAACGAACGTTGTCGTTTTTCAGAATACCGGCACAGGCATGCTCCAAATCGCCTCGCTCACTCTCAGTAATCCCCCAGCAACTGTTTCCGTGCCGGTCTCCAGTCTCGTCAAAGGCGCACAAGTTGGCGCGACCCAAAGCATCCAGGGCCAGGCTAGTTGCATCCCAACTGCGGGCGCCGTGGTTGGCGGCGGCGCCAACCCGGGTGTGCGCGTGACCTTGAGCATTCGGGGCAACCCGGACCTGGCCGGCCCCGCCGGCGCGACAGGTGGCAACACCAACGCCAACATTTATTTCCTTGGCGCCTCGGAACTGTTGGAAGGCGGATGTCCCCATCTCGGCGTGATTTTGCAACCAGGCACCAATTGGCAGACCGTGAGCCTGACGCGCGGCGTGGATTCGCTCAACCCGATTGACCCCGTCGTGCTCTGGAATGACGGCGGCGGAGCTTCGTTTACGCTGGAGGGCAACTTCGGTGTGCTGGACGGAATCGCCTTTGCCTGCGAAGGCGACAGTGGACCGTTCGATATCTACCTGGACGACCTTGCCAACGGCACCAATGGAATTTTCCAGAATTGGGAAACAGGAACGCCGGGAGGTCCCTATGGGTTTGTGCCACCCCGCGCTTCTGGCACAACGTCCGGTAACCTCTTGACTGCTCCGGACGAATCCTTCGTTGCCACTAACACTGCCTACACCGGCAGCCGGTCCTTGCGAGTGCGATGGCAGTTCGCGGGGAGCGATACGAATCTTTGGCTGCGCCTGGTGACTGCCGGCGCGGCACCAGTGGAGAATCCACAGGTGGACCTGAATGAACCCATTTCTTTCAAGATCCTTTTGCTTCGGCCTGGCGACCCAGTGCCTCCTCCGCCGGTTGTTTCCAATCCGGGTTCCGTCTCGATAGCGCGTAACGCAAACAATGTTATTCTGACCTGGACAGGCACGTGGCAACTTCAAGCCGCTCCCGCAGTCACTGGCCCCTTTACCAATGTTCCGGGTATCGTGATTGGCCCGTACACCAATGCTATTGGAGCGGGAACAAAATTCTACCGGCTCAGAAACTGAATTCCGTCGAGTCCCGCCGGCCAGGCAGGTAACTTTTTTTCGTCGCGCGCCAAGAGGGACGGTCCGGCCCTCCAGTCTCTTGCAATTGGAAGCGCAGGAAAAACCGCCCTTGTTCGCTTGGCATTGACACAGCTATTGACGCGAGTCCACTTGCGCCCGGGTTGCAGCCTTCCAGAGCCGCACGGTCTTGTCAGCGCTGGCGGAAGCGAGGACTGTGTTATCAGGAGAAAGCGCGACGGACTCTACGGAGTCCTGATGCCCTTTGAGCATGGCCATCTCCTGACCCGTGGCCAGGTGCCAGAGAGTTATCGCGCTCCCCTTACTGCCCGCGACCAGCGTTTTTCCCCGATCGGACAAGGCGATGGAGTGGATTCGGCCCGTAGTTCCATGCAGCGTGCGTAACAGCCTGCGCGAGCGAGCATCCCAGAACATCAGGGTGCCGTCGTCATTACCAACTATGAGGGTTTCGCTGTCAGGAGCAAAGGCAACGCACCAGATTGGGAAGTCGGCTTGATTTCCCCTGCTACCCGGAAACGTGGCCAGCCTGCGCCTGAAAGCGAGATCCCAAAGGATAACCGTGTTGTCGAAGCTGCCGGTGGCCAGAAGTTTGCCGTCGGGCGAAAAGGCCAGGGCCTGCACCTGGTTGGAGTGTCCGAGCAGGGACGTCGAGAGTTGCCATGTGGCGGTGTCCCACAGCGCCACTGAGCCATTTGCATTGCCGGTGGCCAGGATTCGCGCGTCAGGAGTGAAAGCGACCGAACAGACGAAATTGTTTTGGTTAGTCAAGGTGACTAGTGCCTTGCGTTCAATCGTGTCCCAAAGTTTGACTTCTCCCAAGGCGTCCGGCTCAGTGACAAGGCCACTGACGGTGGCCAGGGTCCGGCCATCGGATGACCAGGCGAGGCGGTAAACGGGACGCTGGTGACCGAGCAAGGTGACGAGAAGCTGGCCGCTCGCAACGTCCCACAGGTTGACTGTTCTGTCTTTGCCTGCGGAGGCAAGAGTCCGGCCATCCGGAGAAAACGCCACCGAGCGTGCCCAATCGGTATGCCCGATCAACACGTCGGCATTAGTTTTTTGGCCCGTGGCCCACTGTTTTATCACGCCGTCGGCGGCGGCTGAAAACACCGTCTCGCCATGAGGTGAAAATGCGACCGTTGTGACCTTGCTCAGGTGGCCCTTGAAGGTCGCCAACAGATTACGCGAACGGGAATCCCAGAGCTTGACTGTGGTATCGTCGCTGGCGGTAGCTATCGTCTGACCGTCGAATGAAAAAGCCACGGCGTTGATTTGGCCTTCATGTCCCCAGAGGACACCGGAAAGTTTTCGAGAGTCAACGTCGCATAAAGCGACCATGGAACTAGTCCCGGCGACAGCGAGAGTCCGGTTGTCAGGCGAAAATGCCAATTTACCGGCAAAGCCGACGGGGACCTCGAAGTCCGCGATTTTTTCGCATGAGGAAGCGTCCCAAAAGGTGACGATGTTGTCGCGATGACCAGCGGCTAAAATCCTGCCATCTGAGGAGAAGGCGAGGCCATAAAAATAGCCGCCGCTGTCACTTCGCAGCGTGGCGAGGAGCTTTTGGGCGCCGACTTCCCACAGATTGGCGCTGGTGCTGTCCGTGTCCACTTCGGCAAGGAGGTTGCCATTGGGAGAAAACGTCAGGCAATACGTGCTGTGGTTAGTGGTTGGCAGCGTGGCCACGACGTGATTGCCGCGGATGTCCCACAACTGAATTGCGCCGGATGGTGTCCCATAGGCGAGGGTCTGGCCATTAGATGAGAAGGCCGTCTCGGGGCCGTCCCGACCGTTATTTGTGAGTGCGGCTAGCGCCTGCCGGGAAGCGAGGTCCCAAAGGAACAACGGCCCGCTCTCGCTGCTGCCCGCCAGGATCTTACAATCCGGTGAAAACGCCGATGAAGGCATGCCATTAGTGGAAGCGCGCCAGGTGTAAAGCGCGTCGTCTTTATGGCAAAGCTGCCAGAGGTAGAACCACTCGAAGCCGCGCAAGTCTTGCTCAGGCTTGGATTTTGGACTGGGTCGGTGTGATTCCAGCAGTTCCAGAGCTCGTTTAAGGTTTCCTTTTTCCCAGAATTGCATCGCGCGGTTGATGTCCGCCGCATAAAGCTGCTGCGCGATCTCGCGTTCAGCTCGTTGCGCCCGGCGGGCCTGTTTAACGGCGCCAAAATAACCTCCGACCGCCAGCACCGCCACTGCCGCGGTGGTCAGTCCGATCCGCGTGATGATGGCCAGACGCCGTTCGACCGTGCGCAACCGCTTGACCGATTTGCCAGCTTGCAACAACGCCAGGTCCGCGTGCATCTCCTCTGCGGATTGATAACGCCTGCGCACATCGTTCGCGCTGGCTTTCATGAGGACCGCGTTGAACTCGAGCAGACCCTCCTGGTCAACAAATTCTTGCCATTGGGTGGGCAGTTCGGGGAAGTCCTGGCGATCGCGGCCGGTGCAAAGTTCATAAAGCACTTTGCCCAGGCTGTAGATGTCGGCCTGTGGGGTGCCGGGCCCTTCCGGAGGCAGATAACCAGCGGTGCCAACAAAGGACATCGTCGCGTCCATGCTGGCGACCAGGCCGATGTCAGCCAGTTTCGGGATGCCGTTCACAAAGATGATATTGGACGGTTTGACATCGCGGTGGACCAGACCGTGCTTGTGGAGATGATCCAGAGCGGTGGTGAGGGAGAGGCCGATTTGAAGGCATTGCTTGAGGGGAAGGCGGGCGCGCCGGTACAGCTCGCTTTTGAGACTTTTGGCGGAATAAGTCTCAGGATTAATTTGCTGGCCAGTCTCCTGATCGTCGGCCAGTTCCATGACGTAGTAGAAGTAAGCGGCCTGTTCGTTGCGGCCGACGTGCAGGATGTCCACCTGGCTCTCGTGGGTGCGGGAAATGGGCTCGAACTTCTGGATGCCTTCGAATTCCCGATCGTACGGGCGGTCGTGCTCGAAATCTTTCCGATAAACGACTTTGACCGCGCGATAGGCGCCCATGACGTTTCGTGCGAGCCATACCTGGCCGTAGCTGCCACGGCCTATCTGCTTTAGTAATTCGTGGTCGGGAATCCCAGGAATGGAGTGGTGGAGCGATGAAGGGCTGGGCGCGCTCCGCAGGTTGACCAGGGGGTCATCCTGTGGCGCTCTGCCATTCATAGTCCACGAACCGTAGCCGAAATGAGCTGCTGGATAAATGACGAAATCCAAACGCGGGCGGGCTTTTACATCATTGGTACACGGCGTGTGATCGGCTGGGATCTATAAATAGTCACCCCATCCTCGCGGCCGCCTTCTTCACCTCTTTTTGGAAGAGCGTGGAGACCTTCTTCTGGGCGAGATAGACTTTCCAGACTTTGACGCCCAATTTGGCGGCGACTTCCTTGACCGGGCATTGACGCAGCGAGCAGAGATCGAACATCTGATATTCTTCCGGGCTGACGCGGCTCTTGACGTTTTCGATCGCCACGTCCAGCAGATTTTTTTCCCATTCGTCGTTCCAAAGCGATTCGAGACCGGGGCCAGCCGGATCTGGAACGCGCTCGACGGTGTCGGTGCGGGGGTCTTCCTGCGCTATTGCACTGGAGCCGACGCCGGGTGTGCGCTTGCGAAATTGATCGGCGATTCGCCAACGGGTCGTGTGCATCAGCCAGCCTTTGAACGAACCCTGCGCCGGGTCGGTTTTAAATTGCTCGAGGTTTTTGGCCACCGTGATGACGGTTTCCTGGACGACATCCTGGGCTTCGGCGTCGCTCAGGCCGGCTTTGATGGCCACGCCGTAAATCAGCTTCCAATAAGTGTCGAAAAACTGCTGCCAACTTGTCTGGTCGTCCCAGTTTTTCAGGCGGCTTAGCAAACTCCAGCGCGTGGGAAGCAGGTCGCTCTCGCAATTCATAGGAGGTGTTCTTTGCTCATAAACCATGACACGCGGAGAGGAAACATTTTTTTGAGATTTTTTCAAAAAAACAGGTTTTCCTTGCGTGTTATGGGAGGCGCATCGGTGTGCGCGATATGACCACAAACCATAAAGCGAAAGGAAAGTTGTGAACGACAAATTTGATGAGCTTGCCAAGGGATTGGCCCAATCCGTAACGCGCCGAGGAGCGCTGAAGAAATTCGGTGCCGGACTCGTGGGCGTCGTGCTGGCCTGTTTCGGGCTGGCAACCACGCAGGCCGAAAAAGGTGGCTGCAAACCGGGCGGCGCGAAGTGTAAACTAAACAGCCATTGTTGCAGCGGTTTCTGCTACCACCCGCTTTATTACAGCAGTTTCGGAATCTGTCGTTAGCTCTGGACGAAGCACTCATCCGCCGAAAGATAGCTTTAAAGCCTGCATCCATTATTGCGGTCCGCGGTGCCAAGTCCAGTTAAGTCCAGGTGGAGTAACAGCAACACGAGAAATCCAAAACGAAAGGAAAATTATGAACGAAAAATTCGATGAACTAGCCAAGGGGTTGGCCCAATCGGCCACTCGGCGGCAGGCGCTGAAAAAGTTCGGTGTCGGCCTGGCCGGCATGACGCTGGCCTGCTTCGGGCTGGCTAACCGGGCTGAGGCAGACAAAGGGGGGTGCAGGCGGAAAGGACACCGGTGCAAATCCAGCAGCGATTGCTGTAGCGGTAGCTGCTACTGCGGGTACTACGGCAGAAGCGGAATCTGTTGTTAGCTCCGGGTCAAACAGTCACACACCGGCCAACTGATCCCCATGCTGGTATGGTTGGCCGGGGGTCCGCTGGGCCTCGCTTTGGTGTTGGCCGACCGGGGTCACCGACCACAGGGAATTATGAACTACATTCTCATTTTCGGGCTTATCGTCGCATGTGTGCTCATCCTGGTGGGTTGCCTCCTGGGTTGGCAATTGTTGGGCCAAAATGGGCGCATTCTGCTGCGACTGGACGCGGTGGAAAAACGACTTGATAAACGGGAGGCGGGCGGAGGCTCGGAGGCGGACGCAGAGCCCGAGCTCACCCGATCCGCGGCCGGCAACGACGAGGAGGAGCGGTCAAGTCGGTTCAGCAACCGGTCTTTGGCGCGCAGCAAACTCAACCGAGACGGGTTGAAGGCGGGCACGCCGGCACCCGACTTTCGACTCCCGCGCCTGGAGGGTGGCGAACTATCACTGACGGAGCTTCGCGGCCGCATGGTGTTGCTGGTCTTTTCCAGCCCGAACTGCGGTCCCTGCAACACGCTGGCACCCCGGCTTGAAGAGTTTCATCGCCAGGAACCGGATTTGGAGCTGGTGATGATCAGCCGGGGTGAGCCGGGAGAGAACCACGACAAGGTCAAAGAGCACGGGCTCACCTTCTCGGTGTTGTTGCAGAAGCAATGGGAGGTCTCGCGAGTCTATGCCATGTTTGCCACACCCGTGGCTTACCTCATTGACCCCGCTGGTGTCCTCACCGCGGATGTCGCCATAGGTGGCGACGCCATCGAGGGCTTGATGGGCCACGCCAGACGCCTGCTCCACCAGGACACCAGCCCGGCCAAACCCTCGTTGCTCAAACGGTCTGTCCGTTGCCCGCTAGCTGCAGCCAGATCGTCGCTTCCTTGGATGGCCAAACGCCTGGCGATGGCTGCGGCCAAAATTCAACTGCTGGAGCTGAAACACTTCAAGTTTGTGCCCAGGCCCGACGATATCTTCATCGTAACGTATCCCCGCTCCGGAACCACCTGGATGCAGATGATCCTTTACCAATTGACTACCGATGGCAACATGGACATTCCGCACATCGCCCAACATTGTCCGTGGTTTGAACGTTCCACGCGATCGGGCTGTGGCTTTGAAAACATCTCGGGCCCGAGAATTTTCAAGAGCCACCTGTCCTATCGCACAATCCCCAAGAGCCCCGGCAGGTACATCTACGTCGTGCGCAACGGCCAGGACGTCGCCATTTCCTACTTCAACCTCTACCGCAACTACAACCAGTACGAGGGAACGTTTGACGAGTTTTTTCAGCGATTCATGCGGGGAAAACTCCACTATGGCTCCTGGTTCGACCATGTCGAGGGTTGGCGCAAACACCGGCACGACCTGAATATCTTGTTTCTGAGTTACGAGGAGTTGACGCGCGACCTGGAGGGCTGCATCCGCCGGATCAGCGCCTTCTGCCAAATCAACGTACGGGAAGAAAAGCTCCCACGGATTGTGGAGCGCTGCAGTTTCGAGTTTATGAAACAGCACGAGAGGAAGTTCGACCCGGCGCTGGAGATGCTGTGGGAAAACGGGACACAGCTCAATTCGTTCCTGCGCGTGGGCAAGACTGGAGAGGGCACGCGTGAGCTGAGCAATGAACAGCGCACCCGCTTCGCGCAGGTGCTCGACGGCTATGGGGAACTGACGGGCATAGAATATAGAGGTGCAGGTGCTTACAGCCCGGTCTGAGGAAAATCTCTCTGTCTAGTGCTCTTGGCCCAGAGGTCAGGCCTTGAGCAATGAGGCCCGGGACCCGGGGTTCCGCTGGAGTGGAATGGAATGAGGTTGTGAAAAATTCTTCGATTTTATCAAAAAACGCGGACCGAGCGGCGTGGGAGTGGGACAGCTAAACCACAGAACCCTTTTTGCAACAGAGTCAACTTATGAAAACAAAAATCAAAATATTCGAAATAAGCATGGTAGCCTCGTTGGCGAGCTTCAACCTCGTCGCGCAGCCGGAGTACTCGGATTGGAGCACACCGGTCAATCTTGGTCCGGTGATCAATACCGGTTACAACGATCAACATCCTGCCCTCTCAAAAGATGGACTGAGTCTCTACTTCACCTCGAGCCGTCCCGGAGGATTTGGGGCCGACGACCTCTGGGTTTCCCAGCGCGCCAGCACAGATGATCCCTGGGGGCCGCCGCAAAATCTTGGGCCGGTCATTAATACCGGTGCAGTTGAGTTCAGCCCCGCGTTCTCACGCGACGGGCATTGGTTGTTCTTTCACAGCGACCGACCGGGTGGCTTCGGTGGACTCGACATCTGGACCTCCTATCGTGAACACGTACACGACGACTTCGGTTGGCAGCCGCCGGTCAATCTCGGTCCCGGTGTCAATTCGCCGTTTGACGACGCGGGTCCTACATTTTTCCAGGACGACCAAACCGGGATTGTCACTCTCTACTTCACCAGCCTGAACCGCCCGGGAGGGTTGGGGGACTGGGACATCTACGCCAGCATGCTCGGGCCCGACGGCACATTCGGTGCCGCGTCATTGGTCGCGGAGTTGAGCGCCCCTGGCAATGCCAATACGGGTCGCGATACCCGCACGGCCATTCGCCATGATGGGCTGGAGATATTCTTCACATCGAATCGGCCGGGTGGCATCGGCAGCGGCGATTTGTGGGTTTCCACTCGCGCGACAACGCTGGACGCATGGTCTGTCCCTGTGAACGTCGGGCCGTCGGTGAACACCAGCTTTTTCGATGGCGCTCCAGCGCTGTCATCTGATGGCGAAACGTTGTTCTTCTATTCCAACAGGCCGGGAGGTTTCGGCGCCAATGATCTTTACATGAGCACTCGGCACAAGGTCCATGGCAACGAGGATCCCGGAGCATCCGGCGCGAACACAGTTTCGCAGTGAAATCTTCGACGCTGTATTCGCCTCAACAGATCGCCTGTCCGCCTTGTGTGCGGGAAGGAGAGCAACTAAGCGTCTAACAGAACGATTGGTTTTCAAGAAGTGATTGCAGAGAATGCCGGGTTGGTCTTAGGATAATTGCATCTCATCGTTATTATAAGCTAAGCTTGCGATAGGCGATTATGGAAAGCTCCGAGCCACTGTGTTCAAAAGAAGAATCGAGTGGGGGGTTCACGCTGATTGAGCTGCTGGTGGTCATCGCCATCATTGGCATCCTGGCCGCCTTGCTTCTGCCTGTGCTGAGTAAAGCGAAAGCGCGGGCACGATCCACATTCTGTCTCAGCAATCTTAAACAGCTTCAGGCGGCTTGGGAAATCTACACCGGGGACAACGGCGACGCGCTTGTTCTGAACATAGACGCCGACGATGGAACAGGCGATTGGGTTTCCTTGCCCGGATCGTGGACGTTGGGCAATGCTTATTTAGATGTCACGACGACTAACATTGAGAACGGAGCACTTTTTCCTTATGTGAAGTCGGCGGCGATCTATCATTGTCCGACGGATAAATCCACTGTCACCAGCGATGCGAGCTTGCTACGGACACGCAGTTACGGGCTGCAAATGTGGCTTAACGGCACCGAAGAAGGAACGTACTATCTCCGAAGGGCAACGCGCGCGTCCCAGATCCGCAACCCCAGCAAGGTCTTCGCTTTTCTGGATGTATCGGAGTGGCTCATAGACAGCGGGGTGTTTTGCATTGAACCGAACGCGCCCGAGCTCGGGAGCGACCGGGACCTTTGGTGTTATCAGCCCTCAGACCGGCATAACCTGGGCGCGAATCTTTCTTTCGCCGATGGCCATGCGGAACACTGGCGCTGGAAATACACTAAGCTCCTGCAAAATTGGGATCTTGCGGCGGTCAACGAAGCCGACCTTGCCGACCTCAGACGTTTGCAGGAAGGCGTGCCGGAAGGAATTCCGAGACAGTAGCTATACACTGGTGTCTGCGTGGGGAGCATTGGGAAGTGAATCGCTAATTCACCACTTGAAGCCGAAAATAACGGGCATGCGGAGGTGGCCCACCTGTCAAAGTAAAATCATCGGTGAAACTGAGTGTACCAGGGCTGCCGACAGGGTCGGGGTCCATTTCATCGGTTACCGGACGTGGGACCGGTGTAAAGACGCCGGTAAAAGCGCCTTGCAAATCTCCATCACTAACCAGAATTCGATAGCGCACCCCACCGACCGCTGACCATACGATTTGATAGCCGGATTGACCCTTATCGATCTGAGTGATCCACAGCCAGGACGAAGCGTTTGTGGGATTGGTGCCACTCCAATACTCGCTTAAGTTGCTCGCCCCGTCTCCGTCCGAATCCCCATTTGGATCCGAGATTCCGTACATTGCCTCCCAGGCATCGGGCAGCTGGTTGTTATTGGTGTCCGTAGGCGGCAGAATGTTGACCGTCACGATGCCTGGCGTCCCCGTGAGCTGACCATCGGTCGATCTGAATGTAAACATATCGCGATTGGTAGAACCATGCACCGGAGTATAAGTGATTATGCCCGTCGCAGGGTCAAACCCTGACAATAAACCATTCGTGGGTGGCGAATCGGACAGGAAAGTGAAGGCGTTGCGATTTGGATCACTAGCCGCAAGTTGAAGATTAGTGGAAGCGTCCGCGGCAACAGTGAAAATCAGGTTGCTGGATGTTGGTGGAAAATTTGTCTTAATGATCGCAAACGAATCGTTTGTGGCGCCGGTTTCGCGTAAAAACACCGCGTCGAGACGGTTTGTTTTGATGTCGAGGATCATGGAGCCCAGCAAATTCAATGAGACAAACATCGCTGGGTGGTTCAGCGAGCCTCCACTGACCTGCCCGGAACTGCCCGCGACTGCGTAAACCGCACCCCGATTGCCAACCGGTGTGCCGCCTATAACTTCCGGTTTAAGGTACCCGCCTATTCCGTTCGTCAGCCGTCCACCCTTCCCGTCCACAATCATTGCAGAGGTGAAAGTACTGGAGAGGCCGTAATGACCGTTGATCAGTTTGCTGCGCTCATAAGAATGGCTGTGCCCTGCGAGCACTAAATCGACGCCACCTGCTTCGAGAATCGGCAGGATATTCTGCCGCATCTGAACAAGCTCCGGGTCCGAACCCGAGGGATTGTCCGAGTCATGGGACCCTTTCGTGTAAGGAGGATGATGCCAGAATGCAATCAACCACCGATTCGTCGTGGCGGCTAGATCGAGCTTTAGCCAGGTGGCCATCGTCGCATTCGAGCCTCGATTTGACACCATGGAATCGAGGCAAATGAAATGAGCAGGACCCAGGTCGAAAGAGTAATAGAGTTCGGTGCCGCTGGGTACTCCTCCGGCGGCTGCGTTCGTGGTCATGGTGAAAATATTTAAATAGGGAAACATTCCGTTCGGGTCGGTGGAATACGTTTCATGATTGCCGATGGTGGACCAAACCACAGTGTGCCGGAGCATTTCAGCATACATGTTGAACACCGCCGTTTGGTATTCGGCATCAGTGCCTGAAGCGTAAGCATTGTCGCCCAGCATCAGGCATGCGTCGACGTAATTGGTCCCATTTACCTGGTAAAAAGCGTTTCGCACCGCTTGCTGCGAGCCAGTGCCAGTGCCTGCGTCCCCAAGCACCCAGATGTGGAGCGGTTTTTCAGAACCTGAAAGTGGATACGTTCGGAAATAATGATTTGTGTTGGAACCAGCGAGAATCTTGCCCGGCTCTCCCACGGCATAATAGTACAAAGTGTCCGGGGATAGATTCGTGACCAGGACTTCATGGTCCACGACCATTCCAGGAACAGTGTTTGTACTGATCATGCTGGCCAGAGCCGTTCCGAAAATGACCGAGCTCTCGCGCGGCAGGTCGGTTCGCCAGCGGATAGTGATGCTTCGCGGTGTGCAAACTTGCAGGTATGGGCCGCGCTTCAACTGGACCACCGGGTTGGTATCGGTTGCCAGCGCCAGGGCACAACCAAACACAACATCGTCGCTCGCCACCCCTTGCTGATGCACACGTACCGCAAGCAGATTCGTGCCGTTGACGAGATTCGTCAGCGGACTTCCAGTAATTGTGAAAGCCTGGATAGTTGTGGCGTCTCCTCCCGGAGGAGTTGCATTGGCAGTACTGGTGTAGATGATGTTACCGGCAGGGATGCGCACGCGCTGGATTTCAGCCCCGTTCAGATAAAAGACCGCTCCATCATCAATTAGGTTTGTAAAAATCAATGCGATCACTTCAGCAACATTCGTAACATAAAAAGTTGTGCGGAAGTAATAACAAGGCATGGGATTTCCGACGCCATTACCTGGCAACGGAGTGTTGGTTACGGCGGGCAGCGCGTTCGTCTCAATATAAAACAGCGCATTCCCGGAGATAGCCCAGCCTGAATCGTCATACAGCGGAGCGCGCCAGGCTTCAGCATCGACATTGTTGGTGGTTGACCGCCAGAACCCGGTAATCTCGATTGCCACATTGGTCGTGGGAGTAGCCGGCATAGTCGCCGTCATTGCCACAAAAATAAATGCGATTAGAATTGGTTTAATTTTGATCATTTCCGCAATGCTGCTTGAATTGATAGTCAATTATTGTTTGTCCAAAGCACGCGCAGTCTTAAATATCGCGCGCGAAAGTTTCGCATCCACCCGAGTCAAACCTTCCCTGGCCTTCTCGCGGGTTGCGCTCAAAGCCTCCGTTAAGCGAATTCCTGAAGTAGGGTTATCGGTCTCGGTGAGAATATTCTGAAATGCGTTTTGTGCTTCACTCAGCCGGCCCGCTTGTTCAAGCAACTGCGCTTGCAACAGTAAGATGCCTGGTTGTCTTAGCGTTTCAAGCAATTGGCCTGTGCGTCGCAAGGCAGCGGTGAAATCTCCTCGTTGCCGTTCAAGTTCGATGGCTGCAAGTTGCAATGTGGGCGCCTGCCCGAACCGCTTGACGCCTTCATCCAGGCCGTGGATCGCATCATCAAATCGCCCCATCGAGGCTTGGAGTTGCGCGCGCTCGACGTACAATTCCGGATTTGGTTCCCTAAATCCCTTTAAAGCGGCGCCGTAATCTGCAATTGCTTTTTCGTACTGGCCAAGTTTCAAGTTGCAACGGCCACGCAATACCAGTGCTGATGCGTGGTTTGGTTCTCGTCCCAGGAATTGTTCCACTGCCGTTTTGGCTTCCTGAATTCGATTTGCATCGAATAAAGTTTTGGCCCGCACCAGCGACACTTTTGACCATCCCGGTTTCAGCCTCGCGGCCGTTGAGATGTCTCCCAGGGCGAGGTCGAACTCGGCGTGTTGCCGGCGAATATCGGCTCGGGTCAAGTACAGCTCAGCATTGCCGGGCTGCACCTCCAATTGCGCTGTCACTGCGTTAACCTGAGCATCAAGCTCCGGATGCGCATCGAGTTGTGAGCTGCTCATCGCGAGCGACAACAAGACAGCCAGGTTTGTTTTAAAATACCGTCGCCAATATAGGTAACGAAAAGCTAAACGACGCAACGCAGCCGCGCTGAAATACCTCCCGAAGCTAAAACTGGAACCTGGTTCTGCTGAGAGCGGAGTGTTGCTGAGAAACCGGCGACGGGAGTTATGAAATCTGCTACAGGCGAGGAAACTGGGAGAAATAATCTTATACATCAAAATTCTGATCTAACCCGGGGTCTTTGCCGTAATTTTTGCCTTTATAACATGGTTCGGGATACCAGCAAAGCTGTTTAATAGGAAGAGAGACAAGTGGCACAACGCGACAAAGCCTCAACCGAAAGTAGTACAGATTTTCTGATCTGCAGTATCGCCGATTTCCAATCGGCAGACCCTCGGTGTGACCGTTGCGTCCGAATTGTCGCGACACTTGCGATTGGAAATCCAGATACCGCGCGATACAGCAGATTACTCCGTCGTCGACCGCCCCAAATTTCCTCAGAACCCGCGAAAAATTTGGACTATTGCAGGGCAGAATAACTGGTCATGCTCAGTTTGAAACTGAGTCATTACCCAATAAACACTTGCGCGACAAACAAACTGCTTTAACTTGGCCAGCGCAACAGATGGCGGGGTAGCCAAGTGGTAAGGCAGGGCTCTGCAAAAGCCTTATGCGTCGGTTCGATTCCGACCCTCGCCTCCAAGTTCAACGCTTGGGCTTGAATGATTTGGGAGGTTTGAGGGGTGAAAATATCAGCAACTGTCAGCAAAAGTGTCAGCAGAAAATGGCACTTTCGGGCACTCTCGGACAATTCGATTGCGCTCGCCCGCTGCACGCTAACACGGAATGACAAGTCCTTAATAACCTCGATACATGAAGAAAATGAAAAGCATGTATCGTAAATTCCGTAGAGGAAATGTTTGGTATTGTCAGAATAATAAGACAGGGGTGCAGGAGAGCCTGAAAACCAAAGACCGCACAGAAGCAAACCGACTTCTCGACATTAAAAATGACCCATTCCTCATTCCCGCATTCCATTTACAGATTGCGCGGACCCATATGCAAATGGGCAATCCCGAAATCAATAATCGCACTTGGCAACAGGTGTTCGATGCGCTTGTCCGAACAAAGGAGGGCACCAATCGGGTCCGATATGAAAGAGCGGCTAAAGATAAGGCCCTTGATGAAATTCGCAAAGCGGTGGTGGTTGAGACAACACCAGAAGCCCTGTTTGATGTAATGGCCAAAGGAACGGTTTGCACTAATGTTTATTTAAGACGTTGGCATAACTTTGCCGTCGATATGAATTGGCTGGTTTTGCCCTTAATTCCGAAGGGCCGATGGCCAACAGTTAAACACGAGGAAAAACGCGCAATTACTTGGGACGAGCACAAGTGCATCGTGGAACGAGAGAAGAACCCCGAACGGAAGGCATTTTACGAGCTTTGCTGGCATATCGGGGCTTCACAATCAGACGTGGCGAACCTCAAGGTCGATAACATTGACTGGAAGAATCGTACGTTGAACTTCGTTCGAAAGAAAACGAAGGAACATGTCCATATGTCAATTGGACCAGAGCTTGAAAAGTTACTTCGCGCATTGCCTCAGTCTGGCCTCTTATTCCCATATCTGGCTGGTGTGCGCGAATGTGACCGTGCAACGGAATTTAAACAACGATGCAAAGGCTTGGGAATTTCGGAAGTCACGCTCCACTGCTACCGCTACGCTTGGGCAGAAAGGGCGCGGGAGGCAGGTTACCCTGAGCGGTTTGCTCAAGAAGCTCTCGGACATGGCAGTAAAGCAGTCCATCGGGCTTATGCCAAAAAGGCACTAGTCAAAGTGCCGTCCCTAGAGGAATGGGAAAAGGAAATGCGCGAAAAAGTTGTTCCGCTTCAACCTGCGATTGCGGCATAATCTCATTATCAATAGGCCAAAGCAAAAGAGCCAGAAGCTGGAAGCCTCTGGCCTTTTTATTTTGATAAAGAATTAGTTCGCGAGTGCAACGCTTGCGGATTCGTCCTTTCTGTTGGCATTTTTATCCTGCCAATGTTGATACAGAACCCGCGTAGCCTTATTTAGCCAAGCTCGGTCTAGTCCAAGCTGATAAATTTCGACAGCAGCAAAATATTTTCGGGCGTTCGGCGCTGGTTTTCCCAACGGCTCAAGCAAATCATTGGATACTAAGACGGGAATGTCATGTTCCTGAAAGCCCAAAACCCTAGCGGTTTGCGCGGAGTCGAGCCGTGCGGGTGAAAAACCCACACCTTCCGCTTGCGGCAACGTAATCGGCGGCATCTGCATCTGGAAATTTGTTCTTCCAATCATACCATCGATTAAACCAAGGACTTGGTGGCTTGTCAAGCAAAATACACCTGCGCCAATAAATCAGTTGGTTTAAGTCTCATTGGGAAATCAAGCGTATGGCATTAGGTGAGTTTTATTTAAAATTAAAATTTGTGGGCAATCAATAACGCCCTATGCTCACGAAAAGAAGCTGTATTATGAACGACCACGTTCCACCCTATAATACCGACCAAGCTCTTTGGGATAACATCGGGAGAAGATTTCGCACGGAGGGAAAACATTGTCCCATCCTCAAGGTAGTTGAGGGACACGTTTGGGGCATTCCCAGACTGGGCAATATCGCCCGATTTGACTCAGACGAGGATGCTGAAAGGGTCCTCTTGCGGGCGGGGTTTCAATACAGCCCTGAATTGAAAGAGTTCCGTGTCTTACCTGATGGTCCCCAAGATGTTCGTGAAATGCTTGTCGGACACAAAATCCAGTTTGCTGGATTCTCCGAGGAAAACTCACCGCTATATCGTTGCGGAGTTTGTTACAAGTCAGGTGTAGACCTTCGGACTGTCTGCAATTCATGATAGGAGACGTTTAGTATTGCATACCCGTTGAAACAGAAGATGAGATTCAAAACGGCTTGAATTTTTGCCTCCTAGGAATAAATTGGAAAGTATGCAGCGCAGTGAGTTGAAGAAGAAAAATAAACAAGAGTTGGAGAGAGCAAGACAAAATATTGAGGATATCCACGAGGTTATTCATCGCCTATGGACGAACTTGGCGAAGAGCAGAGACTTGAGGCTGAATGTGAAAAAGTTAAAGTCATGCCCGCAACCCCGACCTGAACGTCAGCCTTAAAGATTCTCCGCTCCGCTGTCGCTTCAACGCTCGCCGCAACACATGAATCGAGCGAGAGCGAAGATAAACGCGGGCGGCGGAGCGAAACCCCGGAGAGTGCCCGAAACTATAATATCCGTCTCGCCATTGTGATATTTAATTTGGGTATTCAGCACTGTTACCTGCATGCGGGTCACAAACGATGTGACGTATCCACTTGGCGCAGCAAACAAAAATGCAGTTGAATTTAATCAAGGTTCAATCGAATTGGTCCAGCACATCCATCGGCCAGCGCGACGCCCTTACCATTCTTTCCGCTGTTCGCTTGTAGAAAGCCTTTTCCGAATTGGATACGTTGGTTGGGGCTATCAAATCAGAAAGAAACTTAGCAAACTTTGATATGGCTTTTGCGTCGATGCTTTGTGGGGATTGTTGCTGTGCGCTTCGGATATGATTTGCGATGCTTGTCTCAATTCTATCGGCTTCTTGCATGTCCACGTATTGCATGAAACGTTCGAAAGGCATTACGTAGTTCGTCGTCATGGGAGCAATAAATTGCAAAAGTCGCCCCTTAAACCTCAAGCTATAATTCTTCAATTTATTCGAAAAACGGCGTTCCAGTCGGGGGTGTTTACTTAAGGGAAATACCTCTCTATCCACCAGCAAACTGAAGTGAGAGATTGCATGCATGAGTCAAGACCAATCGATGGGGGTCTGCGCTAATTGCGGTTCTCGGAAAAAACTTGCATGGGGACGTTGCGAAATTTGTCGCCAGCTTATTTTGAAAGACCCCACTCATCCAAAATGGAGCGCAATTTGTGGAGCGGGTTGCCAGAGTTAATATTGATAGTCGTATGCTGAACTCGTTGGCTAGAAGCTTTCGAAGTAAACCACCATTAGAACGTCGCATTTGCAACTGCGCTGGTCTATTCTTTCGCAATGGCGAGTGGACCCCTTATGCTGACGAAGCTACGGTGTATTCAACAATCAGCGACGCATTGAAAGCTCGAAACAAATTTGGATTGCAACATATCCAATTAGTGGCCAGACCCGCGCAGTTTGATTTTTGGTTGAGCTTCAATTAAAAGGAGTCTCGTGAACCGCGTGAATTCCTCGAAGCGAGCGAGGCACACCAAAGCATGCTTTACAACAAAGGCCGATGCTTTAGTTTTCGCGAGCCGCATTCTGGAAAAGCCTTTTTGTCATCGAACGGTGTTTCGGATTGTTGGCACCTGACCCACTGGGTCAAATAACCCCGGGCGACCTTCTTAGGATTAAAGGGAAAGTGCTGTTTCAGCCAAGGGAGTTTAAGAAGAAGGGATGCTTCGTTGAAATCCGTTAATGCTCCTGTCGAGGTTTTCGTGTTGCAACAAAACGGGGTGAATTACCCAGAATTGTTTTTGGGTAAAACAACCCCCTTCCGTTTCTTTCTGACCTTAGGTAACCTTTTACGAAGCAGTATGATGGCCATCTCGAAAATCAAAACTTACGACATTTACCGAGACGGAAAACGGATTGCCTCAAAAATTTCACATCGCAAGGTTAACGACGTGATTTTGAAGGATGCTGGCAACCAGCGTTTATTAGACCACACGCCGATTATTTATTCGCTTCATAGAGAAGGAAAGCTTCGCAAAAAATGTCGTGTCCTTAATAAAGTCATTGTCTGGCTTAAACCGCCGTTCGTGGAGTGGCCTAAAAATATTCACTTGTTGGCCCATCGCTCAAAGTCCGTAACTTCCACTCCGCCGCCTTGCGGACAATAAGCAACCAGCATTAAGGATTTAAGGCATAATTGTTGTTCGTCTTTTGGCTGGAAACAGAACATTTCTTATCCTAGGAAAAAAGGCAGGCTACAGGTAAGACTCACTGACAACCTCCTGCAACCTTGCCCCCGTCGTGGATTACGTCAACCACGAAAAAACAGGACCAAGACTGAGAAGTAATAACATATGAAAACAAGCTCGGTCCGTAGAGTGTCTTAAAATTTTACTTCAATATCAAACTGAACTGGCTTGCCGCGAAAGCTTCCAATCGCGGTGTGAGTAAAACCGCCCGCTGGCAAAAACCGTGGATTCAGTTTTAGTTTGTCCCGCTCAGTTTGCGAAAGGGTTTTGACAGTGCCCTTATCGTCTATTATCTCGATTTCGAGCTTAGCGAGGTTACTGTTGTAACGCGCACAATACTTTTTCAGGCGTGAAATTCCATCAGTATTTACGCCTGCATGCTCGCGATTAAGTTTCTCAAGTTCAGTAAGTATTGAGGCTGTCGTTTGCTCAGCATCGCAAGACCCATAGGAATCAAGTAGCTGTTTGAAAGCCTGCTCAGGTTCTGCTTGCTTAACCAGTGCATCATACTTTGCGCCAATGGCCTGAACACCCTTCGGACTCATCCTGCAATGGTCGAGCAGATGACCAAGCAAGTAATTTTTGAAAACGGTGCTGGCATTCATAAAACTAGTTCTCTTGGTCTGTTTGTGACATGGGACCTAGGCTTTCACGTGTTCGATTCATCATGTCGAAACGCCTTTGCCGTTCTGCCATGACTTCCTCAGGCGTGATATCGTAAAATGCCCTGTGCGGCGTCTCATTGAACGCCCAACCGTTTGGATGGTCTGGATTGTATTTTGTCATAAATCAAATCACTTGGTAAATCGCATTGTCATAACAAGAAGGACACTGCTTCAGTCGAGAATGTTCGCACAGGAATGTCGTAAACCGCTGAAAAAACATTCTGGTTTCTTCGGAGGGTAAGGATAGGTGCGCAGCCAATGCAAAAAAGTCGCTTATATCGAAAGTCTTGTAATTGGCCAGAAGCATACGGCAGGGTGTAAGAAAATCAGCGAAATGGGTATTCGCACCCTCTGGCGTCTTAGGCCACGTTTTCTCGAACTTTTGCAAAAGTGTTGCGTCGTTGGCGCGTTCAGGAGGATTGGTTTGACCCAGTGCGTTTGTTTGTTTGGTGCTTTTCATATACGTGTTTTCTTATTGTTTTCTGCCTGTGAGGTAAGCTTTAGAAGTCCCGAATATGGGACCAGTTTATTGCGCTTGAAGATTGGCGAGCAAGTGAGAATGCCCTCCTTAATTAGGCGATGAACCGAAGAACGCTTCATTCCCAAGAGCTTCGCTGCTTCGTTAATATTTAACATCAAAGGACTCATATTAAGGTTTACACGTGCAATGTGCTGTATGGGAAATTATATCAGCGAGAAGTTTACGGTCATCGATTAAGTATGAAATAAGTAAGCTACAAGCAGTTGTTTGCAGGAGTTCAAGTAACGTTCCGAGCCAAAGGGGGCAGGCTAAGTTATTTATCTAATGAATGGGATACCTTTGAGGATTGGTGGGGACCACATACTAAGACTTACTCAATCACAGTATCATTTAGTAGCGATGGCGGGTATTTAATGAACTATGTTTGAAGGAATGCCTCACGCAATACTCAAGTAACTTCGGGCCAGACGTAAGATATCTAGGCACGAAACATGACTATAGTAAACGAAAGTGATTGACTAGAAGTTCACCTAAAATTAATATACTTACATTAGCATAATCCCTCAGGGCTGAATCAATCTTTCTATGAACAACTATCAAGAAGTAGTAAACTCAGTCCTCCAGACCGGGACTGAAAACAGTGCCGAAAATGACCCTTTACGGGAGAGTTCATCATTAAACCCTAATGAAAGGCCCCGTATTCTCGAAGTGACCTTTACTCCGTCCGATACTCGTTTTCGGGACAGTTCATCTAAACCGCCCAAGAAACCACGCAACGCAGAGCGCCGAAGCAGGGAGTATTTAACCCCTGCTGAAGTTGACAGTCTCATCAACGCTGCTGAGAAAGTAGGCAGGTATGGCCACAGGGATGCAACCCTGATTCTGCTTGGCTATCGCCATGGGTTGCGGGTGTCAGAGCTTGTAACGTTGCGGTGGGACCAAATTAACCTTTGTCAGGGCTTGATTCATATTAACAGGCTCAAAAATGGAAATCCAAGCACCCATCCTTTGCGGGGGCCAGAACTCAGGGCACTGCGCCGACTGCAACGCGATTATCCCGGTTCGTCTTACCTGTTCATTGGGGAGCGCGGGCCGTTGACAGACTCAGCGGTGAGGAAAATCGTTGCAAGGGCTGGCAAGGCGGCGGGAATTGAATTTCCCGTCCATCCTCACATGTTGCGGCACGCAGCAGGGTTCAAGCTTGCCAATGATGGGCAAGACACTCGCGCCATACAGCATTACTTGGGTCACAAGAATATTGGTCACACTGTTCGTTATACAGAGCTAAGCCCCGAGCGGTTTAAAGATTTCTGGCAAGACTAGGTAAGGCCACCCTAATTTTTGAAATCTTTTAATAATCGTCCTTCCTGATTAAGCCTAAGGCCCCATGTTGATATCTCCCCGGTCTGCTTCTGCGTGCGATTGTCAAGCATAGAGAATATTTTGAGGTACCCGAATAATATCTCGGGCCAGCAATGGTCTAGCGCTTTTGGTTCCAAACATTCCGCTGCCGAGTTTGTACCATGACCACGACAGCCTGAATCGCCCAACCGATAAGAATTGAGGCGACGACACACGAAAAGACCAGCCAAGCCAATAGGAGCTAAATCCGCAGCCAATCAATTGGTATATCTGGATTTGTTCCTCGAAGGTCTACCATAATCGATACTAAACTGACGGGAGTGAGAAGCACGGGATATGCTTGGAGATATACTTCGATGGAAACAATAGGAACCCACGAAGAGCCAAGAAACAAGATGGCTGAACACAAAATCCACCATCTAAGGTCCGTTTGAAAGCGAACTAATCTCATCGAAGCTGTTGCTCTGTGTTCATAGAGTCCAGTTAAGTATGATTGCTAAGGCATTCAATTAACGTCACTCGTTTTAAAGTTTAAAAAACTGTGATGTGTCAGGTTGACGAAAATACTCCTTGACATTATACCAAAGCCATGCTATAATGAAAGTGCACACGGTATTTATCACAAGTTTGATTATGCAACAAAAACAGTTAAAAGCTAATTCGGAAGATTACGCACCCACGGTTGAAGGGAACTCGGGAAGAGTGGATTCGGAAAATCTGCCTCCTAATTCGACGACTCGGAAACCAATAATAGACCAAGAGTCCATTCATGCTATAATTGAAATGGTCAGTAGGCTTGGGGTGTTCGCATTGCAGGAATCTCGGAGTCCAATGCAACCCTGCATGGATTGGTTGTTTGGAGACACCCCTCCGACTAAGCCGTCCCTAGAATTGTTACGAGGGATGGTCGATAAACCTCTTTCAGAAGTGATTGCCTCAATCGTTGAGACATACTCAATGGCTGGCGGTAAAAGCCCGAAAGATTTTCGAGCATTTTTGAGCGATTGTTCTTTTATCGTGGTTTTCCATTGGGCGGAACACGCAGCGAAGTGCGAAGCGAAAATGGCTGGGTGCGAAAAAGTGAAATACTTTGACAGTTATGACCCATTTAACTGGTTCCAATGTTGGGATGAACTGCCTAATGATGTGGCAATCGATAGAGAGACTCTTAGCTCAGATTCTACAACCGATAGAAGCATGTGGCTTAGGTTTGTTAGGGAGAAAGGCGGCTGCTGGTGGTCAGATAAAGAGTCCGCGATGCTTGCTGAGGCGGACAGGCTAGCCAGAGTGAATCGGTCCAAATTAAACACCCAACGAGTCCGTAGGCAACGCTGACAACCTGCACAAAGTCGGTTTCATTGCAACGACCCGCTCAGAATTGCACTCTAGGGCGGGTATTTTTTTGTGTGAGTTTTCGGGCGGAACCTCATTTCGATTCCAACGGAACGAGTCGAGGCTGTCCAACTCTCTTAATTTCCTGTTCGAGTTTCGCGTTCGCTTGCTGGAGCGAACGGACTTGCTGCTCCAGTGCGGCAATGCGAGGCAGAGTCTGCTCAAGCTCTGTTTGTGTTTTCTTCAACTCAGCATGCATTTCCTGCAAAGTGGCAGGTGTTTTGTCTGACTTTGGTGAACTGCCAATAGACTCGGGCAAGGAAAGGGACACTAGTGCGACAGCGAGGACAATAAATGTTGCAAGCTTGGTTTTCATGATGTGGTAATCATAGCAGATAGCGGTTCAATGCTTAATAATTATTAATAGGAGTTACGCAGCCTAATGAATGAACCCAGAACAACTGCGCCCGTTAGGTCCAGTTAAGTATGATTGTTAAGGCATTTAATTAACATCAGTAGTTTTTAAATGGCTTATTAAATCTCGGTACGCCGAAGTTTTAGGTCGATTTAATAAATAAAACGTACGCAATTGTTTCCTTACCAAAATTGGCTCGCTTTGCTCGCAAAATCTCCTTTGTCGATTTATCAAAAACGCAGGATATTCTGCTTTCCTGTATAATAATGCTCCTGAAAGGAAGGCTGGTTACAAGATTCCTATTAGGCCATATTTCAGCCCTTAACTCTTACACGGTTCACAAGCTTTTTCTCGGCATTACCCGGAACGGTTTGTCCGTCATACGCAGGCTAGATTCTTGTGCCGCTATTTCCAGTCCTTGTCTTTAGTGGTAGCCAATTTTCAATGTTTCTGCTTTCCTGCCCCAGTGAAGGTTAGGCTTGGTATGCAGACCACATAATTCAACATATTCTGTGGCATCTGGCTTTAGGCCGCTCGCTCCCGCAGTAGCCTGTGCTCTCGCAACTCGCCAGAGTTCTTTTTACGGGCTTTAGGTTTCTATGGTTTCGAGCTTGTTCCACTACCACGAGGGGCAGCTTCGCTTCAATACCACTGTACCAAGAACTGTGTGAAGGTTTGCGCCTCACGCGCACCTGTTTGCCAAAAAGAGGCTCACGCTCAACAGGTAATCCCGTTCTGTCGTATAATACATCCTAGGCGGGCAAAGACGCTTTTCTAAAATTTCTGCAAATATTTTCACGCACCTGCACCCACACTAGGCAGATGTATAGATAAATTCCTGCAAACAATATTCACGAGATACGCACGGGGCGCAAAAATTGTTGAGTTGCGAATGTCCTAAAACCGACCAGCGCCCGCCTTAATCTGAAATTGTGAACTATTTGAGGGAGAAAGGCACAACTTACCTGTAACACTTAAAGTCAGATGGCTTGCTGAGATGATGCAATATCAAGCCTATAATACTCTTGGCGCGCGCGAATTCGAAACAACCCTGTTACAGTTTTGACTCTCAATTGATTCCCACTTTAATTAGTTTTAAATAATGAGCCTTATGTTCTGGGCAGTTATCTTGCTTCCGTTTTTATCGCTTGGTTCCTGTTCGGACGTTGCAAGGTCAAATTGAGAAGCATCTTTGATTCGCTGCTGACCTGAACATCCGTCTCTGATTTACGCCATTCGTAAGTAGCGGGAGAGCGGCGGTGATGCCGACGAGGCCAGTGCCGACTTAGCCAAGGAAAAGGCCTAAGGACTAATAACTCAGCAGGCTTGAGCCGCCGTTCATACGAAACATGTAACCTCATTCCGTCTGAGGGTTCTAATAACATTTCATTTCTTTGAGAATGAGGCGGTAGTAAGTTGGAACTGTAGTTGGCAAGGCGACTCCTGTTCATTTCAGGAATAGAAACATCTGCTTCAATCCAATAACTTAGGTTAAACGACATCCTGTTACTCAACTCGATACTGATAGCATTGGTCCCAAACACATTGGTGCGGGCAAAACTTATCGAAATGAATGGTTCAGAAGGACCCCTTGCCGCGCGAACAACAAACACGATGGAAGCTGCCACAAGAACAATCATAAGACAAATGACCCAAATCCGAAAACGACGAGCCTTTGAAGTGTCTTTGTTATGCGTTATCATTGGTCTGTTTCGGATTTATGCCATTCGTAAGTCGCCAAGGAGCGGCGAGGATTAAGACGATAGTGCCGCTTCAACCAAGGCAATTTCTTAAGAATTGATACTTCAATGGGTTTTAGCTCCCGCTGATACCAAATGTGGAACCTCACTGGAACCGAGGGCTCTATTATAGAAAAGTCACTTCTTTGTGAATGAGCCATAAGAAAGTAATTGAAACGGTAATTCCCAGATGAGTTCGTTACAGACACCCATTTTCCAGAACGTAGCACTTCTGTCTCAATCCAACAATTTACGCTGACCGACATTTTATTGGTCACTTCAAAGCTGATTGCGTCAGTCCAATTTG
>Ga0163163_10000446_pt1 | contig 37797 bp, 37 predicted proteins | sample S65metaG_FD_119766 | JGI IMG/M metagenome (GOLD analysis project Ga0163163, IMG submission 119766) | Switchgrass rhizosphere microbial communities from Kellogg Biological Station, Michigan, USA - S6-5 metaG | ecosystem: Host-associated > Plants > Roots > Rhizosphere > Soil | place: USA... | reverse complement strand
GGCCTCGAGCTGCAGAGCCTGGCGCTGTACGTGGTGGCGGCGCTGCGCCGCGACGACATCCGCTCCAGTGAGGCGGGCCTGAAGTACTTCGTGCTCGGCGCGCTGTCGTCCGGCATGCTGCTGTACGGCGCGTCGTTGATCTACGGTTTCACTGGCTCGACCGGCTTTGCCAAGATCGCGGCCGCCGCGGCAGTCGCGGGCGCTGGCCAGGATCTCGGCCTCATCATCGGCTTGGTGTTCCTGCTGGTCGGGATCGCCTTTAAGATTTCGGCGGTGCCGTTCCACATGTGGACGCCCGACGCTTATCAAGGCGCGCCGACGCTCGTGACCGGCTTCATGTCGACGGGCGTGAAGGCCGCGGCGTTCGCAGCGTTTCTGCGCGTGTTCCTCTCGGCGCTCGAGCCGCTCCACAGCCAATGGGTGCCGGTGCTCTCGGGAATCGCGGGCCTCACGATGATCGTGGGGACCGTCGTGGGCGTCGCGCAGTCGAGCGTGAAACGGCTGCTCGCGTACTCGAGCATCGCGCATGCCGGGTATCTCATCGTCGGTCTCGTCGCCGTGAACTCGGCGGGGAAGGCCGCGATCCTCTTTTACCTCGCCGCCTACGCGGTGACGAATCTGGGCGCGTTCGGCGTGCTCGCCGCGCTCTCGACGCCGGATCGCCCCCACGACGACATCCGTGAGTTCGCCGGCCTCGGCCACGATCGGCCCGTGCTCGCGGCGCTGCTCACGGTGTTCCTGCTCTCCCTCGGCGGATTCCCGCCGACGGCGGGCTTCGTCGCCAAGTGGATCATCTTCAACGCGGCGGTGCAGCAGAATCTCATCGCGCTGGCCGTCCTCGGCGTGCTCACGAGCGTCGTGTCCGTCTTTTTCTACCTGCGGATCGTCGTCGTGATGTACATGAGCGAAGAGGACGCGCCGGGCCTTCGGCCCGCGCTGGCGCCGATGGCGCTGGTGGGGTTGATCCTGGCGCTGGCCGGGGTCCTCTATCTGGGCGTCTTGCCGGGGGACTTGCTCAAGCTCGCGTCCGACTCCGCCGCGTTGATCCGCTGAACGCTCTCGCTGACTGCGTCGGCGAGCACCGCGTCCTCGTCCTCCTGCACCGTCCGCAAATCCAGCACGACTTGCTGGTCTTGAATCCTCGCGACTACGGCAGGGGAATGGGCGCGCAACCGCCGCTCCAGGCCGTCCGGGGACACACCGGCAAGGCTTAGCGCAATCAGCCGCGTTGGCCAGGCCGATCCCGGCGCGGCGCCGCCGCCAACCGTGGAGACGCCTTCGATGATCGTGCACGTGAGGCTCGGTGCGCCCGATAGCCGCGCGACGACCGCGCGGGCGCGGCGCTCGATCTCGTCCACCGTCATCGTCAACATTCGATAGGTGGGAATGTGCGACCGCGCGGGCGCCTGCGCCCACAACGCGAGCGTGGCCTCGAGCGCCGCGTAGGTGAGCTTGTCCACGCGCACCGCGCGCATCAACGGATGTTTACGGACCCGGTCGATCAGATCGCGGCGGCCGACGACCAGCCCGGCCTGCGGGCCGCCGAGCAGCTTGTCACCGCTGACCGCAACCAGATCGACGCCCGCCGCGAGGCTCTGACGGATCGACGCCTCGTCGCCGAGGGCGGCGACGTCCACTCCTTCCAGTCCGAGCCAGCCGCTGCCCAGGTCTTCGAACAACGGGAGACTGAAGCGGTGGGCGAGGGCCGCCAGTTCGGCAAGATCTGGACGCTCGGTGAAACCTTCCATCCGGAAGTTCGACGGATGCACGCGCAGGATGAGCGCCGTGCGATCGCTGATCGCTGCGGCGTAGTCGTTGACCCGAGTGCGATTCGTCGTGCCGACTTCGCGCATGACGGCGCCTGATTGCGACATCACGTCAGGCACTCGAAAGCCGCCGCCGATTTCAACCAGCTCGCCGCGCGAGACAATGACCTCGCGTCCGGCCGCGAGTGCCGCCAGGACGAGGAGCGTGGCCGCGGCGTTGTTGTTGGCCACGAGCGCGGCCTCCGCGCCGGTGAGGGACGTGAGCAGCCGCTCCGCGTGCACGTGGCGATGCCCGCGCTCGCCGGCGTCGAGGTCGTACTCGAGATTGGCGTAGCCCGCCGCGACCTCGGCGACACAGCCGATCGCCTCGGCGGCGAGCGGCGCGCGTCCGAGATTCGTGTGGAGCACGACCCCCGTCGCGTTGATGACCCGCGTGAGGGACAGCGCGAGCCCCGCAGCGAGCAGCGCGATGATCCGATGCTCGATCCACTCGGCGGCCGCGGCTTCCGACTCCGGCGCCCTCGGCTCCCGCCGGCGCAGGCGCGCGCGCAACTCGTCGGCCGCCTGGCGCGCCGCCTCGGTCACGCGATCGCGTCCGTGACGACGCGCCGCGGCGGCGACCGCGGGTCGCACGAGCACGGATTCGATCGACGGAATCAGGCGGAAATCTGGCATCGCGCGGTTGCGGCGTGGCGGACGAACAGGATACCATCGGCCGCGGTTCGTCGATGGCGGAACCCAAGCGTCCTGATCGTGTGTTGCCCGACGAGCCCATCCACCGCCCGCTCGAGCGTTTCTGGCCGTACGCGGACCTCTCCGAGCAGCCGACAGAAGAAGAGCTCGTCAAGCTGCGTCCGGAGCTGCGTGAGGTACTGTTCGGCGCGCCGCCGCTGCCGTTCTCGATCTCGATCGAGTTTCCGCAATTCGAAGGCGACGGCTACGCTCGCGCGGTCGCGCTGGCGAAGGCGTCCGACGAGTACGTCGAGGTGCGCGTCGACGGCGGGCTGCGCCATCGCGCGCGGTTCTATCCGGGCGATCGGCCGATGCGTCTGCGCGACCTCTACGAGATCGTTGCGGCCGTGGACGGCACGGATGTGCTCGTCGATGATCGGCCGATGCCGTACGCGCGCGAGCTCTGGCTGCCGCTCGTGTGGTTTCTGATCAGATGAGGGAAGCGGTTTGGGCTGGGGAGCCCAGAACGAAACGCCGGACGGCGGGAGGTGAGGGACCGGACCGTAGTGCTCCGGTCCCCCGGGGTGGTTTAGCTTGGCTTCGTGACGTTGCCGGCCTGTGGTCCCTTGGGACCGTCAACAATCTCGAACTCGACCTGCTGCCCTTCTTCGAGTGTCCTGAAGCCGGAGCCTTGGATTGCAGAGAAGTGGACGAACACGTCGTTGCCACCCTCCCGTTCGATGAATCCGTAGCCCTTCGCGTTGTTAAACCACTTGACCTTGCCGGTGATACGCATGCCCTTGCCTGCCTTACGAGATACGCGGCGGAAACCGCCGCCCTGCCCCCGGTTGCTTGGAATACGGGCACAACCAGGTACAAAAAAAAGAGCCGCTACCTGCGGTCTCAACTTCGACGCCAGCCCGCTTCACGTCAGCCGGGAATGCTAGTCGGGGGGTGCATGGTTGTCAAGCCACGTGCGGTTTACCGCAGGAAAACGGTCATTTCATGCGCGCGCTTTTGAGTGTTTCCAATAAAGCCGGCTTGGTGCCGTTTGCCTCGGCTCTGGCCGCCCGGGGCGTCGAACTCGTCTCCACGGGGGGGACCGCCAAAGCCCTGGCGGGGGCGGGGTTGCCGGTGGTCGGCATTTCCGACGTCACCGGGATGCCCGAGATGATGGACGGCCGGGTCAAGACGCTCCATCCCAAGGTGCACGCCGGGATTCTGGCGCGCCGGCACCGCGCCGACGACCGCGCGGCCCTCGCCGAGCACGGCATTACGCCGATCGACCTCGTCGTCGTCAACCTGTATCCGTTCGCGCAGGCGGCGGCGAAGCCCGACCTGCCGTTCGACGAGCTCGTCGAGGAGATCGACATCGGTGGGCCGAGTCTGCTGCGCGCGGCGGCGAAGAACTTTCACGACGTGCTCGTCGTCGTCGAGCCGGATGACTACGACCAGGTGATCGCGGCGCTGGCCGATGCGGCCGGCCCGAGTCTCGCGCTGCGGTTCGATCTGGCGCGGCGCGCGTTCGCGCACACCGCGGCGTACGATCAGATGATCGCGGCGACACTCGACGACGTGCGCGTCGAAGGCGGCGGGTTCACGCGCGAGCCGGCGGTGTCCGGCGGGCCGCTGCCGGCCGTCTGGACGCCGCGGCTCCGGAAGCTGCGCGACCTGCGGTACGGTGAGAACCCGCATCAGGCGGCCGCGTGGTACGCGCCGGACGGCCCGCGCGCCGGGCTTGGCGACGCGGTCGTGCATCAGGGCAAGGAGCTGTCGTTCACGAATCTGCTGGATCTCGACGCCGCGGCGCGGATTGCGCTCGAGTTTTCGGAGCCGGCCGCGGTCGTGATCAAGCACACGAATCCCTGCGGCGTCGCGACGGGTGCGTCGGCGGCAGAGGCGTACGTGCGCGCGCGCGAGGCCGACCCGTTGTCGGCGTTCGGGGGCATCGTCGGGCTCAACCGGCCGATCGATCTCGAGACTGCAAAGGCGCTGACGTCGACGTTCATCGAGGCGGTGGTCGCGCCAGGCCTTGCGGGAGACGAGGTGCGCGCGGTGCTGGGGACGAAGGCGAACCTGCGGGTCGTCACGGCGTCGTTCGATCGGCTCGACGGCGATCCGGACGTGCGATCGATTCTGGGGAGCTGGCTCGCGCAGACGCGCGATCGCGTCGAGGAAGCGGCACGTCCGTGGCCGGCCGGGGCGGCGCCTCGCGTCGTGACGAAGCGCGCGCCGACGGCTGCGGAGTGGCAGGCGCTGCGCTTCGCGTGGCGCGTGTGCGCGCACGTCAAGTCGAACGCCGTGATCTTCACGGGGCCTGATGTGACGCACGCGATCGGCGCGGGGCAGATGAGCCGCGTGGACGCGGTGAAGACGGCGGTGATGAAGGGCGGCGAGCGCCTGCGCGGGGCGGTGGCGGCGTCCGACGCATTCTTTCCGTTCCGCGACGGGCTCGATGCCATCGCGGCCGCCGGCGCCACGGCGATCGTCCAACCCGGCGGCTCGGTCCGCGACGCTGAAGTCATCGCCGCCGCCGACGAACACGGCCTCGCCATGGTCGTGACGGGCGTGCGGCATTTCAGACATTAGATGTTCGGCCAACCTCGAGCGGAACGCTCATTACCGGAGAGTGAGAACGGGCTGAAAGCCTTGCTTGTCGTCGCGCTGCCCGTTTTCTTCTTGTTTCTGGGCGCGAATGCGATTTGGGATGCGAATGAGGCGTTCTATGTCGAGACGCCGCGGCAGATGGTGCAGAGCGGCGACTACGTCAATCCGTCGTTCAACGGATTGCCGCGGTTCAACAAGCCCGTCCTGAGCTACTGGATCGTCGCCGGTCTGTACAAGTTGTTCGGGATCTCCGTCGAGGTCGAGCGCGTCGGCATCGCGTTCGGCGCGCTCGGCATCATCCTCGCGGCGTTCCTCATCGGCCGGGCGCTGCGCGGGCCGCCCACCGGCTGGCTCGCCGCGCTCATCGTCGCCACCGCGCCGCGCGTGGTGATGCACTCGCGGCGTATCTTCATCGACGTCTACGTCACCGCATTCATGTCGCTCGCGCTCGCGGGCTTCGTGCTCGCGCTGCGCTACCCCGAACACCGCCGGCGCTGGCTGGTGATGATGTACGTCGCTCTCGGTCTGGGCGTGCTCACAAAAGGCCCGGTGGCCATCGCGCTGCCCGTGCTGGCCTGCGGACTCTGGCTGCTCCTCGAACGTCGCTGGCGCGACCTCGGCAGCTTCATGATCCCTGCTGGAGTCGCGATCATCGCCGCGATCGTTCTGCCGTGGTGCGTCGCGGTCTACCGTCAGCACGGCTGGACGTACATCGCGCAGTTCATCTTCGGCGAGAACCTCGAGCGATTCGCGACGCCGATGACGCCCGCCGGCCGCGACCTGTGGTTCTACCTGCCGGTACTGCTCACGGATCTCTTTCCGTGGGCGCCGCTCGTCGTGCTTCCGCTCTTCACCGGTTGGCGTCGCGCCGGGCCGGGCGAGTCCGCGACGCACGCATCGATTCGGCGGCTCTTGTGGATCTGGATCGTCGGGATCGTCGCGTTCTTTTCGCTCTCGAAGACGAAGGAAGATCTCTACATCTTCCCCGTTGTCGCGGCCGTCGCGGTCCTGGTGGCCGATCTGCTGACCTCCGAGGACGGCCTGCGCCGCCGCGCGACCGGCGCGATCTTCGTGTGCACTGCGGCGATCTGCGTCGTGCTCGCCGCGGGCGTGTGGTGGTGGTTCCGCGACGGCTACTATCGCTTCGACGCCGCGGTTCCTGTGGCCGCGGTGCTCGGCGCCGGTGCGCTCGGTGCCATCGCGCTCTGGCTGCGAGGCCGGCGCGCGCTGGCCATTGCGACGCTCGCCGCGGGATTCATCGCGTTCAACTACCAGTTCGTCGGCCGCGTGCTGCCGGACGTCGAGCGCCTCAAACCTGTACCGCCGCTCGCGCGCACGTTCACGTCGCGCGCGGCGCCGGACGCGAAGCTCGCGCAGCTCGGCATGAGCCTGCCGAGCCTGACGTTCTATCTCAATCGGCCCGTGCCGGAGCTGTTGTCGAGCATCGACGCGGTCGATCTCCTGGGCGGCGCGCCTGAGGCGTGGCTCGTCACGAACGAGGAGACGTGGAACGTCGTGCGCGCGCAGGTGCCGGCGGCGTGTCTCGCCGACCGCCGCCCGCTCTTCGCGTTCGACAGCGCGAAGCTGAGCGATCTCCTGCATGGCACGCCGCCGCCGGAGGCGCTGCTGGCGACGAACAAGTGCGGACGGTAGGGCAGGGCGTTTCGACGACGGTGTAGCATCCCGCCGCGCTCCACTCGCGTTCTCGCGCGCCCGCTGCGGGCGCGCTGCTCGAAGTCGCGCTCGCGGGACGCTACACCCTCGTCGAAACGCCCTTGAGGAATAGCTATTTCACGCGATGCGCGGCAGCCACGGGCCGATGACGATCCGCAGCAGCATCAGCACCAGCCACACGACCGCGGGCAGCGCGGGCACGCGCGCGTCGATCGCCATCACCGCTCGACTGAGCCCCGACCACGTGCGCAGCGCGACGACAACGCCCGCGGCGCCAATCATGTACGCCGCCGAGAACGTGTAGCGCTCGGCGAAGCGGCTGGACGGGCTGAGCAGCAGAACCGCGAGCGCGGCAAACCCAAGCGCGAAGATCAGCCCGCGTCTCGACGTCGGCGACAGTCGTGCCCACGACGACGGCCGCTGACCGTCCGGCCGATCGCGCAGCACGTGCCACGCGCCGGCCAGGAGCGCGAGGCTCCAGGGCGCCGGAAACCACAGCAGCCTGGTGAGGTAGAACGCGAGATGTCCGGCCAGCGTCGATGCGTTGTCGAGCGGCGTCGCGATGGTGACGGGCCCGAGCTGGCGCACCCAGTAGGCCGCCCAGAACGTCTCACCGGTCGCGCGGACGTAAGCGATGTCATAGAGCATCGCGATCCCCGCCGTGATCGCGGCGCCGGCCACGCACGCGACCATCACGCGCCAGACGGTTCCGCGCAGCCGCGTCGGGTTGAGCAGAATCCACAGGCCGGCTGCCAGCACGACCAGCGCGACGAACACGCCTTTGACGAGCAGGCCGAGCGTCAGGCCGAGCGCGATGCCCGCGATCCACCACCACGACCGCCTGGCGCCTTCGACGCTGAGGATCGTGACGAGCAGCGCGACGAGCATCGGATACTCATGATTGGCGCGCACGCGAAAGAGAAACGCGACGGGCATCAGCTGCAGCAGGATCAGCGACGCACGGCCGTCCGCGACCGACGCCAGCCGGCCGATGAGCACGGCAATCAGCAGCAGCGACGCGAGCCCCGCCCCGACGCCCGCGATGTACGCCGCCTGCTCGCCGGGAATGCCCAGCCGGCTGAGCGCGACGGGCACGAGAAACACGCCCGCCGGGTGCTCGCGGAACAGGCCCGTCATGTGCGTCTCGGGCCAGAAGTCCCACCACTCGGGTGCGATCCAGTGCGAGACGGGCTCTTCGGACAATCGCCCCGAGATCGACGCGTAGAGCTGCGAATCCGGATCGGTGCTGGAGAAATGAGTGGCGACGATGAGCGCCGCGACCAGGACGAACGCCGCGGTCCAGAACACGCACTCGCGCGGCGACAGCAGCCGCGCTCGCATCATCGTTCTGGCGCTCCGGCGGCCGCCGTGAGCTCGTCAATCGTGACGGTGGCGGGGCCGAAGCGCGCGACGACCAGGCCGGCCGCGCGATTGGCGAGCTGCGCCGCGTCAGCGAGCGGCGCGCCGGCGGCCAGGCCGAGCGCGAGCACGGCGACGACCGTGTCGCCCGCGCCCGTCACATCGGCGACTTCGCGCGCGGCCGCGGTGAAATGCGCCTCCGCCACCGGCGATCGGCTCGCATCGAGCATCCACATGCCGAGCTCGCCCCACGTGATGAGCACACTCGCGCCGCTGCGCTCGTGGATGAGCTCCGCCGCGCGCCGCACTTCGTCCGGGGTGCGAATCGGCATCTGCGTCATCAGCTCCGCTTCGTGATGGTTGGGGGTGAGCAGCGTCGCGCCACGGTAGCGATCCGCCTGCGGGATCTTCGGATCGACCAGCAGCGGAATTCCCGCTGACTTCGCCGCCGATCCGGCGGCGTCGATGATCGCCTGGCCAACGACACCCTTCCGATAATCGGACAGGATGAGCGCCTCGGCGCTTCGCGCGGCCTTGGTCACCTGCGCGATTAGCGCCTGGAGCGCCGCGCCGGAGGCCTCCGCGTCCTCCTCGTAGTCGATGCGCGCCACCTGCTGATTGCGCGGGGTCACGACGCGCACCTTGCGCGTGGTCGGTCGCGTCGCATCGCGGACGAGCGCAGCGGCGTCGATCCCAGCCGTGTCCAGTTCGCGCGCCAGCAGGCCGCCCGCGTCGTCGGTGCCGATAAGCCCGACAAGCGTCACGCGGCCGCCGAGCGACGCCACGTTGCGGGCGACATTGGCCGCGCCGCCAAGCCGGTATTCGTCGCGCGTGAATCGGACGACCGGCACGGGCGCTTCCGGCGAGATGCGATCGACGTGGCCAAACAAAAAGTGATCCAGCATCACATCGCCGATGACGACGACGCGACGGCCGGCGAGCCGCGACGCGAGCGGGACGAGTGAGCTCATGCGTGCGTCCGGAGGGCCGGCACCGGCACAGGGTCGCGCGACGGCTCGCGAGTCTCGGCAGGCGGCGTTGCTGCGGCGAACGGCAGCGTGATCAACCCCAGAAACAAGATGAGGAACTCCGAGTCGCCGAAGTTGTGCTCGAACATGCCCGCCGCGAGCATCGCGACGATGGCGGCGACGCCGCCCGCGGCCAGGGCGCGCGCCTTGCCGCGACGGAACTCACCGATGAGCCCGACCACGGCCGTCACGACGAACACGAGCCACAGCGCCAGCGCCGGCAAGCCGCGCTCGGCGGCCAGCTGCACGGGCACGTTGTGCAGGTGCGCGCGTGTGTCGTTCGGCTTGTCCTCGGGATCGACGGCATCGGGCGTCTTGTATTTCTCGATGTAGGCCTTCGGCACCATATTCGGCCCGACGCCCGTCCACGGGTGGTCGGCGATCATGGCCTTGCCGGACTTGAGCATGGCGATGCGATCTCTATTCGTCGCGTCGTTCGGATCGAAGCCGGACATCGCGCGACTGCGGATGCCCGTCGGCGCCACCAGCACGAACAGCACGATGGCCACAGGCAGGATCGCGAGCAGCTTCCACATCCTGCGGAACATCAGCAGCGTCACGATGGCCAGGACCGCGCCGACCCACGCGTTGCGCGAATACGTCGCGACCAGCGCCACGAGCAGCGCCGGCACCGCCACGGCCGGCCACACCCAATCGCGATCGCGGAACTGCAGCTGTGCCGCCGCGGTGCAGATCACCAGCATCAGCATGCCGGAGTACGTCATGTAGTGTCCGAGCAGTCCGTGCGGGCGCTGGTGAAGATTGTCGTACCCCAGCGCCGCGTACTGGACGATGCCGACCAGCGCGCCCGCCGCGCCAAGCGCGATGATCACGTTCGCGGTCGCCGCCGCGCGCGAGCCTCGTGCGAGCATCATCGTCATCGGCACGATCAGATAAAGGAGCAGCTGCCGGTCGCGCTTGAAGCTCTCGAACGGATCCATCGAGAACGCCGAGCTCACGAGCGTCCAGAGCGCGAGCCCTACGAGCGGCCAGAAGAACGCGGGAACGGTCAGCCGTCGTCGCTCGGCGATCACAACGACGAGCCACAGGATGCCGGCGACGTCGAGCAGGATCTCCGCCCCGAAGATCGTGAGCTGAATCAAACCGAGACAGCCGGCCAGCGCCAGAAACGCCGCGCGCTCGACGTTGGGCATCGCGCGCGTCATCGTCCGACTCCAAGGAGACGTTCGGCGGCGGCGTGCACCGTCGTCGCGGCGATCCCGGTCAAGCAGCGGAAATCACCGGGCGCGCACACGCGTTGTTCGCAGGGCCGGCAGGGCAGCACGCCGACGTCAATCGATTCCGTCGGGATGATCCGGGGACGCCACGGCGCCGATCGCGCCGCCAGCGTCGGACCAAACAGGCCGACGATGGGGACGTCGGAGGTCGAGGCCACGTGCAAGGGGCCGCTGTCGCCGCCAATGAACAAGGCCGCGCGGTCCATCAAGGCGCGCAGTTCCGCAAGCGACATGCCTTCTCCATCGACGATGCGACCTCCCGCGCGACCGCTGCGCGATCGCGCCGTCGCCAGCACGCGCGACGTGGCTTCGCGATCGGACGGCCCGCCCGCGAGCACGACCCAACGATCCGCGCCTGCCGCGACCAGGTCGCTCGCGAGCGCCGCGAACGACGCCTCGGGCCAGCGCCGAAACGGGTTGCCCGCGCTCACGTGAATGACCACCACACGCGCGTCGTCGGGCAGCCCCACCCCCGCCAACCGAAGATCGATCGCCGCTCGAGCCAACGGATCGACCGGCATCTCGACACGATCGGTCGCCGGATCCGCGGGCCTCGCGAACGCAGGATCGACCTGCGCCAGCAGATCCCACTGGTTCTCGACCGAGTGGCGCGCGCGAAGCTCCCGCGGCCGGTGGACGACATGCGTGTACATCCACGTACGGCCCTGCACATCGTAGCCCACTCGCCTGGGCGCCCGGCTGGCCCAGGCGAGCCAGGCGCTGCGGGGGCCGCCGTGAAAATCGACGGCGACGTCGATGCGCTTCGCGCGCAGCCGCCGCGCCAGCCGCACGTCGTCGGCCAGGCGCCGCCAGCCGCGGACGTGCGGGATGGCGATGACGTCGGCCAGATGCGGATTATTGGCCACGACGGGGAAGGCGCCCGTTTCGACCACATACGTCAGCTGAGCATCCGGATAGTGCCGGGCGAGAGCGCGAATCGCCGGCGTCGTGAACACCACGTCACCGATGAGCCGCAGCCGGAGCAGAAGGATGCGCACAAATCGCGAACCGGGCTAGTCCTCGATTTTCGCCTCGTCAATCAACATCACCGGGATGTCATCCTTGATTGGGTAGACCCGACGACATTTTTCGCACTTGAGCGCGGTGCCGTTTTTCACGAGGCGGACCGGCGCCTTGCACTCCGGGCACACCAGGATTTCGAGCAGCGCGGGGTCGACGGCCATCAGGGGACTATAATCGATCCGTCTGCTCATGACGCCGATCGCCGTCCTCGTCGTTGCGTTGAGTTTGTCCCTGCAAGCGGCGCCCACCGGGCAGCCGCCCGCACAGCCCACCACACCGGTCGGGCAGGCGTACTTCCTGTTCATGCAGGGCCGCGGGCTCGAGGCCGACGGCAAAGTCGACGAGGCGATCGCGGCCTTTCAGCAGGCGCTCACGCTCGTTCCGAAGGCCGCCGAGATCCACGCCGAGCTGGCCGGGTTGTACGCGCGGCAGAACAAGGCGACGGAATCTCTGCGGGAAGGCCAGGCCGCGCTCGCGATCGATCCGGCCAACCGCGAAGCGCACCGGATCCTCGGACTCGTGCAGGCGGCGCTCGGCCACCAGAACCCGGATCGGACGCGCTCGGGCGCGCTCCTGACCGAGGCCATCTCGCACCTCGAGCACGTCGTGTCGCCCGATCGCCGCGATCCGTTGTCCGAGCTCACGCTTGGGCAGCTGTACGTCGAGACGGAGAACTATCCGAAGGGCATCATCACGCTGCAGCTCTTTCTGCTCGATCAGCCCGGCTATCCGGAAGCGATGATGACGCTCGCGCAGGCCTACGACGAGACTGGACGCTCGGCAGAGGCGATCGATCTGATCGAGCAGGTCGTCGAGGATCAGCCCGCGCAGCTCCAGACCCGCGCGTGGCTGGGCGAGCTCTACGAAAAGTCGGGCCGGTGGAAGGACGCCGCGACGACCTGGGCTGACCTCGCGACGCGCAGCCCGCGCAACGCGCAGACCTATCGACTGAGGCAAGCGACCGCCCTCGTCAACGCCGGCGACGTCGAAGGCGGACGCGCCCAGCTCGTGGCGCTCACCAAGACCGCGCCGCGGGACATCTCGCTCTGGTACGCGCTCTCGCAGGTCGAGCGCCGCACGGGCAATGCGCAGGGCGCGGAAGACGCCGCGAAGCAAATCGCGCAGATCGATCCGAACGACCCGCGCGGGCCACTGGCGCTCGCCGAGTCGCAAGCCGCGCGCGGAAACTACGCGGCCGTGGTCGCGACGCTCCGGCCCCGCGTCACCGCGGCGACCGACGCTGACGTGAAGGCGGGGACGTACGGAAAGATGGTCGGCGATCTGGCGGGCGCGCTGCAGCAGACCGGCGACCGCGCGGGCGCGGTACAGGTGCTCGAGACGGCGCGCAAGCGCGTGCCGGACGACACGGATCTGCAGTTCGAGCTCGCCTCGGCCTACGACCGCGTTGGAGAGCTCGACCGGGCGGAGACGATTCTGCGCGGTGTGATCGGGCAAGACCCGGCCAACGCCCAAGCCCTCAACTACCTCGGCTACATGCTCGCCGACCACAGCCGCAAGCTGCCCGAGGCGCTCGATCTCATCCAGCGCGCGCTCAAGATCGACACCGACAACCCGTCGTATCTCGATAGTCTCGGATGGACGTATTTCCGGCTCGAGAAGCTGCAGGACGCGCAGGCGCCGCTCGAGCACGCGGCCAGCGCGCTGCCGCGCGTGTCCGTCATTCAGGATCATCTCGGCCAGCTCTACTTGCAGATGAAGAAGTACCGCGAGGCGGCCACGGCGTTCGACCGGGCATTGTCCGGCGATCGCGAGGATCTCGACGTCTCGGCGGTTACCAAGCGGCGCGATCGAGCGCGGGAGCTGGCGGGGAAGTAGTGGCGGGCGAGGCGCCGACGTTCCGGTGGCCTCGCTTCCTGCTTGGCGCGATCATCACGATTCTCTCCGCGTGCGCGCCGCACGTGTTCGTGCCGCCGGTCGGGCCCGGCGAGCCGTTTCCACAAGCGTCTCAAGCCTGGAGCGAAGCCACTCGCGCTTGTCGTGGTGCGTCCACCTATGCCGCGACGCTCCATGTGCGGGGCAAAGTCGCGCGTGAATCGCTCAGCGCGAACATCATCACGCTGGTGACTCGCGCCGATCAGATCTCGCTGTCCGTGCCCGTGATGTTCGGATCGCCGGCGTTCGTGCTCGGCGGATCGGCCGACAGCGCCACGCTGTGGCTGCCGCGCAACGAGCGCGTGCTCACCGCGCGCGCGGACGAGATCCTCGAGGCGCTGACCGGTCTGCGGCTCGGGCCGCGCGCGCTCATGGCCGTGCTCTCGGGTTGCGTCGCTGAGGCCGACGCGATCACCGAAAGCGCGAGGTACGGTCCGCTCGGCGCCATCACGACCGCCGATGGCCGAGTGTTTCTCGAACAGCGAGACATGCGGTGGGTGATCACGCGCGGACTCACCGCCGGCCTCATCGTCGAGTACAGTGACATCCAGGGCGACTGGCCGCGAGCGCTGCGCATCACGACCGAGGCGGGTCACGCGCCGGCCGTGTCGCTCTCGATGACGATCGACCAGATCGACGTCAACCTGCCGCATGAGGCGAAGGATTTCGTCGTGAAGGTCGCGCCCAACACGGCGCCGATGACGCTCGACGATCTGCGCGCGGCCGGCCCGTTGCGTGAGAAGAAATGAGTCGACTGCATGTCGCGAACTTTGGTGCTGCGGCCGCCGGCCAAGATCAATCTCACGCTCCGCGTCGGTCCGCTCCGAGGTGACGGGTTTCACGACGTTCGCACGCTGCTGCAGTCGATCGCGCTCTCGGACACTCTGACGGTTACCGCGCGGCGCGGCCCGTTCGCGCTCGCGGCGGGCGGCCCCGGTGTGCCGACCGACGAGACCAACCTGGTGTCGCGCGCGGCGGCGGCGCTCTGGCGCGCGCTCGGCCGCGACGGCGAACCGCGCGACGCGCACGTCAAGCTGGTCAAGCAGATTCCACTCGCCGCGGGCCTGGGCGGCGGCAGCGCCGACGCCGCGGCCGCGCTCGTCGCGCTCAACGTGGTGTGGGAGGGGCGTCGATCGCGGCGCGACCTGGCGCGGATCGGCGGCACACTCGGCGCCGACGTCCCGTTCTTTCTGCAAGGCGGGACCGCGCTCGGTGCGGGTCGTGGCGACGAGATCTATCCGGTCGACGACGCCGCGCGATTGGGCGTTGTCATCGTCAAGCCGTCATTCGGCGTCGCGACGGCCGACGCGTACCGCTGGCTCGATGAGGATCGCGCCGCCGGCGTCGCGGACGCGCCCGCGGTGTCGCGCGACGTCGACCTCGGGTGGGCGGCGGGCCCGATCGCGCTGGTCAACGACCTGCAGGGGCCGGTGGCGCGCCGCCATGCGCCCGTCGACGACATCGTCAACACGCTCGCGAAGGCCGGGGCGCTTGGCGCGGCCATGACGGGCAGCGGATCGGCGGTTTTCGGGCTGTTTCCAGAGGCCCAGGCTCCTCGCGCGGCCAGGCGGCTCAAGCGTGCGGACTGGCTCGTCCAGGTGACGCGCACGCTGTCCCGGCGTGAGGCGGCCCGCCGAATAGGCCTGTGATAAACTTTCGAGTTTGCGGACGGGCCCGATCGCCCTGCCGTGCGGGTCGGGAGCGTGCCGCGCTCACCTCGTCAAACTGGGGCGTGGCCAAGCGGTAAGGCGCGGGACTTTGGATCCCGTATTCGAAGGTTCGAATCCTTCCGCCCCAACCACCATCATTGGGCTATTGGGTTATTGGGTTATTGGGCAATTGCGAGACGGAGTTGCGGTGCCGAGATGGTCGTCGATGCTGTGGAATACTCATTCGCGCAAGTGGCTCAATAGCCCAATAGCCCAATAACCCAATAGCCCGATGTTATGAGTCACGGTCAGCTCAAGATCTTCTCCGGGTCCGCGCATCCGTCTCTGGCGCAGGAGATCGCCGAGCATTTGTCGCTGCCGCTCGGGGCGGCGCGGCTGCATCGGTTTCCGGACACGGAGGTCTCGTTTCAGATCGACGAGAACATCCGGGGCACCGACGTCTTCGTCGTGCAGCCGACGTCGGCCCCGGTCGATCAGCATCTGATCGAGCTCTGCGTGATGATCGACGCGTTTCGTCGATCATCGGCGTCGCGGATTACCGCGGTGCTGCCCTACTACGGCTACGGGCGGCAGGACCGCAAGGACAAGCCGCGCGTGCCGATCTCCGCCAAGCTCGTGGCGAATCTGCTGAGCGCGGCCGGAACGAACCGTGTGCTCACGATGGATCTGCACAAGGCGCAGATCCAGGGGTTCTTTGACATTCCGGTGGACCACTTGTTCGCGGCGCCCGTGATCATCGACCATCTGGCGCGGCAGAACTTCGGCGAAGTGACGATCGTGTCGCCCGACGCCGGCGGCGCCGAACGCGCGCGCGCCTACGCGAAGCGGCTGGACGCGGAGCTGGCGATCATCGGCAAGCGCCGCAGCGAGGACGGCTCGGCCGAGGTCATGAACGTGATCGGCGATGTACAAGGTCGCGTCTGCATCATCGCGGACGATATCATCGACACCGCCGGCACGATTCAAAAGGCCGCGCAGGCGCTGAAGGACAACGGCGCGACGCGCGTGCTGGCCAGCGCCGTGCACGGCGTGCTCTCCGGGCCGGCGATCAAGCGCATCGAGGCCGCGCCGATCGACAAGCTGGTCGTGACGAACACGATCCCGATCAACAAGGACAAGCCGACCTCGGAGAAGGTTCACGTGCTTTCCGTCGCGCGGCTGCTCGCGCAGGCGATCAAGAGCATTCACGAAGAGACATCGGTATCGAAGTTGTTTGTATGAAGAACGGTCAGATGTCAGGCACTCGGCGGAAAGGGCAAGGCACCGGGCACTCGCGAATGCCCAATGCCTCGTGCCTAGTGCCTGATCCTAAGTTGTCGAGGTATTGAGTCATGGAAACAGTACTGGACGCAGTGAAAAGAGAGCAGTTCGGCCGCAACAACGCGGGCCGGCTGCGGCAGAAGGGCCAGATCCCGGTCGTGCTCTACGGCGGTGACGCCGGCAAGACTGAGTCGCTGTCGGTCGATCCGAAGGCGCTGTCGAAGATCCTGCACTCGGACTCCGGCGTGAACACGCTGATCTCGCTGAAGTTCGAAGGCGCGGGGGACATGCGCGTGCTGGTCAAGGAGTACCAACTCGACCCGGTTTCCCACAAGCTGCTGCACGTCGACTTCTATCGCGTGGCGATGGACAAATTGCTGCGCGTGACCGTGCCGGTGCACCTGACGGGCGAGTCGAAGGGCGTCAAGGACGAGGGCGGCGTCGTCGACTTCGTGCACCGCGACCTCGTCATCGAGTGCCTGCCGGCCGACATCCCCGAGCACGTCACCGTGGACATCAGCAACCTGATGCTCCATGACGGCGTGCGCGTGCGCGATCTCGCGGCGAACGACAAGTGGAAGGTCGTGAGCGACGCCGACATGCTCATCGTCCACGTCGTGTCGCCGAAGGTCGAGGCCGAGCCGGCGCCGGCCGATGCGGCGGCCGCGGCGGTGGCAGCGCCGACGGCGCCAGCCGAGCCCGAGGTCATCAAGAAGGGCAAGGTCGAGAAAGCCGAGGAGGAAGAGAAATAGCTCGGCTTTCGAACTTAGAAGTTTGAACTCAGAAGTTCGAAGTTTCGAGCGTGAGCCGAGGAGCAACTTGCTGTGAAGCTTGTGGCGGGTCTGGGAAATCCTGGTCCGCAGTATCGCGGAACTCGGCATAACGTCGGCTTCGAAGTTGTCGACACGGTGCTAAGGCGGCAGGGGTTGTGGTGGAACACAGCCAAGATGCCGGCGGCGATGTTCGAACAACGGTGGCGGCGCCCGGAGGGCGACGACGTTCTTTTTCTCAGGCCACTCTTGTTCATGAACTTGAGTGGCGAGGCCGTCGCAGACCGAGTCCGGTTCTATAAGATTGATCTTTCGGACGTGCTCGTCGTGGCCGACGACGTCAACCTGCCGCTGGGGCGGTTGCGCGCGCGGGCGAGCGGAACGGAAGGCGGGCACAACGGGTTACGATCGATTGCCGAGTCGTTGGGCACGATCGACTACGCGCGGCTCCGGATTGGGGTGGGCCGCGGAGATTTGCGGCGCGACCTGGCTGACCACGTGTTGGCCCGGTTCGAGCCGGATGAACAGGCCGGGATGGAAGACGCGATTGCCCGGGCTGCCGACGCCGTCGAGGTGTGGATCTCGGACGGCTTGGCACGTGTGATGAACACGTTCAATCGCGCGGAAGACAACGCATAACGTTGCTCCTTGCCGCCTTTAATCAGGAAGGCGGCCTGATGTCCATAAGGAGGCACATGAGCACCGCACGTCAGTACGAGCTCGTCTACATCACGCCCCCGGAGATCACCGAGGACGCCCTCGCCGAGCTGCACCAGCAGGTGGCGACCGTCGTCGAGCGATTCGGCGGGAACATCGAGAAAACCGAGAACTGGGGCCGGCGCAAGCTGGCCTACGAGATCAACCACCAGCGCGAGGGCGTGTACGTCCTCGAACTCATCAACGGGCCGGGCGCCATGCTGGCCGAGCTCGACCGGCGTCTGCGCGTCGTCGATCAGGTGGTCCGCCACATGCTCGTGCGTGTCGACGAGGATCTGGCGATTGCCGAGCGCGCGAAGACGCATCGCAAGACGCGGATGGCCGCGCGGCGCGTCAAGCGCGGACTGCCGCCGGAGCCGACCGAGAGCGAGTTGAGCCGCCGTCAGCAGGAAGACGATGACATGGACACGGGCGAGATGTTCCGCGGGGACCGCGGCGATCGTGGCGATCGCGGGGATCGGGGCGACCGCGGCGACCGCGGAGATCGAGGTGAGCGATGAGTGAATTTGATCGTGAAGGTCGCGGCGGCCGCGGTGGCGGCGCCGGCAAGGACAAGGCCGGCGAGAAGGGCGGGCGCCGCACGTTTTTCCGCCGCAAGCGCGTGTGCAAGTTCTGCGCGGAGAAGATCGACTACATCAGCTACAAGGACGTCAAGCTGCTGGCGCCGTTCATTCCGGAGCGCGGCAAGATTCAGCCGCGCCGCATCTCCGGCGTGTGCGCGACGCACCAGCGGACGCTCCAGACGGCGATCAAGCGCGCGCGGCAAATCGCGCTGGTCCCGTACGTCACCGATTGAGGCGCTGCCATGCCCATTGAAGTCATCCTCAAAGAACACGTCGAGAATCTCGGCCGGCGCGGCGAGATCGTCAAGGTCGCCGACGGCTACGCGCGCAATTTCCTCCTGCCCCGCAAGCTCGCGCTCAGGGTGACCGCGGAGAACAAGCGCCAGATCGAGCGCGAGCGCGCCAAAGCCGACGCCCGCGAGGCCGTCGAGCTCAAGGAGGCACAGGCGCAGGCGGCCAGGCTCCAGGCCGCCGACGTCTCGATCGCCCGCCGCGTGGGCGAGCACGACACGCTGTACGGATCGGTCACGTCGGCCGACATCGCCGAGGCGCTGGCGGCGCTCGGGCTCACGGTCGATCGGCGTAAGATTCAGCTGCCCGATCCGCTCAAGGCCTTGGGCGAGCACGCGGTGCCGATCAAGTTGCACCGCGAGCTGACCGTGCCGGTGACGGTCAAGGTGATCGCCGCGACGTAACCCTGGCCCTGGCGAGGACGCATGGATCGCACCCTGCCTCACAATCTCGAAGCCGAGAAGTGTGTGCTCGGTGCGATCCTCATCAACAACCACGCGTTCAATCAGGCCGCTGAGGTCCTCGACGCGCAGGATTTCTTCCGCGACGCGCACCGGCGGATCTTCGACAAGATGGTCGCGCTCACCGATCGGCGCGAGCCGGTCGACCTCGTCACGCTCAAGGACGAGCTCTCGCGCGGCAATGAGCTCGAGGAGGTCGGCGGCCCGGCCTACATCTCGTCGCTCACCGACGGCGTGCCGCGATCGGCCAACGTCGAGTACTACGCGAAAATCGTCAAGGAAAAGTCCACGCTGCGCCGGCTGATTCAGTCGGCCACCGACGTGCTCGGCCGCGCGTACGAGGCCGAGCAGGACGCCGACGTCCTGCTCGACGAGGCGGAGCGGTCGATCTTTCAAATCGCCGAGCACCGGATGCGCGCCGGGTTCGTCAGCGTCGGCGAGCTCGCGGCGGGCGGCTACCAGCTCATCGAGCAGCTGCAGCAGCATCGCGGCCTCGTGACGGGCGTGCCGAGCGGGTTCGCCGACCTCGACGCGCTCACCTCGGGCTTCCAGAAGTCCGACCTCGTCATCGTCGCCGCGCGTCCCTCGATGGGGAAGACGAGCTTCGTGCTCAACATCGGGCTTCATTGCGGCGTCGAGGCGAACAAGACCGTCGGCATCTTCAGCCTGGAGATGGCGAAGGAACAGTTGTTCCTCCGCATGATCACGTCGGAGGCGCGCGTCGATGCGCACCGGTTCCGCGGCGGCTACCTCGGCGAACAGGACTATGCGCGGCTGGTCGACGCGTTCGGGCGCCTGCACGACGCGAAGGTCTTCATCGACGACACGCCCTCGCTCGGCATCCTCGAGATGCGCGCGAAGGCGCGGCGGCTCAAGCTCGAGCACGGCCTCGACATGCTCGTCGTCGACTACCTGCAGTTGATGCAGGGGCGCGGGCGCTTCGAGAACCGCCAGCAGGAGCTCGCGTCGATTTCGCGCGCGCTCAAGATCCTCGCGAAAGAGCTGGAAGTGCCGATCCTCGCGCTGAGCCAGCTCAGCCGCGCGCCGGAGGCGCGCGGCGATCACCGGCCCCAGCTCTCCGACCTGCGCGAGTCCGGCGCGCTCGAGCAGGACGCCGACGTCGTGCTCTTCATCTTCCGCGAGGAGATGTATTCAAACGACGGCGACCCGAAGCCCGAGATGGAAGGTATCGCCGAAATCATCATCGGCAAGCAGCGCAACGGGCCGACGGGGACGGTGCGACTCGCGTTCCTCAAGCAGTTCACGCGCTTCGAAAACCTCGCGCGCGGGTCGGGCTTCGACAACGAGGCGTCGGATCTGTGATCCGGCCGACGGTCGCCACCGTCAGCCTCGACGCGATTCAGTCGAATCTTCGCGCCATTCACGATCTCCTCAATCGCGAGACACGAACCTCTGAACCTTTGGGAACCCCCGGGAACCCCCAGGAACCCCAAGGAACCTCGAGGAGCCCCGGGGAACCCGCCTCCGCCAAGGCTTCGGCGCGGCAGGCCCCAAGAATCATTGCGGTCGTGAAAGCGAACGCCTACGGCCACGGCGCCGCGCGCGTCGGTCCCGCGCTGGAAGCCGCGGGCGCCTCGATGCTGGCGTGTGCGGACATCGAAGAGGGCGTGCTCCTGCGCGAGGCGGGCGTGAAGATTCCGATCCTGGTGTTCGGCGCGCTCAGCGTCAGCGACCTCGGCGGCCTCTTCGCGCACGGGCTGACGCCGACCGTCTCGACGCCGGCCGCCGCGCGCGCGCTCGAAGCCGCCGCCGCCCAAGCCGGGGTGCGGCTCGGCTGTCATCTCAAGATCGACACCGGGATGAATCGTCTCGGCTTCCGCCACGACAATCTCCGTCGCACGATCCCGGATCTGCTCGCGAGCCGGCACCTGTCGATCGAGGCGGTCTACACGCATTTCGCGACCGCCGACGATGCCGAGTCGCCCTTCCTCGACGAGCAGCGCGGCCGGTTCGACCGCGCCGTGGCGGCGCTCGGCGCGATGGGCCTCACGGGCGTGCGCCGGCACGCCGCCAACTCGGCGGCGCTCCTCCGCGACGCTCGCACCTGGTACGACTGGGTCCGGCCCGGCCTCTTGCTCTACGGCATCGTCCCGCCGCCGCTCGCGGCGGCCAATCTCTCGCTCGGACCTGCCCTGTCACTCACGAGCCGTATCGTGGCGGTGAAGGGCGTGCGCGCCGGCGAGGGGATTGGCTACGGGCTGCGCTGGAAGGCGGATCAGCCCCGGACGATCGCCATCGTGCCCGCCGGCTACGCCGACGGCCTCGACACGCGGCTCTCGGGCCGAGGCGTCGTCCTCGTTCGCGGCCGCCGCCTGCCGATCGTGGGCGCGGTCTCGATGGACATGATCGCGATCGACGCGACCGGCCTCGACGTGTCGCCGGGCGACGACGTCGTGCTCATCGGGCGCCAGGACGGCGACGAAATCACCGCGCGTGAAGTGGCCGCGACGATCGGCGCGATTCCGTGGGAAGTGGTGTGTCGGTTGGGAGCGAGGATCGAGAGACGATACGGATCAAGTTAGAAGTTGGAAGTATGCAGTTCGAAGTTTGCGGACCTCAGCGTGAGATGAGATAGGACAGCGACGCGACCGCTGCCGCGAACAGAATGATCGCGCTCGCCGTTTCGGCGGCCTGCTTGAGTCGCAATTTGCGCACAGTCGGTGTGAGCACGGCAATCAGCTGGCTACACTCGTCCAAGCGGTCATCAATCGATTGCGCGAAGTGAGGTTGGTCGGCCTTGATTAGCCGGAGCCAGTAGTGACATTCGCGAGCTTCGCGGAGTCCGATGGCGTACTTGGCCGCCATGTCTCGTCTCGAGGATGCAGATTTTGCCTCTTCGACGTTCGCGCCGGTCGCAGTTCCTGCGCGGAGGACCTGAAGGGTGAAGTGTCGTGGGACATCGGTCGCGCGTTCGAGGGTGCGATAAAGCTTGAGGATTTCGAGCGCGAACCGAAAGCTTCGACTCTGAAAGGATTCCGGCACGGTCATAGCAAGGGTGTGTCAGTGCAAATGGCAGTCCGAACTTCAGACTTCAAACTTCGAACTTCAAACTTGATCCCATGAAGTCACCCAAACCCATCTTCAGTTGCCAGCAGTGCGGTTCCCAGTCCCCCAAGTGGCTGGGCAGATGTCCCGACTGCGGCGGGTGGAATACCTTCGTCGAAGAAATCGCGACGCCGGTCGAGTCGCGCGGAGCGGCGCCGGCGATGGGTGGCGGGAAGGCGCACCTGTACAAGGACATCGACACCGACGTCGCCGAGCGGCTCAGCACGGGCGTGAGCGAGTTCGACCGCGTGCTCGGCGGCGGCATCGTGCCGGGATCCCTCGTCCTCTTGGGCGGCGAGCCAGGCATCGGCAAGTCGACCTTGCTGCTCCAGGCCGCTGCGCACTTCGCGTCCAACGTCGGGCCGGTCCTGTATTGCTCCGCCGAAGAATCCGAGCATCAGGTCAAGCTTCGCGGCGAGCGGCTCGGCGTCGGACAGGTGCCCCTCTATCTGCTGGCGGAGACGTGCGTCGAGCGGCTGATGGACGAAGTCGGCCGCCTCAAGCCGGCGCTGCTCATCGTCGACTCGATCCAGACCGTGTTTTCGCTCAAGCTGCCATCCGCCCCGGGCAGCGTCGGACAGGTGCGGCAGGCGGCGACGGACCTGTTGTTTGGGGCGAAAGGCCGGACGCTGCCGACGATTGTCGTCGGGCATGTGACGAAAGACGGCAGTCTCGCCGGACCGAAGGTCCTCGAGCACGTCGTCGACACGGTCCTGTACTTCGAGGGCGGGCAGCAGCACTCCCACCGGGTCGTACGCGCCGTGAAGAACCGGTTTGGCGCGGCCAACGAGCTCGGCGTCTTCGAGATGACCAGCGCGGGGCTTCGGCCGGTCGCGAACCCGTCGGCGCTGTTTCTCGCCGAGCGGCCGAAGAACGTGTCGGGCTCGTCCGTGCTCTGCACGGTCGAAGGATCACGGCCGATTCTCGTCGAAGTGCAGGCGCTCGTCGGTTCGTCGACGTTCGGCAACGCGCGACGCACCGCGAGCGGACTCGACCACAACCGGCTGGCGCTGCTGCTCGCGGTGATGGACAAGCGCGCCGGGCTCAACCTCGCGAGCGACGACGTGTATGTGAACGTCGCGGGCGGGATGACGATCGCCGAGCCGGCAGCCGATCTGGCGATCGTCGCGGCGGTCGCCTCGAGCCTGCGCAACCGCGCGATTGCGCCCGACGTCGTGGTGTTTGGCGAGGTCGGACTGGCCGGGGAAGTGCGGGCCGCCACGCAGGCGCCGCTGCGCCTTCGCGAGGCGGCGCAGCTCGGCTTCACGCGCTGCGTGGTCCCGGATGGCAACGTGGCGCCCGGCGACGTCCCGCCCGGGGTCGAGGTCGTCGGCGTGCGCACGCTCGGCGAGGCCCTCGACGCGCTGATGTGAATTCTGAAATCACGAATCGCCCGATCTTCCAATAGCCCAATAACCCAATAGCCCAATTACCCAATGGTCCGATAGTCCACTTACCCAATTGCCCGTTTGCCCGATAGAATATTCCGCATGCACGCTTACGTGCTCCTTCGGGTGTTGTTCGTCGCGGCGTTTGTCTACATCGCCACGCTGATTCGGCCGATCGACGGCCACGTTGCCTTCAACATCGCGCTCGGGCTCTCCCTCGGCTCGCTCATCGTCCTTCTCGAGGCGAAGATGCGGGACGCCGCGGTGACGAGCGTCCTGGGCGGGCTCATCGGCGCCGGCATCGGCCTGGCGATCGCCAACTCCGTGCACGCGGCGATGTCTTGGGCCGACACGACGAACACCAAGGTCCGCTTCATCCACATGCTCATCATGGTCGTCCTGCCGTACCTCGGCGTCGTCCTCGGGGCGCGCAAGGGGGAGTGGCTGGAGCCGGCGAAGTTCGCGTCACTCTTCAAGGACACGCGGCCGCTGAAGCGCTACAAGATTCTCGACACCAGCGTCATCATCGACGGCCGCGTGGCCGACATCGCGGAGACCGGATTCCTCGATGGGACGCTCGTCGTGCCGCAGTTCGTGCTGAAGGAGCTGCAGTTCGTCGCCGACTCGTCCGATCCGCTGAAGCGCAATCGCGGCCGGCGCGGGCTCGACATCCTGCACCGCATTCAGAAGATGGCGGGGCTCGAGGTGATCATCTCCGACGTGGACTTCCCGCAGGTCAAGGAAGTCGATCTCAAGCTCATCGAGCTGGCGCGATCGCTCACGGGCCATATCGTGACGAACGACTTCAATCTCAACAAGGTCGCGCAGTTGCGCGGCGTGGAAGTGCTCAACATCAACGAGCTCGCCAATTCGCTCAAGCCGGTCGTCCTCCCCGGCGAGCAGATGAACGTCTTCATCACGAAGGAAGGCAAGGAATACAACCAGGGCGTTGCGTATCTCGACGACGGCACCATGGTGGTCGTGGACAACGCGCGCAGCAAGATCGGCCGCAACCTCGACATCGTCGTGACGAGCGTGCTGCAGACGACGGCGGGGCGCATGATCTTCGGCCGCCATGCTGAAGCGGCCGCCGCCGGCTCCGAACGGGAGGAACCCGGACGCCGCCCGCGTTCGGCCGCGCAGGCGTGACGCTGCCACCGGCGCATTGGTGGCGCACGGTCTTCTTTCTCATCCCCGTCATCGCGATCTACACGATCGCGCTCGGGCTGGCGTCGCTCCTGTCGCTCCTGTTCGATCGCTCGGGCGGCGCCGCGCATCGCTGCGCGCAGTGGTGGGGGCGCGCGATTCTTCGCACGACGGGGGTGACGGTCGAGCGGCAAGGCTCGGCGCTCCCGCACGTCACCACGAGCTGCATCTTCGTCGCCAATCACTCCAGCTTCTATGACATTCCGGTGATCTTCGCGACGCTGCCGCACCAGCTGCGCCTGATGGCGAAGGCGGCGCTGGGCTACGTGCCGTTCATCGGCTGGCACCTGCGCTGGTCGGGACACCTGCTGGTCAATCGCAAGAATCCGGGCGCGTCGATCTTCAAGCGGATGCAGCGCCTGACGACGCAAGGCGCCTCGCTGCTGGTGTTTCCGGAGGGATCGCGCTCGCGCGACGGGCGCGTGAAGAAATTCAAGGGCGGTGTGTTCTTGCTCGCGATCGAGACCGGCTGGCCCGTGGTGCCGCTGAGCATTGTCGGCAACCGAAATGTGATGCCGGCGGGGCGGCTGATGACGTGTCCGGCGACCGTGCAGCTCGTCGTGCACGATCCGATTCCGACTGCCGGGTTGACGCGCGACGATGCGCGCGGGCTCGCCGAGCGCGTGCGGGCCGTCGTCGCGTCCGCGCCGGGGCTCGGGTTGGGAGTCTGAGATGGATCTGATCGTCGCCTCCGATCTCGCTGCGATCGTTCGGCCGGCCTGGGCCGTCGCCGATCCCGTGCGTGTCGTCGAGCGCGAGCCGAAACAGGACGAGCCGCTACGCGCGAGCGCGGCCGCGATGCGCTCGCGAAGCGAGTCTGCCGAGATCACGACCGCGGTGCGCAAGATGTACAAGCGGGCCGGACTGGATCCGACCAAGACGCGCCCGTCATCCGAGGCGCTGCTTCGACGCGTGCGGAAGGGCGACGAGCTGCCGCGCATCAACAGCCTCGTCGACGTCATCAACTGGTGCTCGCTCGAGTCGCAGCTGCCGTTCGGGCTCTACGATCTCGACCACGTGCGCGGAAGCGTCACCCTTCGGCTCGGGCGCGCGGGCGAGGAGTATCCGGGCATCCGCAAGGACGTCGTGCACGTCGCCGATCGCCTCGTGCTCGTTGACGACGAGGGGCCCTTCGGCAATCCGACGTCTGATTCCGCGCGCACGATGGTCACGCCCGCGACGATTCGCGCGCTGGTCGTGATCTTTGCGCCCGCCGGCGTCGCGACCGACGTCTCGAATCGGGCGCTTCGGCTGACGATGGAGCGAATCGCGGAGTTCTGTCGCTAGGGCGCGTCGTACCAGTCGTACCTGTCGTACGGATAGAATCTTCTGAATGTCCGCCGGAGTGATCATCGTCGCCGCTGGCCGCAGCACGCGCATGGGCGCGGACGTGCCCAAGCCGCTGCTCGATCTCGGCGGCCGGACGATGCTGCAGCGCAGCGTGGAAGTGTTCGACGTGCATCCTGGCGTCGATGAGCTCGTCGTCGTCCTGCCGTCGGCGCTCGTGACGGCTGGGCCGTCGCTCGTCGGTCCGACGTCGCGCCCGTGCCGCTTCGTCGCGGGCGGCGAGCGCCGGCAGGATTCCGTGCGGCTGGGGTTTGCCGCGCTCTCCGCGCGCGTCGATCCGATTCTCGTGCACGACGCCGCGCGGCCGTTTGCCGACATCGGGTTGATCGATCGCGTGATCGCGGCGGCGGCCGAGGGCGGTGCCGCGGTACCGGCCGTGCGTGCGCGCGACACCGTGAAGCGCGTCGATCTCGATCGCCAGGTCGTCGCCGAGACGCTGCCGCGCGAGGAGATCTGGCTGGCGCAGACGCCGCAGGGATTCAGCCGAAGCGTCTTCGAAGACGCGCTGGCGGCCGCCGCACGCGGCGTCGACGCGACCGATGACGCGATGCTGGCCGAGCGCGCCGGACACGCGGTGCGCGTCGTGCCCGGCGACGAGCGCAACGTGAAGATCACGACGCCTGACGATCTCGCGAACGTCCGGGCCGCCGTGTCCGGGCTCCCGCGCGTCGGCACCGGCTACGACCTGCATCGGCTGGTCGAGGGCCGTCCGCTCATCCTGGCCGGCGTCACGCTGCCGTTCGAGCGCGGTCCGCACGGACATTCCGACGGTGATGTCCTCTGTCACGCGCTCGCGGACGCGCTGTTTGGCGCGGCGGGGGCCGGGGACATCGGCCAGCATTTTCCGAACACCGATCCGCAATGGAAGGACGCGCCGGGGCTCGATCTGCTCGGCCGCGCCGTCGAGATCGTCCGCGGCCACGGCTGGCGCGTCGCGAGCGTCGACGCGACCATCATTCTCGAGCGTCCGAAGCTCGCGCCGCATCTCGCCGCGATTCGCGATCGGTTGGCGGATGTGCTCGCCGTGACGGTCGATCGCGTGAGCGTCAAAGCCAAAACCAACGAAGGTGTCGATGCCGTCGGGCGTGGCGAAGCCATCGCCGCGCATGCCGTGGCGGTGCTCACGCCCGGGGCCGAGCGATGACGCCCGTTCGCGTGCGTTTCGCGCCGAGTCCGACCGGACATCTCCACGTCGGCAACGCGCGTACGGCGCTCTTCAACTGGCTGGTGGCGCGCGGCCGAGGCGGTGCGTTCGTTCTGCGCGTGGAAGACACGGACACCGAGCGCTCGACGCGCGAAGCGGAGCAGTCGATCCTCGAGGACCTGCGCTGGCTTGGCTTGACGTGGGATGAGGGTCCCGACATCGGCGGGCCGTTTCGACCGTACCGGCAGTCCGATCGGCTCGAGTTGTACCGGTCCGTCGCCGCGGACTTTCTGAAACGGCGTGTCGCGTACTACTGCTTCTGCACGCCGCAGGAGCTCGAAGCGGAGCGCGCGGCCGCACTGGCGGCGGGGCTGCCGCCCAAGTACAGCGGCAAGTGCCGTGCGCTCGATCCCGCGGAGTCCGCGGAGCGATTGAGCGCCGGCGCGGCGGCGGCCATCCGATTTGCCGTGCCGCCGCATCGCGACGTGACCTTTTACGACGAGGTCCGGGGCGAGGTCACCTTCAACACCGACGTCATCGGCGATCCCGTCATCGTCCGATCCGACGGCCATCCGGCGTACAACTTCGCCGTGGTCATCGACGACGCGCGTATGGCGATCACGCACGTGGTGCGTGGCGAGGATCACATCTCGAACACGCCGCGGCAGGTGTTGATCTACGAGGCGCTCGGCGCGACGCCTCCGGCCTTCGCGCATTTGTCGCTCGTGCTCGGCCCCGATCACGCACCGCTCTCCAAGCGGCACGGCGCGACGAGCGTGGCCGAATTCCGCGAGCGCGGGTTTCTTCCCGAAGCGCTCGTCAACTACCTGGCCCTGCTTGGCTGGTCGCCTGGCGAGGGCGAGGAGATCCTGTCGATCGACCAGATGGCGCGCCGGTTCGATCTCGCGAAGGTCACGCACAGCGCGGCGGTCTTCGATACGTCGAAGCTCGCCTGGATCAACCGGCATTACATGAAAGACGCACCGCCGGCGCGCCTGGCGCGCGAGGCGCTGCCGTACTTTGCTCGCGCCGGCTACGTCACGCACGGAACGGACGGATCGTTCGGCTACGTCGAGTCGCTGCTGCCGATGGCCGTCGGATCCGTCGACCGTATCGCGGAAATTCCCGAGCGCGTCGCGTTCATTTTCGAGTGGGACGTGGCGCGGGCCGCCGAGCTCGTCCGCCGCGAACCGGATGGGGCGCGCGCCGTGGCTGCATTCGGCGACGCGATTGCCGCGTCGGTCCCGCTGGATCGCGAGTCGTTCCGCGCCGCGGCGCAGCGCGCGCGTGAACAGACGGCGCTCAAAGGCCGCGCGCTCTTTCATCCGATCCGCGTCGCGCTCACGGCCGCCGACTCGGGCCCGGAGCTCGATCTCGCGATCCCGGCGATCGATCGCGGCGCCGGGCTTGGCCCTGCCGCAGGGGTTGCCGTCGTGCCGTCGTGCGCGGATCGGGTGGCGGCGGTGGTGCGCCAGCTCCAGGGCCAAACGACGCCGTGATGAGGATCCACGGAACCTCCAGGAACCTCTGGGAACCCCTGGGAACCTTATGTCTTTGATCTACGGCATCCACGCCGTCGCCGAAGCCCTGGCCGCCCGGCGTCTCGCGCGTCTCGTTCACGTGCGCGGCGGCGGGACGCGCATCGACGAGATCGTTGCCCGTGCGGTCGAGCTGCGCATTCCGGTCGAGACCGTCGATCGCCGCGCGCTCGACAAGCTGACGCACGGCGGCGTGCATCAGGGCGTCGCTGGCGAGATGCAGGCCGTCGCCGCCTACACACTCGAAGAGCTGGTCGAAGGCGCCGAGGGGCCGGCACTGCTGGTCGTGCTCGATGGGATCGAGGACCCACAGAACGTCGGCGCGATCCTGCGCAGCGCCGACGGGGCCGGGGCGCACGGGGTCATCCGGCAGGCGCGCCATGCGGCGCCGCTCGATGGCGCCACGGCCAAAGCATCAGCTGGCGCCGTTCACCACGTGCGGATTGCGACCGTCGTCAACATTTCGCGTGCGTTGGATGAGTTGAAAGCACTCAACGTCTGGACGGTGGGCCTGGACGCCTCTGCGACCGAGCGCTACGACCAGGTGGACTACCGGGTGCCGACGGCGTTTGTGCTCGGGGCCGAGGGCACGGGGCTTCGGCGACTGGTCCGCGAAACCTGCGACCGGCTCGTCGGCATCCCAATGGCTGGCCAGGTGTCGAGCCTCAACGTCTCGGTTTCGGCGGGAATCGCGTTGTTCGAGGCCGCCCGCCAGCGCCGGGTTTCGCGGCCGTAACGTCCAGGCAAAATCGTGGAACCGGCCGGCCAAAATGCCGTTTGACAGGTCCCAAGAGTATTGCTCGATTGGCACGGAGCGTGCTACCATTCCCGTTTTGTCTGGCTGGCGTAGCTCAGTCCGGTAGAGCAGCTGATTTGTAATCAGCCGGTCGGGGGTTCAAATCCCTTCGCCAGCTCCAAGTTCCGGGCCTCGCCCCACAAACGCAACGTCAGGATCCGAGCGTTAAATCAAGCGGATGGCGGATCGGTGGTTGCTCTCAATGCGGGTTGCGGGAGTCGAGTGGGCGCGTCGCCTGACGAACAGGAGCTGAGCCAAGGGCGGTCGAGATTCGGCGAGGTAGCGAAGCGGTCAAACGCAGCAGACTGTAAATCTGTCGCCCTAGCGGCTTCGAAGGTTCGAATCCTTCCCTCGCCACCAGCCTTCGCTCGGCGAAGGCCGATGAGGGAACGGGCCTTCGCCGAGCTTACGGCTGGGCAAGCCAGCGCGCGACGGACGAGCAGAGAGACGAAGGAAGCGGGCTTGCCCGCCGGAGCTCGCGAAGAGCGAGCCAGCGAAGCGAGCGAAGGCGGGAGTAACTCAGTGGTAGAGTCACAGCCTTCCAAGCTGTTGGTCGCGGGTTCGATCCCCGTCTCCCGCTCCAGCCTTCGCGGGGCGCCCGTTGCGCTCGCCGCTTCGGCTAGGCAGGCCAGATGAGGGCTGGCACCGGATCTGCGCGACGGGCCGACTTGTCCGGCCGAAGCTGCGAACGGAGTGAGCGGTTAGCGTAGGCCGATGTAGCTCAGTTGGCAGAGCGCGTCCTTGGTAAGGACGAGGTCTCCGGTTCGATCCCGGACATCGGCTCCAGGAGTGGGCGGGGTTAGGCCCCGCGGAGAACGAGAAGACCGCGTGGGGCGGGCCCCGCGAGTTGAACGAGACGAGCCGCGCGAGTGGGGGTGGGACCCCACGAGCATTGAGTGAAAAGCGGCGCTGAGCAGCAACTCAAAGACGAAGACACACACGGAGACCTACAGCAATGGCGAAGGAGAAGTTCGATCGCTCGAAGCCGCACGTGAACGTGGGCACCATCGGCCACATCGACCACGGTAAGACGACGCTGACCGCGGCGCTGACGAAGGTGGCCGCGGACAAGGGTTGGGCGAAGTTCATCCCGTACGACGAGGTGGCGAAGGCCTCCGAGTCGCAGGGCCGCCGCGACGAGACGAAGATTCTCACGATCGCGACGAGCCACGTCGAGTACGGCACGCCGAACCGGCATTACGCGCACGTCGACTGCCCGGGGCACGCCGATTACATCAAGAACATGATCACCGGCGCCGCGCAGATGGATGGCGCGATCCTCGTGGTGAGTGCGGTCGACGGCCCGATGCCGCAGACGCGTGAGCACGTGCTCCTCGCCAAGCAGGTGAACGTGCCGTTCATCGTCGTCGCGCTGAACAAGGTGGATGCGGTCGATGACCCCGAGCTGCTCGACCTGGTCGAGCTCGAAGTGCGCGACCTGCTCAAGAGCTACGGCTTCCCGGGCGACGATCTGCCGGTGGTCCGCATCTCGGCGCTCAAGGCGCTGCAGGGCGACGCCGAGGGCGTCGCGGGTGTGTTGAAGCTGATGGATGCGCTCGACACCTATATCCCGCTGCCGCTGCGCGAGACGGACAAACCGTTCCTCATGCCAATCGAGGACGTGTTCTCGATCTCGGGCCGCGGCACCGTCGTCACCGGCCGCGTGGATCGCGGCAAGATCAAGGTCGGCGAGGATTGCGAGATTGTCGGCTTCCGTCCCACCGAGAAGAAGGTCGTGACGGGCGTCGAGATGTTCCGCAAGCTGCTCGATGAGGGCGTCGCCGGCGACAACATCGGCGTGCTGCTGCGCGGCGTGGAAAAAGAAGACGTCGAGCGCGGCCAGGTGCTGGCCAAGCCCGGCTCCATCACGCCGCACACGAAGTTCATGGCCGAGGTGTACATCCTCTCGAAGGAAGAGGGTGGCCGCCACACGCCGTTCTTCAACGGCTATCGTCCGCAGTTCTACATCCGGACGACGGACGTGACGGGCTCGCTCCATCTGCCCGAGGGCGTGGAGATGGTGATGCCCGGCGACAACACGACGATTTCGGCTGAGCTGATGGTGCCGGTCGCGATCGAGAAGGGCAGCCGCTTCGCGATTCGCGAGGGTGGCCGCACCGTCGGCGCGGGCACGATCACTGAAATCACTCAGTAGGGCGGTATGCGAGAAATCATCACGATGGCGTGCACGGAGTGCAAGCGTCGGAACTACAGCACGACGAAGAACCGGCGCAAGAGCTCGGAGCGGCTGGAGCTGAACAAATACTGTCGCTTCTGCCGGAAGCACACGGCGCACAAGGAAAGTAAGTGAGGGGGATTGGGTTATTGGGGAATTGAGCTATTGGGCTATTGAGGCGAAGCGACCGAGAGTGAGCGCCAATAACCCAATGACCCAATAACCCAATAGCCCGATGTTTGCAGGCCAGTAGCTCAACTGGCAGAGCATCGGTCTCCAAAACCGAGGGCTGGGGGTTCGAGTCCCTCCTGGCCTGCCAAGTGACAGAGAGAGTGAAAGAGGGAGCCGCGGCGATCAATGTTGGACAACCTGAAAGAATCGCCCGAGCAAGTGGCCGGCTGGTTCGGCCGCTTCCGGCGCTTCTTGATCGACGTGCGAAGCGAGCTGGGCCGCGTGACGTGGCCGACCCGGCGCGAAGTGTGGGCAACGACGCTCGTCGTGATCCTGGTGTCGTCGTTCATCGGCGTCTACCTGTTCATGGTCGATCTCGGGCTGTCGACGCTCGTGGACTGGATCTTCCGGCGGTTTGGAGCGGCCTAGGATGGCGACGGTGACCGACGACAAGACGAAGCACTGGTACATCATCCACACCTACTCGGGCTTCGAGAACAAGGTGCGCGAGTCGCTCGAGCAGCGGGTCCAGGCCTACGGGCTGCAGGACGAGATCGGCGAGATCCTCATTCCGACCGAGGACATCGTCGAGAAACGCGGCGGACGCGAGGTGAAGAGCTCGCGCCGGTTCTTCCCGGGCTACATCCTGGTCGAGATGCACATGTCCGACCACGCGTGGCACGTCGTGAAGAACACGCCGAAGGTGACCGGGTTCGTCGGCGCCGGTCCGAAGCCGTCGCCGCTCTCGCGCGAGGAGGTCGACCAGATCCTGAATCAGGTCACGCTCGCGGCGGAGAAGCCGAAGCCGAAGTACTCGTTCGAGCGCGGCGATCAGGTGCGCATCAACGAGGGGCCGTTCGCGAGCTTCAACGGCATCGTCGACGACGTGAACACGGATCGGAACACGTTGAAGGTGATGGTCACGATCTTCGGGCGCGCGACGCCCGTGGAGCTGGATTTCTTGCAGGTGGAGAAACTGTAAGAGGACACCGCGCAGCCCGCGACGAGCCGGAGCGGCGCTGATCGAGTAGAGGAAGATGGCGAAAAAGATTACAGCGCAAGTCAAATTGCAGATTGCCGCGGGCAAGGCGACGCCCGCGCCGCCGGTGGGGACCGCGCTCGGTCCGCACGGGCTGAACATCATGGACTTCTGCAAGAACTTCAACGCGAAGACCGCAAAGGATGACGGCCTCATCATTCCGGTCATCGTGACGATTTACGCCGACCGGTCGTACACGTTCATCACGAAGACGCCGCCGGCGGCCGTGCTGCTCAAGCGCGCGGCCAACATCGCCAAGGGATCCGGCGAGCCGAACAAGACCAAGGTCGGCACCGTGACCGCGAAGCAAGTGCAGGAGATCGCGAAGCTGAAGCTGCCCGATCTCAACACCGACACGCTCGAGTCGGCGATGAAGTCGGTGCGGGGGACGGCGCGGTCGATGGGGCTGGACGTGATTGACTAGTGAGGAGCTTCGAACTTCACACTTCGAACTTCTAACTTTTTGTAAGGGTGGAAGGGTGAACGCCCGTTTGACCACCGGAGGTTGACAGCAAATGCGTACGCGCGGAAAGAAGTATCAAGCGGCGCGGCAACAGGTGCCAAACCGTCCTCATAAGATCGAGGAGGCCGTCCCGCTGCTCCAGAAGGTGAAATACACGAAGTTCGACGAGACCGTCGAGATGGCGGTTCGCCTGGGCGTCGATCCGAAGCACTCCGATCAGCTCGTCCGCGGCACGGTGGTGCTGCCGCACGGGTTGGGCAAGACGAAGAAGGTGCTGGTCATCGCGAATGCCGAGAAGCAGCGCGAAGCCAAGGACGCCGGCGCGGACGAGATTGGCGGCGAAGAGCTCGTCGAACGCATCAACGGCGGATGGATGGACTTCGACGCGGTCGTCGCGACGCCCGACATGATGCGCGCCGTCGGCCGGCTCGGGAAGGTGCTCGGCCCGCGCGGGTTGATGCCGAACCCGAAGACCGGGACCGTCACGCTCGACGTGACGAAGGCCGTGCAGGAAATCAAGGCCGGCAAGGTCGAGTTCCGCGTCGACAAGGCCGGCATCGTGCACGCGCCGATCGGCAAGATCTCGTTTGCGGCTGAGCGCCTCGTGGCCAACGCCCACGCGCTCATGGACAACATCGTCAAAGCCAAGCCCGCGGCGGCGAAGGGCAAGTACCTCAAGACGGTCACGATGTCGTCGACGATGGGCCCGGGGGTGGACATCGACACCTCCCACATTGATGAGCTGGTGAAGCACTAATGGCGGTCAGCAAAGCGGAAAAAACCACGGAGCTCGACGAGCTCGTCGTGGCGTTCAAGGAAGCCGACACGGCGGTGCTCGTCGACTACAAGGGCATCACCGTGCCGCAGGTGACAGAGCTGCGGCGGCAGGTGCGCGCGGCGGGCGGTCGCTACACCGTGGTCAAGAACACGCTGGCCCGGCGAGCCGCGGCCGGCACGTCGCTTTCGGCGCTCACCGAGCATTTCTCGGGGCCGACCGCGGTCGTCTTCACGAAGCAGGATCCCGTCGCGATGGCCAAGGCCATCACGACGTTCGCCAAGGGCACGCCGACGCTGAGCATCAAGGCGGCGATCGTGCAGGGCCGGGCGGTCAACGCGGCCGCCGTCGGCGATCTCGCGAGCCTGCCCGGCAAGGCCGAGCTCTACAGCAAGCTGCTCTTCGTGCTGCAAGCGCCGATGCAGCAGCTGGTCACCGTGTTGTCCGCCGTGCCGCGCGATCTGATGAACGTGCTGGCCGCGGTGGAGCGGAAGAAGAGTGAAGGATCAAGTTAGAAGTTTGAAGTTCAAAGTTCGAAGTTGAAGAGTGCACAGTGCAAGCGCCCAGTCACTTCGAACTTCATACTTCGAACTTCTCACTTGATCAAGTTTGGTTTTCTTTGAGGGAGACAGGTAATGGCTAACGTGACGCAGGAACAGGTGGTTGAGTACATCAAGGGGATCTCGGTCCTCGAGCTGTCGCAGCTGGTGAAGGCGCTCGAAACGGAACTCGGCGTGTCGGCCGCGGCAGCGATGCCGATGGCGATGCCGATGGCCGGGGGCGCAGCAGGCGGCGGCGCGGCGGCGGCCGAGGAGAAGACCGAGTTCACGGTGACGCTGACCGACATCGGCGGCAACAAGATCAACGTGATCAAGGTCGTCCGGGAAGTCACGAGCCTCGGTCTGAAGGAAGCGAAGGATCTGGTCGAGTCGGCGCCGAAGCCCATCAAGGAAGGCGTCAACAAGGACGAGGCGGCCGCCATCAAGAAGAAGTTCGAAGAGGCGGGCGCCAAGGTCGAGATCAAGTAAGAGCCGTTTCGGTTCCGGGGTTCCGGAGTTCCGACGTTCGGAGGATTCGCGCTCGAGTCAGGCCATCGCGCCGGCTCGAGACCAGCGACCCCGGGCACGTCGGAACCCGGAACCACCTGAGTTTTTTACACGTTGGCGCCTGAACGGCGCCAAGTCTGATTCATCCGTCGGCAGCCGCGAGGTCGATTAATGTACAGCCTGCCCAAGAACGTCTACCGCGAGCGCATCGATTTTTCCAAGATCAAGACCACCGTCCCGATCCCGAACCTGATCGAGATTCAGAAGAAGTCCTACGAGCGGTTCCTCCAGATGAACCGGCTGCCGTCGGAGCGTGAAGACGTCGGCTTGCAGTCGGTCTTCAAGAGCGTGTTTCCGATCAGCGACTTCCGCGAGAACTCGTCGCTCGAGTTCATCGAGTACTCGATCGGCAACTGGGAGTGCAAGTGCGGGCGGCTGATGGGCCTCGAGCACCTGCGCAAGAAGTGCGACGGGTGCGGCGCGACGCTCGTGGCCGATCCGTACGGCGAGGGCGCGGTGATCTGTCCGTCGTGCGGGCGCGCCAACGAGGCGCGCGGCGACGTCTGCGATCTCTGCGGCACGACCGTCTCGATGAAGCTCAAGTACGACGTCGAGGAGTGCCAGGAGCGCGGCATGACGTTCGCCGTGCCGCTCAAGGTCACGATCCGCCTCGTCGTCTGGAACAAAGACCCCGAGACGGGCGTCAAGACGATCCGCGACATCAAGGAGCAGGAGGTCTACTTCGGCGACATCCCGCTGATGGGGGACCACGGCACCTTCATCATCAACGGCACCGAGCGGGTCATCGTCAGCCAGTTGCACCGGTCGCCGGGCGCGTTCTTCCACACGGAAGACAAGGCCCTGTACGTCGCGCAGATCATCCCGTACCGCGGCTCGTGGGTGGAGTTCGAGTACGACGCGAAGAACCTGCTCTACGTCCGCATCGACCGCAAGCGCAAGTTCCTCGCGACGGTGTTCCTGCGGGCGCTGGGCCTGCGCGGCGCCGACGAGATCCTCCGCGCGTTCTACACGTCGGAAGATCTCGTGCTGCGTGGCGGCAAGATCCTGTGGAAGGTCACCGACGGCCTCGTGGGCCGGCGGTCGGCGGCCGAGTTCCCGATCCCGGGGTCGGAGCTGGCGCTGCACGTGGGCAAGAAGATCCGCAAGGACCAGGTCGACGCGCTGAGGAAGGGCGGCGTCGACGCGGTCGAGCTCGTCGACACCGAGCGCGAAGGCGCCTTTGCCTGCACGGACGTGATCGATCCGTCCACCGGCGAAGTCATGCTCGAGGCCAACGAGGAGCTCTCCGAGCGCGTCATTGCGATGGCGCAGGAGAAGAACGTCGAGTCGATCGGGATCTTCTTCCCCGAGAAGGACGAGATCGGATCGGTCCTCTCGGCGACGCTCAAGAAGGACCCGATTCAGAAGCACGAAGAGGCGCTCATCGAGATCTACCGCCGTCTGCGGCCGGGCGATCCCCCGACGCTCGACAGCTCGCGCAACCTCTTCGAGAACATGTTCTTCAACGCGCAGAAGTACGACTTCTCGCGCGTCGGCCGTCTCAAGCTGAACACCAAGCTGAAGCTGACGACGCCGCTCGACGAGAAGGTGCTGCACCCGGCGGACTTCTACGAGGTGATCAAGTACCTGCTGAAGCTGCGGAAGAACCCGGCGAACATCGACGACATCGACCACCTCGGCAACCGCCGCGTGCGGTCGGTCGGCGAGCTGCTCGAGAACCAGTTCCGCATCGGGCTGGTCCGCATGGAGCGCGCGATTAAAGAGAAGATGTCGGTCTACCAGGAAATGGCGACCGCCATGCCGCACGACCTGATCAACGCGAAGCCGGTCATGGCCGCGATTCGCGAGTTCTTCGGGTCGTCGCAGCTCTCGCAGTTCATGGATCAGACGAACCCGCTCTCGGAGGTCACGCACAAGCGGCGGCTCTCCGCGCTCGGGCCGGGCGGTCTGTCCCGCGAGCGCGCGGGGTTCGAGGTGCGCGACGTGCACCCGACGCACTACGGGCGCATCTGCCCGATTGAGACGCCGGAAGGGCCGAACATCGGCCTGATCTCGTCGCTGTCGTCCTACGCGCGCATCAACGACTTCGGGTTCATCGAGTCCCCGTACCGCAAGGTGAAGGACGGGCGCGTGATGGACTACGTGATCGTCACCAACGCGGGCGGGCATCCGAAGTACAAGGTGGGCGACATCGTCGAGGCCGACGAGCTCGTCGGCGCGAGCGGGCAGTCGAAGAAGAAGGGCGTCGAGTTCGAGCCCTACTGCTTCTACCTGTCGGCGTGGGAAGAAGACCAGTACATCATCGCGCAGGCCAACGTCGAGCTCGACGAGGACGGCTACCTCAAGGGCGAGCGCGTCAACGCCCGGCAGGCCGGCGACTTCATTCTGTCGCCGCGCGAGAAGGTCGACTACATCGACGTGTCGCCGAAGCAGCTCGTGTCGGTCGCGGCCTCGCTCATCCCGTTCCTCGAGAACGACGACGCGAACCGCGCGCTGATGGGATCGAACATGCAGCGCCAGGCCGTGCCGCTGCTCCAGGCGCGGGCGCCGTTCATCGGCACCGGCATGGAGTACATCACGGCGCGCGACTCGGGCGCCGTCGTCGTGGCGCGCCGGTCGGGGACGGTCG
>Ga0163163_10000445_pt1 | contig 37798 bp, 32 predicted proteins | sample S65metaG_FD_119766 | JGI IMG/M metagenome (GOLD analysis project Ga0163163, IMG submission 119766) | Switchgrass rhizosphere microbial communities from Kellogg Biological Station, Michigan, USA - S6-5 metaG | ecosystem: Host-associated > Plants > Roots > Rhizosphere > Soil | place: USA... | reverse complement strand
GTAACTTTAATCAGCTTGATCTTTGAGCCTTCTTTTTCCTGTACCAGATAATAACATCCGGCTTCCAGCAATGCGTAGGAAAACATACTTCCTCCTTTTTTGGGGTTCATTCAATTAATCAATCGGGTTGCAAGCAAGACGGTAATGGGCTAGAACTTAAATGGGTTTGTGAAGTTGTTCGAAACTTCGGGGAAGGGGTTAATAAATACTCAACCGAAGTATCGCGTCAAAATTAAGAGATTTATCAGACAGTTCTAAGAAAGAACGATTTTTTTTCTATGCCTTGATAATCAATTAATAACAAATTAAAATAAAGAAACTACTAGTCATTAAAGGCGGACAACGGCCGGTCATTTAAATGAACATTTGATCACGTTTTTGTTTGAAATAACCAGGAAAAATAACAAAGAAAACAAAGTTAGTTGCGAGCTATTATAATTTTTTTCTACCGTCGAAGTCAATGATTGAAATATCATAGAAGGCCTTGCGTTAAATAGAATAACGTTCATTTTAGCGTGATCAAGAGCGGTTTTAGGGTATTATTCTTGCTGCTGGCGATTGTTTATTGAGTACTTTGGAAAAACTAACAATAAGGTCAGATCCCCAGCAGAGCTTTGGAGCAAATCAAAAATCCCATGGTCACATTTAAACAACAATTGCCTATGTTGCGCCATTGTATTCTCCCGGTTTTTTTACTCATGGCATCGGTTGTACTAGCCCAGGTTGACAGCAGTAAATTTTTTTTACAAAAAGGGCTTGATGAAAAACAGAAAGGCAGGCGAATGGAGAGCCTAAAAAACTTTGAAAAGAGCTTCAGATATGATAGCTCTAATAAGGTCTTGCTGGGTGAGTTGGCGTCTGCATATATCGATCTCAGGAAATATTACCAGGCAAAAGAGACTTACAAAAAACTGGTGAACCTCGGGGAAACCTCCTCAACAAATTATAAGCAGTTACTTCAGCTCTGTTTCAATCTAAGATCGTATGATGAGGCCCTATTGTATGCGAACGATCTGAAGAAAGCCGCTCCTTCGGAAAAGGTCAATTATTACCTGGGAAAAATCAACTATGAACGTGAAAATTATGGAGACGCTTTGAAATATCTAAGTGCGGCAGCTAAGGACGATCCTCAGAACGGAGAAGTGTCATACATGATAGGACGTAGTTACGCAGACATGCAAAATTATAAACAGGCTATCCCATATTATCAGAAAGCGATCGAGCTGGATGGTTCAAAATATGGCTGGATCTATGAGTTGGGAATGATCTGCTACGCGAATAATAACAATACGGATGCCTTAAAGTATATTCAACTGGCAGGCGAAAAGGGTTATCCGAAAGACAATGGATATCTCCAAAACCTCGCCATTGCAACCCTGGATGCAGGGAAATTTGATGAAGGGATTTCCATTTTAAATGACCTTTTGAAGAAACGCCCGGCTGACCTTACTCTTCTCGATATGGTAGCGCAGGCTTATTACGACAATGGCAAATATGATGAGGCAATGAACAATTGGGATTCTATCCTGGGTTATGATAAGAGCAACGCCTCAGCTTTGTACATGATTGGTATGTGTTATATGAAAAAGGGTGATAAAGGCAAGGGAACGCAACTTTGCGACAAGGCTATACAGATGGACCCAAGTCTTGGCAGTTACAAGCAAAAGAAAGAGATGACCGGATTTTAGCTCGCTTCAGTTTTTACATTCTTTCCGGCACATTAATCCCCAGTAAGTGCATACCCGAGGCAATAACATTTGCAGCCAATTCAGAAACCTGAAGACGGAGCTGTTTTTTTTCGGGCGATTCAGCGTTTATAACTGAATGTTCTGCATAAAATGTGTTGTAGGTTTTGGCAACAGTAAAGATATAGATCGCAATTACTGAGGGATTGTGTTCATCAGCCGCCTGTTCCAGGATAGTTGGAAATTGCTCTAATAAGATAATAAGTTCTCTTTCTTTTGGCAGCAGGCCACCCGATTGCAATTTATGCGTGGGTTCCGCTTTTTCTTTTCTCAAAATAGACTTTATCCGGGCGTGAGTATATTGAACATGTGTCGCAGTAAAACCATGGAGGTCCACAGACTCTTCAGGGTTAAATATCATCCGCTTTTTCGGATCAATCTTTAAAAGAAAAAATTTTAATCCCCCTGTTCCAATGATCTCGTACAATTCCTTTAACTCTTCGCTTGTAAAACCTTCTGTTTTACCTTGTTCTTTTGTTTTTTTCTCTGCTTCTACCAGCATCTCATCGAGGAGATCGTCAGCGTCAACCACTGTTCCTTCGCGACTTTTCATTCTCCCTGTCGGCAGATCAACCATTCCGTAGTTCAAATGATGTATCCCATTAACATAAGGCTTATCCAATTTTTCAAGAATCAATTTCAATACTTTCATGTGATAGTTTTGTTCATCTGCAATCACATAATAGCTTTCTTCATATTGAAAGTCTTTATATTTCTCGTCTGCCAATCCCAGGTCCTGTGTTATGTAAACAGAAGTGCCGTCCTTTCGCAACACCAATTTTTCATCGAGACCCTCTCCAGAAAGGTCTATCCACACACTTCCATCGTCTTTTTTGAAAAAAACTCTTTTGCTCAAACCGTCTTCCACAAACTTTTTACCCAGTAAATAGGTGTCGCTTTCGTAATATGTTTTATCAAAATCAGCACCTATGCGCTTGTAAGTAATATCAAAACCTTTATACACCCACTCATTCATTTTTTTCCAGAGCTTTATCACATCAGGCTGCCCGCCTTCCCAGTCCAAAAGCATCTGCTGGGTTTTTTTCATGATGGGAGTATTGGCTCTTAAGATCTCATCATAATCAGCCTTCATTTTTTTCAGATCCTCTTTTGCTTTTTCATTGTCTGTAATCAAGGCAGCCATCATTTCCTGCAATGCCACCAACTTTGCTTTGTCCATCTCAGAGAAATCGCTATAATCCTCTTCTTCAGTTTTTGCTTTCAGCAATGCCATTTCTTCTTTTATTATGCTTTCGCATTGCACATAATAGCTTCCCACGAAATGATCTCCCTTCATATTTGCTGATTCCGGAGTTTCTCCGTTCGCAAAAAGCTGCCAGGCGATCATGCTTTTGCAGATGTGAATGCCCCTATCATTCACCACACAGGTTTTAAATACTTCGTACCCATTCGCTTTAAGGATTTCGGCCATTGACCAACCGAGAAAAATATTCCTCAAATGCCCAAGATGAAGCGGCTTATTAGTATTAGGTGAAGAATATTCAACGACCACCTTCAATCCATTAGGTGATTTTACTCCAAATTGAGTAGCCAGAAAATTTGTCTGGAGAAAGTTTATCCAATAGTCATTGATAACAGTCAAGTTCAAAAACCCCTTTATTACATTATACGATTTAAAAAGAGCCGAATGTTGTTTTACGAGGTGATCTCCCAGGTCTTTTCCGATCTGCTCCGCAGGGTTTTTTAATGACTTAATAAAAGAAAACAAGACGACCGTGTAGTCTCCTTCAAATTCAGGTTTGGTTCTATTCACAGTAATGTCGCTCTCAATAAGATTGATGTCATAAAGTTCTTTCAGGGCTTTGATTACAAGCGGTTTTACCTGGCTGGCGATACTCATCTTCCTCAATGGTTAAGTTTGCGAATTTACATGAAAGAAAAGCACTTCCTGATCCGGGGTTTGGATTAATTTTTAGAATTTATTGAGAGTTGATGCTTGTTATTTGAGACTTGCTTTAGTTACTTTGCACATAATGAAACAACGGATACATTCAGTCAGGGAATCTATCATTTCTATCGTTGATTTTTTTTATCCTCCATTTCAAAGAATTTTCGACCTGCAGACCTTTCGCTATGCAGCTTGCGGTGGAACCAATAGCTTATTTGACATCTGTCTCTATTTTATTACTTACAATTATATCTTACAGAAGTCGATCGTTCGCTTAGGCGGTATTGCCATCAGCCCCCACATCGCTGCCATGATGATCACGTTTCCGATCACGTTGTTAACAGGGTTTCTGCTAATGCGATACGTCGTTTTCCCTGATTCAAAGGCAACCCGAAAAAGGGTACAGGGAGGTAAGTATATCACAGTGGTAGCTTGCTGTATATTACTGAACTATGTTTTTTTGAAATTATTTGTTGACAAATTTGGGTGGTGGCCATTGCCTTCAAAAATAATTACAACATTCCTTGTCGTTTTGTTTAGCTATTTTTCCCAGAAACATTTCACATTTAAGGTTGCCACTGTCGTTAAAAGCTGAAATTGGCTGAATCAACTTTAATAGAAAGCGAGCCGTTGCAATTGCTGCGTACGATGAGATGTTCACGCAGCGGATAAAAATTGACAATCTTTATTTCATCCATCTTCCCGTTACTTCGAATTCCTGCCCTCCATTCTTTATTTAGTTGCTGGTTGATAGATGTGATCGCAGTATTAATATAGGTGGTAAGGTCGAATCTTGAATATTTTTTCAACTCGCTTACGATGCGCTTATTGAATAGCCATGCTGCGGTTTTTAGCAAAGTATTTTTTGACTTGATGTCAAAGTCAAGGTCCTTCAGTTCGATAATTTTTGTGGCGGCATCATAGGTTGGCTTTCCGGTAAGATAAAATATTCCTTGCTCGGACCCTTCAAAGGTTACTTTGATGACCAGGTTTTCATTGTCCATTCCATATAGCATGCATTCCTTGATAACGATGTACTTAGATGAAGTAGTGTCAAATCTTTTATCGCTCAATTGTGATGACACAATATTGCTTAATGAATCGTAATTCAATACGGCGTCAAGGAAAATATTGAACCCGGTATGACTACTAAAATCAGTGATGTTGGGAACTACAGTTAAATGCTCTTGTGGCCTTTCAAAGCTAACTAACGGCTTTGCTGCTAAGCCGAGGTTGATAGAAAGTGAGTCATTTTTTACAAACAGATTGTCGATGCGGATTTTCGATGGGTTGATCTCCAACCAGCCCAAACTATATAAACTGTATACTTTGTTTAGCTGGTCCCATACCTTTTGAAATTTCGGACGGAGATCGTAGAGTCCAAAATTTTTTTCCATGTCTACCTTTGCAGCGTCCAATTCTTCTTTTAATCCATTTATCACATCCGCGGTAACATCCTGGCCCCAAAAGCATACACTACATTTATCAATGGCCTCGGGCTCTAATCTCTTTATTGAAAGCTTTGCTTTCAAGTCTGGTGAAATGGAAACAGAATTTTGAAAGCTCACATTTACCCGTCGCTCACCTTCGCTGTATCCACAACGACAGGCCGGTGTCCAGGGCGAAAGCGCAGTACCATTTACGCAAACTCGTGTCGAGCCGATAATTCTGTAATAACCGGTGAAACCTAATAAAAGGGCAGTCCCTGCAGTTTTCATTTGCAGCGGCCCTCTGCGAAAGGTATACTTATACCTCGTGTCACACTCGTCTTGCACCCACCCGTTTGGCCAATTTGGGGATGTAAATACGGTATCGACGGTTTTCTCCGCCATATTATAAACAGGCTTTAGGTTGACCTGGATCGGAATATTGATTACCGATTCAGGCAGGGAATCCATTTGGAATTCCGTTTTTCCAAAAGAAGGCTTATCAGGAATTATCTTTTTTGAACAGGAAACAAGAATGTTAAGACTAATAAAAACTGAGCAGAGCTTAAGCAGGTTTAGCATGACCTTTCAAAGTAAAGCGTTCAGGCATTAAAACGGAAAGGTGGAGATTAAATTTCAAAGATTTTGTTATTGATACTCAATGCCCCGAGCAGAATCCTGACCCAAAACAGTATTTTCACTATTGCAAACACAAAAGTTTATTCCATACTTTGAGCTCTCATTTATCCTAAGAATAAATACTATAAATAATCGAAAAAAGTACCCAATTATGAAAAGACAATTACCAAGCTCTCATCCTCTTCGACCATCTCATAGAACCCCAGGCAACGAATCACTAGCGAACTGACAGAGGCATCAGTCCCTTTTACAACCAACTCATTTTCAATTCATCTAAATCCGTAATTATGATAACACTTGCTATAATAGGAATTATAAGTAAATCAAAATTCTTACAGTTTCATTTGTTCAAAATTTGCCGTGTGACACCCCTAATCATTCGCCATTGATCATTAGACCAGCAAGGATAGTGTCAGTGAAAAACAACGATAGACATTAACTGCGTTATCCTTCTTTTGGTTGTGTCATACTAAACCAGTTCCCAGATCCATCAGTGATGATCGCCTCAATCCCATAGAACTGCTCCTTTGGTTCTGATTTAAAAACGACTCCTTTGGCCTTCAGTTCTTCGTAGGTTGCCCTGCAATCGGGCGTATAAAATGCACCTGCTCCCATGACGCCTTTTTCTAAGAGTAGAGTTAATGCCTTATTGGCTTCTTCATCAAAACCATTTGTTCCATTAACAGGAAAAAGGATGATCTCCAGGTCAGGTTGATCGGGAGGATTGACCGTAAGCCACCTGAAACCATTGTCCATGGTCACGTCTGTATTCACCTTGAAACCAAGTTTTGTTACGTAGAAATCATAAGCCTTGTCCTGGTCGTTAACATAGATGGAAGCGTGAGATAATTTTGTGATCATGATTTTTGATTTAGAAGCCAAATCTAAAAAGCTGTAGTAAGAGTTACTTCTTTAATCTTGCTCTATTTGTCGAGACCATACGATTCGATAAAGCAGTGGGGAATGAACTTTTTAGGCTGTTTTTTTTGTTCCTGTTTTTTTAACCAGGCGATATTGCGATAAAGAGTCGGCGCAAAACCAATCTCTTTTTTAAATAAAGTACTGAACGACCCAATGCTCTCAAAGCCCACTTCATTGCATACATCGTTGATCGCCTTGTTCTCCGCCAGCAATTGTTTTGCTCTTTCAATTCTTTTTTGTGTGAGATATTGGTGAGGCGTATTTCGATAAATCCTGGTAAATAAACGATGAAAATGAAAACGTGAGAGAAAAGCCTGTTGAGAGATCTCTTCAAGACCAATAGATTCGGAATAGTTCTCATCGATGAAGATCTTGGCTGTAGCGATCCGTTGATATATATCGTTAGTGAGGTTCATTCTAATTTTCATTTTTGTGTTACGCGTTGCGTGGATTCTTCCACTCCTTGGCAAGCCGGTCCAGGGCTCCTCTTACTCTTTCGGTTCTTGTTTCTTCCCTTTTTGCAGTGATGATCCATTCTATATATTCTTTTTTGTTTGTAAAAGACAGAGTGTTAAAAAAATCTTCCTGGATCTTATTTTTCCTGAGAACAGCAGAAAGATCATCCGGCAACCTTACTGATTTTGTTTTCGGGTCAACATAGTCAAATATCGGGCGTTCCCTCGGCTTCTCTTCTCTTTTCTTATCGGTTTCTGTTTTCAACCTTGAACCAAAGGTAGACCAGGTATCGTCAAATGAAATCAGGCTGATCCAGCCAAGTTCATCGTGTTTCAATAAATTATCCCAGCCCTTATCCCTTGTAAGATCAGTTTGTAATTTCGATGTTCCTTTTGGATAATAGATCCAAAGGATAACATCGTCTTTCATGAGTTTTAACACCTTAGTCAGTTCTTTATCCATTTGAGCTTTATTCATCACAAACCAGTGCACCTGGTCAAAATTTTTAGAGTCGTTTGAAATTTTTACTCCTTTCGGTAACTCGCCAATATTCTTTTTAAAGTCTGCAGGAGCATTAATCGTTAGCAGGCTAAAATTTTCTTTTATTTTTAGTTTTTGGGCAGTAGACCTTGCCATAAAGCTTTTGATTCAAAAGTAGAAAAAGAAAAAGCAAGTTCTTTGTTGGATCTTGCTTTTGAAAACATCGTTGCGACCTGGATCACTTGCAGCTCATCCATTTTTCCTTTGCCTCTCTGTAGGTAGCTTGCCCTAAAAAATTACCAGCTCCCACTTCACCACGGATCAGCTGATTCGTAAGACAAGGCGACCCGTTGGTTACAATGAATTTGTTGCACATTTCATCTATCAGATCTACTTCTTCGTTTTGGACAGCGTCCATGCCCAGGCCCATCAGGTCTTTAAATCGTTGCGTGCCGTTTGGCATGTTTTTATAAACAGGAGGCGGTTCATAAACGCCTTCACTGTTTTTTTCGGGTTTTGTACAAGGATTGATTCGTACAATGTTCGCCTTGCCGCTCAGTGAAGGATCGAGAAAAGAATAAGCGATAAAGGTGGCAGAATCCGGGGGATCGTCCAATATGCTTCCGGAGATCTTTTTTATATCCATAATAAAGCCCGAAGATGAATCCGTTATTGCAAAATCCTTGTTGTCTTTGTTTTTTTCATAAACTGATTTTACTTCCGGATCCGTAGAAAACTGGTAATCTGTCAAGACCGCCTTTGATCCCGTTCCTGTACCGAGCGACAGAATGCAATATTCCTGTGGTGTCAGATAATTATTGGTGACCGCCTCTACGAGTCCGGCCAATACAGGGTTATTAAATCCTGAAACAGCTCCATCCCAACACCAGGTTTTTCTTGCATCGTTGGCGTTCAAACGACTGATGCTGATCTCAGCGGGAGCATCAAAATAATTGACCGGCGCATTGCTCGATGAATGAATAGCATGGGCAAGAGGCACCTGGAAAAATTTCCCGTTATTGAATTTATCAGTCTGGCTGTTTGTGTTGGACCGGAAAAAACTCACCCTCTCGCGGAAATAATCAAAACTCACGATCAGTAACTGCAAACTTTCTTTTTTAATAATTGCGGGCAGTTCATTGAGGGGAGTTTCAATAATTGGCTTTGGGATCTTTTTTTCGTTGAATAAATGATCTCTCTCTTTCAATATTCTTGTTAGGCCTTCAAGTTTTCTCTCCATGCTATATTTTGGCCCAAGTGCTTTGGTAAAAAGACTGGCTATGTCACGCCATTTTAATTTTTCCCAAAAGGTTAACTTCGAAAAAACCTGCTTTCGCAGATCTTCATTTTTAAATACGCTAATAATTTCACTGATCTTCATGTCATTGCACAAGCAAGCCAATACTAAGCTTCCGCCCGAATTGGCAATAGCCATATCAAATTGCCGTAACAATTCATGACCACTGATGTCGCCATAAATATCAATAAGCACCCTGGCCTGGACCAATGCCCAGGAACCTCCACCATCAAGAGAAAGAATTTTGTAAGACATAGAGTAATTTTTATAAGGGTTGACTAAATTTTTTTAGAACAACTGCATTCCCATCTCGTCTCAGTTATAAAGGTTTAAATGCTGGTAATGCGATACCAGTTGCTTTTGAAATTGTATTCCAGATAACAGATACGATCGCATTCCATAACCTTTCTATGGTTGCTATTACCAGCCCGACCAGCGTATCGACAAAGTTTTGTGCTAATTCAACCAACTGCTGCAAAAAGAAATCCCTGGTCACTTCGGTAATTTGTCCCGACGCGATCCCGGAAGCTATCAAGGCTGTCTGGTTGGCTATTCCATGTAACTGACGATTTGAAAATCCCCGTACTGTTTCGACATCTTTCTGCAATATTACCGTGGCAGTATTTTTTATATCGGCGATCAGTTGATCAATATCGATTGTCATAAAATAATTGATTTAGTGTTATGGAGAAATTGTTATTTGTTCAGGAATCTCTCATAGGTAAGAGCCTGGTCAAAAAAAAGCTCAATATTATTCTTAAAAGCCAGCGCCTCTGTGGCGGTGATACCCTGTAATTTATCAGTCTGCTTCATTTTTGTAACGTTGGCAGTCACGTTCTTTAAGGCGGTAGCACTGGGAGCAGTTTCGTTGACGGAAATTAAAGTGCTTCCTTTTCTTTGAAGGCTGCTGTTAGCCTTGCTGATGATCTTATCCACGGTTTTATTATTGGGTACAGGCCTTGCATTGATCTGTAATGCTAATGCTTCAAGTTTGCCAATAACCTCGTTATATTCCTCCTCTCGCTTGTCAAAATCAGTATTTGTAGTTCCTTCGGATACTTCGGAAAGTAATTGGAAGACCTCGATCGAAGTGGTAGAAAGATTATCAATAATTCCCTGGTCAAATCTTGGCGCTAAACTGACTGCACAGCTTGTGGCAATGAGAAGAGTACTCAAAAATGACATGGTAAAGAAAACTTTTTTTTTCTTTGAATTTAATCGGGTTGAGTTTAAATTTTTCATACTCTCTTTTTTGCCTACTCTGATCCGTTTTCGGCTACCCGGTGCTTACTAAATTGTTTATTTGTCGTATTTCAGCATTTTCCGACAACATTTTTTTATTTCTTTTGAAAGTCTTGGTCACTATTTTCCACTATTCTCCGGATTCGTTGAAGGCTTAGGCCCCGTGCCTCGCAGGTTGGCTATCTTATTCAGTATATCAAACCAAAAGGGAGCGCCAAGACAAATGGCCAGTACCGTGGCCAACCAACCCACAACGCTGAGAGGTTCAAAATCGTAAAAAATTTTATTTTTCCACCCCAAAGGCAGGTCATCAGGAACCTCCCTTTTCATATTGTCGATATCCTCTTTTACATATGAAATATTGCTTTCCAGCCTTGCAATGGTTACCGGGTCATTAGTGTTGGACAAGCTATCAAGGGTTTTGATATTTTCTACTCGTTCTTTGTAATTGTCTAATGAACTCAACGCGTTATCTGCAAACTCTTTTGCTTTTTCTTTATGATCGAAAAGGTACTTACTGATCTTAAAGCTATCAGCGTTTGAAAACACGGTGATGATGACGGCAAGTACAAAAGTGGTTGGTAAAACTTTCGTCCGTTTTAAAGTGCCGCTTATCCGGTCAGTATTTGAATTGTACCATCTTTCTAATTTGTCACGAAATTCATCCAGTTCGCTTTTGACTTTTGTGATCCTACCGGCTGCTCCCGGAATTGTTTTTAAAGCTTCATAAGTTTGTCTTGCTTCCGTTGCATACGCCAGGATCGTTCGTTTCAATTCGCCGGAGATAACGGTAGAATTTGTGATGGCAGTCACGTAGCCCGGCAGGTCTGTGGGTGGCAATTGTGTCGATGCACCCGCGGCTGTGGGTGTGATGGTGATCTTATCCAAAAGTGCTGATACAAAATTTTCAGCACTTATGTATGAGGTTGATCTGCCTTTCGGCGACAAGGCGGTAGTCATGCAGTGGTCGATGATGGACTGTCCGAGCGTAACAACGCTTCCATCGGCATTTAGCGCCGGATTACCTTGCGAATCCAGAGCAGGTTTATCGAAGATCTTTTTGACCCACTGCTCCAGCAATCTTGCCCTCGTTTTTAAAAGAGAAAACCACAATTCGGCAGCCGAACTGCAGATGATGCTCAAAAGGAAGTAGATGAAGATTATCCCTCCTACCAGGTCCAAAATGGGGAAGCCACTCATAATAGAATAGGTTTAAAATGTACAGCATCGTTCCTGGAGCAGAGATTGTTAATCAAAAAGGGAAAGGATCGGAGAACCTTTCAGAGCCTTTAAACCTTAGTAAGAATTTACATCACAAATTTCAGATAGAATAAAGATAAAGACAACAGTATTACAACCCTAATTTTGCCGTAGAAACACGGGCTTTTATTTTATTGATGCAATTAGAATCTTGATTGAAGGGTCAAATCCAATACAAGTTCGATATTGGGAAGAGACAAGTCATTTAGCCGATCAGGGCTGGGAGTGTGGTGACGTCAAGATTTAGTTTCTGTCAATTTTGCACCCAATTTACTGATGGCATCATCATTGAGAATAAGTAATGAACCCGAAAATTCTATAAAATATGGGAAAAATAATAGGTATAGATTTAGGAACAACCAATAGCTGCGTGGCAGTTATGGAAGGCAGCGAGCCAGTAGTAATTGCCAATGATGAGGGTCGTCGCACAACCCCGTCTGTAGTGGCTTTCCTTAAAAACGGAGAGCGCAAGGTCGGTGACCCTGCAAAGCGCCAGGCCATTACAAATCCTCATAATACAATTATGAGTGTAAAGCGTTTTATGGGTCGTCGTTACGATGAAGTGACCGAAGAGATCAGTCATTGGAGCTATAAAGTAGTAAAAGGTGACAATAATACGGTACGAATTGACATAGACGGAAGGCTGTACACTCCCCAGGAGATCAGTGCAATGATCCTTCAGAAAATGAAGAAGACCGCAGAAGATTACCTGGGACAGGAAGTAACCGAGGCGGTGATCACCGTACCAGCATATTTTAATGACGCGCAGCGCCAGGCTACAAAAGAAGCCGGTGAAATCGCGGGATTAAATGTACGCCGGATAGTAAACGAGCCGACGGCTGCAGCCCTTGCTTACGGACTTGATAAAGGCGGAAAAGATCATCACATTGCGGTATTTGACCTTGGCGGTGGTACGTTTGATATTTCAGTTCTGGAGCTGGGTGATGGCGTGTTTGAAGTAAAATCAACCAACGGAGACACCCACCTTGGTGGCGACGATTTTGATAAAGTGATTATGGATTGGCTCGCCGATGAGTTCAAAAAGGATGAGGCCGTTGATCTTCGCAAAGATCCGATGGCCTTGCAGCGTTTGAAAGATGCAGCAGAAAAAGCCAAGATCGAGTTAAGCTCTTCATCCGAAACAGAGGTCAATCTTCCGTATATAACCGCCGTTGATGGGGTACCCAAACACCTTGTAAAGAAATTGAGTCGTGCAAAATTTGAACAATTAGCTGATCATTTATTTGAGAGATGTTTGAAACCTTGTGAAGCTGCATTGAGAGATGCAGGATATGAGCCTTCGAAGATCGATGAAGTAATATTGGTAGGAGGTAGCACTCGCATTCCGAAAGTTCAGGAGATCGTTGAAAAATTCTTTGGCAAAAAACCTCACAAAGGTGTTAACCCGGATGAAGTGGTTGCAGTGGGTGCTGGGATACAAGGCGCGGTATTGACCGGTGAAGTAAAGGACGTATTGTTGCTTGATGTAACTCCACTTTCATTGGGTATTGAAACACTTGGCGGTGTTATGACAACACTGATCCCAAGCAATACGACCATACCAACAAAGAAATCAGAAACATTCTCAACGGCCAGTGACAATCAGCCCGGTGTTCAGATCCATGTACTGCAGGGTGAACGGTCAATGTCAAAGGACAACAAAAGCCTGGGTATCTTCAACCTGGATGGTATTCCACCGGCACCAAGAGGGGTTCCCCAGATCGAAGTAATTTTTGATATTGATGCGAACGGAATTTTACACGTAACGGCGAAAGATAAAGGCACCAGCAAGGAGCAAAAGATCCGTATAGAAGCAGGTAGTGGATTAACAAAAGAAGAGATCGAAAAAATGAAGAACGATGCCAGGGCAAATGAAGCAACTGACAAGGTAGAAAAAGAAAAGGTAGACAAGATGAATGCTGCTGACGCATTGATTTTTCAAACTGAGAAGCAGCTGAAAGAATATGGTGATAAGATTCCTGCAGACAAGAAAACGGTAATTGAGAATGCTGCACAACAGCTAAAAGAGGCACATAAGAAACAGGATATTGCAGCGATCGATGCAGCAACCACTTCCTTGAATAATGCATGGACAGCAGCCAGTGAAGAAATATACAAAGCCGGGCAACAAACAGGAGGCCCGCAACAAGGTGCACAACAACCAGGCGCTGAAAATGGACAACAAAATGAAGGCGCCGGGACAGGTGCTGGAGACAATGTGCAGGATGTTCCTTACGAAGAAGTGAAGTAAGTCAGACCACGGTTTTAGGAATATAAAGGATTTAAAGGATATAAAAAGCCCAGCAAAATATTGCCGGGCTTTTTTGTCAATGACCTTAACCATTACTGTAAAAATATAGGAGGTGTTGGTTTAAATCATAAATTTAGACACAACCAAACTTCTTATGCGATCTGTTTTCATCTCTTTCACTTTTCTGATTTCTTTCTCTTTTTATTCGAATGCCCAAACAAAACCAACCGTTGTTAGTGGTTATGTTTTTGATGATATAAATAATAATGGTGTAAGGGACGCGAATGAAAAAGGTATTAAGAACGTATCTGTATGTGACCAGGTAAATGTTGTCACTACCAATGAAATTGGATTTTATCAGATCCAATACACAAGCACCTACGGTTTTTTATTCGTAAGTCTTCCGGATGGTTTTAGCTCAAAGGCGTGGTGGCAAAGAGTCGATTCGATAAATAAAAGGCAGTTCGATTTCCCACTCGTAAAAACTGCGGCTTCTTCTTCCTTCACATTTATCCATGCCTCAGACACTCACATCAGCGAAACCAGTCTTGACAGAATGCAGAAGTTTGAAAAGATCGTTGATAGTGTGAAACCCGATTTTGTTATTATTACTGGCGATCTGGTAAGAGACGCCTTACGAGTTTCGGAGGCCGAAGCAACTCGTTTGTATGAGCTTTTTTCAAAAGAGATTAAGAAGATCAAATTTCCCGTTTGGTACGTACCCGGTAATCATGAGATTTTCGGAATAGAAAGGCATCTTTCACTTGTAAGTCAACTACATCCACTCTATGGAAGAAAAATGTATCGTCATTACCTGGGACCTGATTATTATTCCTTCAATTACGGAGGCGTTCATTTTATTGGACTAAACAGTGTTGAATTCGAAGATCTCTGGTATTATGGACGCATTGATAGCATCCAGCTGGCATGGTTGAAGAAGGATGTAGCAACAGTTCCCTCCAATACACCCATCATCACATTTCAGCACATTCCTTTTTTTAGCGGCGGATTTAGTATGATGCCCTTTGAAGAAGATGGACTGGGACGAAGTCTTGTTAGAGAATGGGGTACATTACAGTACCGTCATATCGTTTCAAATGCTCAAGATGTTTTTATGATCATGAACAATCATAATTACCCGCTTGCTTTGGGTGGACATTATCATTTTCAGCAGAAATTTTCTTTTGAAGGGATAGCAACCCGGTTTGAACAAACCGCAGCTGTTGTTGGTCCTACCAATGAAGGAAACATTCAAATGCCATCCGGGGTAACCGTATACCATGTAACTGACAGAAAAATAGATGAAGGAAATTTTATTCGCCTTGATCAGTAAACAATAATATCACCCGCTCAAAATTTTAAGAAATATTTAAAGGTAAACCTCTGCTTGCCAGCAAGATTATACAGATTTCTCTTTGAGAAATTTCATCATTACAATTTGATTTCGTATCTTGCGGCGCAATTGAGCTTGTATGATATCTACAAAAAAAGGAAGAGTTTACTTGCCTGAATTAGTCTAACGATTTTTCTTCTGTAGCTCAGCATTATTAATTAAAAAAAGGAAATATTATGAAATTGGATCTAAAGCCATCTTTTGTAAAGATGGAAAAAGAAACATTAGACCAACTGGTAACAGAAGTAAAAGAAACAATCGCTGTTGTTGATCTACACAAAAAACGTAAGAGGTCATTTGGGCCGATCGATATCTGGAATATCCGGAGAAACGGGAAGTCCGCCAGTGGCATGATGAGAAGATAAAAAATCATTGTTTTAGCGAGTCTTACTTAAGACTCGTTTTTTTTTAAGTGAATGAGTACTTAGTAATTCACCTTCATGTGCACATGTTTTTGCTGAAAAAAGGGTTTGTATTTGCCTGCACCCTTAAATTTGCGTAAATTTTATTTTTAAAAACCAAAGTTTATGAAACCGTTGTACTCTCTTCTTCTGGGAACTGTTGCTGTATTGACCTTTGGCACCGCCAATGCTTTTACAAGTCTGGTCGTAGCACCATCGACACACTTTATTACAAAGGAGCCAAAGCCTGCTGCATTGTCGATGATCAGTGCTAAACAATTTTTAGATCTTACGCCGAAAACATACAAGGAGCTTACCGGTAAAAAACTAAACCTCGTTCAGAAGGTAGAGTTAAAGGCTCTTCAGCATAAAGTGAAAAAAATGGTGAAGAAAGGTGAAGTAGTTACCATGGCTGATGTTCAGAAAAAGTTTGATGAGATGAGCTCCATGAACCTGCTGGGATTTTTATTGGGCCTGATTTTAGGACCTATTGGGGTGATCATTGCTCTTATTTTAAAAGAAACAGGTGACGTAGGTCCCGATACCGTGAGGTGGTCCCTTTATGGTCTCCTGATATGGCTGGCAATTGTATTTCTGGTCATCCTCATCTGATAAATGACTTTAAAAAAATCAAATCCCTTCTGCCTGGACAGAAGGGATTTTTATTTTGCGATTAGTAAAAGTTTGTATTCAAAGATCAAACGATATCCATTGCCCAGACAAATGAAGTAGTTACGAAAGGAATGATAAGCGTTAACCATGGCCAATGGCTGATAATGGCAAAAGCTAATGCTGCTGCTGAAATAAAAAATACAAGCCATGCGGCTCCGCGATATTTTCTTTTTTGATGCATGTAGTAAGATTTTTCGTTTTACCTGCCAACCTGGCGAAGGCGGTGCAAAAATAAGGGTAGAAATTGAATTCTAAATTTCAGTTTTTGCCGGCTAGTTATTTTTGGGGTATTGATGGCTGCATTGATGAGCCCTCTTATAGGATCTTAAAACCCGACCCTGGCAAATAAAAAACACATTCAATAAAGCTTTTTTTTATTTTCGCTGACTAATGTGTTCTAAAAACACAACGTTTCTTAACAAAACCAACTATAAGCTTGCTGATGAAAGTTCAATTCTTTTTGCGTTTTCATACCGGGTATGGACAAAGTCTTTTAATTAGTGGCAATACAGAAGAGTTAGGCAATGATGACCTGTCAAACGCTTTGCTTATGACTTATCTCAATGACGATTTTTGGACCGCAATCATCGAGCTGAAACAAAAAAAAATTGGTCAACTTCGCTATAAGTATCTTTTAAAGACTAACGATGGAGAGATCATACCCGAATTTGGCAATGACCGTACTGCCAGCTTTGGAAAAAATGGAATTAACGAGCTACAATTCATAGATACCTGGAACCACGCGGGTGAGTTTGAAAACGCTTTCTTTACAGCTCCCTTTCAAAACACATTGTTGGATGGAACCACTTCAGCAGGAAAGGCCAAAAGCCCAAAGCACGCCACGCATATTTTTAAAGTAAAAGCTCCATTGTTGCAAAAGAATGAAGTGCTTTGTTTAACTGGAAATGCAGCAGCATTAAATGATTGGTCTGTTGAAAAGCCTTTATTGATGGGCAAAGAAGACAACTGGTGGGTGTTCAAGGCAGATCTTTCTGAAGAAAATTTTCCCCTGGCTTACAAATACGGTGTCTACAATAAAAAAGAAAAGAAATTTCGTCATTTTGAAAGTGGCAATAATCGATCGCTGTATACTGAGCCTGCAAAAAAGAAGCTCACTATCGTGCACGACGGGTTTGCTCATCTGCCAAATAATACGTGGAAGGGAGCAGGTGTCGCTATACCCGTGTTTAGCCTGCGGAGTAAAAAAAGTTTTGGGATAGGAGAGTTTACCGATCTGAAATTGCTGGTTGATTGGGCCAAATTAGCTGGCCTGAAACTGATCCAAATCCTCCCGGTAAATGACACGATCGCTACTCACACCTGGACAGATTCTTATCCTTATGCGGCTATTTCGGCTTTTGCGCTGCATCCCATGTATGTGAACCTCGAGAGAATTGCCGGCAAGAAGCACGCAGATAGGCTTCGTGCCTTAAAACGAAAACAAAAGGAGTTAAATGATCTCGCCGACGTGGATTATGAACAAGTGATGAAGTTCAAAATTGGAATGCTGAAGGAATTATATGAATTGTCCGGGGCAGAATGCCTGGCGAGTGAGGAGTATCAGTCATTTTTTGAGAGCAATAAACATTGGCTCGCACCATATGCAGCTTTTTGCTGCTTTCGGGATAAATATAAGACCTCGGACTTTCAGCAATGGAAAGCCAATGGAACCTATGATGAGCGTGATATTGAAAAATTATCTGCGCCTACATCCAAAACCTTTAATGAAATAGCTCTTCATTATTTTATCCAGTATCATCTGCATGTGCAATTGAAGGACGCGGCCGACTACGCCCATGAACTAGGAGTCGTACTGAAAGGTGATATTCCCATAGGCATCTATCGGTATGGTTGTGACGCATGGATGACACCCGAATTGTATAACATGTGCATGCAGGCTGGGGCTCCGCCTGACGATTTTGCGATAAAAGGGCAGAACTGGGGCTTCCCTACTTATAATTGGAAGCGGATGCAACAGGATGGTTTTGCCTGGTGGCGTCAACGATTTGAGCAAATGAGCAATTATTTCGATGCATTTCGTATTGATCACATTCTTGGTTTCTTCCGGATCTGGAGCATTCCAATGAATGCGATTGAAGGTATTATGGGATATTTTGTTCCGGCCATTCCCGTCGATGTAAGGGAATTTGGTGAAAAGGGCATTTGGTTCGACTACCAGCGTTATTGCAAACCTTTTATCAATGACGAAATTCTGAATCACACATTCGGTGGATTTGCTGACAGGGTAAAAAGAGAGTTCATCATTACCAATGCCCAGGGGAATTATGAGCTGGAAATGGGAATGGCTTCTCAACGCCAGGTACAGGATTATTTTTCCAGTCTTGATGACACAGATGAGAATCGAACAATCAGGCAGGGTTTGTCGGACCTTATTTCCAATGTCATTTTATTTGAGGAAGAGAATTCCCAAGCGGAAAAATTTCATTTCCGTTTTGGCATGGATAACACTTCATCCTATGGTTATCTTGAATGGAATACACGGCAAAAACTCAAAGACCTATACGTTGATTATTTCTTTAGCCGGCAGGACGATTTCTGGAGGAAAGAGGCCATGCACAAGCTCCCGTATTTAAAACGCGCCACCAACATGCTGATCTGTGGCGAGGATCTGGGCATGGTTCCTCATTGTGTACCCGACGTGATGAAACAATTGGGTATTTTGAGTTTGGAAATTCAACGAATGCCGAAAGATGCAACAAAAGAATTCTTTCACCCGAATGATGCACCGTATTTGTCTGTGGTCACACCTTCTACGCATGATATGAGCACTATTCGCGGATGGTGGGAAGAAGACCGGGGACGTACTCAACGCTTTTATAATAATATCCTTGGTCAACACGGCAGCGCTCCCTATTTCTGCGAAGCATGGGTCAATCGCGCTGTGGTGTTGCAGCATCTATATTGCCCTGCTATGTGGAGCATTTTCCAGTTGCAGGACATACTGGGTATGAGTGAAAAATTGCGTCGACAAAATCCGAATGAAGAAAGAATAAATGTTCCAGCTATTCCGAAATATTACTGGAGATACAGAATGCATCTTACGCTCGAAGAGCTTCTGAAAGAAAATGAATTCAATGAAGAGTTGAGGGGTTATGTGGTTAACTCAGGGCGGTGAGAATTGAAAATTGAATATTGAAAATTATAAATGAAATGTTCAGCATTCAATGCCAATGCCTCAATTATTTTTAGGCCATGAAGGTTCGCTACTGGAAATACGATCTCAAATTCCGCCATCCATTTACCATTTCAAAAGGAACAAAAACTCATCAGCCAACTTTTATCGTCGAGTTGGAAAACCTGCCTGCCGGCAGGCAAGGCGTTGGATGGAAAGGTTATGGGGAAGCGCCGGCTATCAGTTATTACAACATCCCTGTTGAAAAAATGGTCGAAGACCTTGAGCGGAAAAAAAACCTTGTTGAGAAATTTGCCTTCACTGATCCGGATCGTTATTGGCACTATTTGCATCACCTCTTTCCTCAAAATCCCTTTTTGGTTTGCGCGCTTGATATGGCCGCCTGGGACTTTTATGGAAGGATGAAAAGAAAAAAACTTTATGAGTTCTGGAACGGTGATATCACAAAAAATCCTTTAACGGACTATACCATCGGCATTGATAGCATAGACAGGATGATCGTGAAGATGAAGGAAAAGCCATGGCCTATTTATAAAGTGAAAGTAGGAACGGCGGATGATATTGCGATCATAAAAGCTATGAGAGAAAATACAGATGCCTCATTGAGGGTAGATGCAAATGCGGCCTGGGATCTTGAGACAGCGTTGAAATTAATTCCTCAATTAAAAGAGCTAGGTGTCGAATTTGTTGAGCAACCATTGACAAAAGATAATTGGGAGGGGATGAAGACGCTTTATAAAGAATCATCTCTTCCATTGTTTGCCGATGAGGCCTGCGTAGTTGAAAGCGATGTGGAAAAATGCAAGGATCATTTTCATGGCATCAATATAAAGCTCACCAAGTGCAGTGGCATTACTCCCGCATTGCGGATGATAAAGACAGCTCGCGAATTGGATATGCAAGTCATGGTTGGCTGTATGAATGAATCAACCGTCGGCTCTGCTGCCATTGCTCATTTACTTCCCTTAATTGATCACGCCGATATGGACGGGCCGTTACTTCTTGAAGAAGATCTTGCTACTGGTCTTAAATATGATCACGGGAAAGTTATTTATTCCGATGATCCGGGATTGGGAATTAGTTATACCGGACTTTTCAAAAATATCACGATTGAACTGTAACATTCGTGGCCAGGGTCCTAAACCGAACTCTGTTTTTTTGTTCAACAGTTATTGTTATTGACCAGTTTTACTTGTATGCAAATCTTTTACGGGCCGAATTTCCCTTTATGTGTTTCTCCTGTTATTGCATACTGTTCTCCATCTCTTAATTTTTCGATAGTTTTCGTGTTCATTGCTTTTACTTTGTTTTAAGTTGCAATATAAGCAGAGCAATTTTTAGCGGGAGCCGGATTAAAAATAAAACAACGGACACACAGAGAACACTTTGACCCGCGGAGATTGAGTCTGTGTCACTCGGTGAACTCCGTGCCTAGATTTAACTGATCCTTTTCCAGGTCAATGTTCTTGTGACAGGTTCCCCTTCCCGTGTAGTTGTTTCAAGCTTGATGGTCAGTTTATCTCCCTCCACCAGGAGATTTCTATGAACTGTCATTCCAATATTTCCGGGATTAATTGAACCGACAAGTGTATGAGCAACCTGGTTTGTTTCTTTATTAACCTCGTATGTGCCAAAATATGCATCGTATCCTCCAATGGCAGAAGTATTATTTTGCCCTGCAGCAGTCGGTTGCGAGACCGAATCAGCACTTCTTTCTCTTTTCATGAACTGAGCAGAAAAGTAATTGTTTGCATAAACAAGAATGCCAAGAGGGTCCGGGCCCAAGATAGGATCAATTCTTCTTTCCCCATCGCTGGTATGATCCTCACGCGACAATAACCACCAGGTTCCCTGGATCTTATTAACGAGTTTATCGGAAGAGGTGGTCATCGTAAGTCAATTTGGGATTCAATATTTTGTTAATTGTGATTATGCCACCAAAACTAGTTATTTGTTGTTGCAAAGCGTTGCGATGAGACTTTATGCAAATATGTTTGCTGACTTGATATCCGTGTGTTCTTGAAATTTTGCTGGTTGAGCCATTAGCGCCATAAATCGTTCCACGTCATAAAATGCATTATGTGCAGCCGGAGCGATGTTCGGCCATAAAAGATCAAAGCCATGATCGGTCTGTGGAAGGATATGCATTATAGCCGCAACTCTTGCTGCAATCAGGCGGTAATATAAAAGACGCGTCGCTCGCACGGGAGCCATGATATCGTGGCTACCTTGTATTAGCAGGGTAGGAGGGCAGGTCGACGTTACGTGGGTGATCGGTGAAAATAATTCGTAGCGGTCAGGACATTCGTCCGGATGGCCGCCCATCAATGGGGGCATGGTCCCGACATTTTCAAATCCTTTATCAAAACCAAGACGATGGAAATCCTTACCAAGTCTCTTTTTCATCCAGCCAGGCATTTCAGTGGGTACTTTCTTTTTTGGTTTGCCCGGTACCGATCGAGTAGTGAGATGTTGATTGGTGTGATAATACAATGCCGCCAGGTCAGTAGCCGGATATTCTGCGATCACGGCATGGCAGTCAAGATTTTTTCCTTCAAGTTCGGCGGGAGTGAATCTTGATTCACTGCTGGTATAAGCTGCCATCAGCGCAAGATATCCGCCGGCAGAGCCTCCCCCGAGGATAATTTGGTTAGGGTCCACTTTGTAGCTGTGTGCGTTCTCTTTCATCCAGGCGATAGCTCTTTTTACATCATGTATCATTCCCATGAGGTCTGTTTCAGGTGCAAGCCGGTAGGCAACATCCATGATCAAATGACCCTGGGTAGCCAAATGCCTGAAGAATGGACGAGTGCCATAATCTTTATCAAGAATATAAAATGCACTCCCATGCAGATAAATAAATGCAAGACCCGAAGGTTTCATTGATGCCTGTGGACGCCAGATGTCACATAAAAGTTTTCTACCCGTATCCGGAATAGTCGCAAATTCAATGTTCTGCGTCAAGCGTGGTTCGGAAACAGGAGGCAATCTCAACACCGTGCGGGATGAAAGAAAATATTTTTTTTGCTCAGACCTTATTTGATTTTTCCATTCGGCACCAAATACACGTTCAAATCCATCGGCTGGCGAACGTGTAACACACAAAAAATGTACGAAGTAAACTATGGTCGCACAAAGACCAACGACATCAATGAAAATGGAATTTGTTGTAAGACCCACAATGAGAGTTCCTATTCCAACAAGCATGAGCACCGATGAAAGTGCGGACACAAATAATTTTAGACCCCACATGGCAGCAGCAGGCCAGCGGAAATGAAGAAAGAGAACAATGCTCATCACTACCGCGAGGCAACCGGCAATGCCGGCGATAAATTGTATGATCGATATTAGAGTAGCCATTCTCGTTTATACACAGTTTCCTTTTTCTCGTTGGGTTGTTCCACCGGCTCGCGGTTCATCCGGTCATAGTTGTATGATCGATTTAATGAAGGTCTTTTTCGTAAAAGCATAGAAGCAAACACAAGCAACCAAACCATAAATGCGGCAATGTTGATACGTTCCCACAATCCAATGAATGGTGTTGACAGATTTTTATCGATCTGCGGCGCTTCCTTGAACGTCAGGATTCCAAATGCGATAAAAACAATGATGGTAAGCATTGAATAAACACGAAACCCTCTACCGAACGCTGCTGAGCCGAACCCGATCGAAAAGAACATGAGCAACACGGTTATCACACTCATGACGATGTGCCACGTATCAGTGAAGGTTCCGCCACCTGCAGCCAGTACTTCGCGTTGATGCATGGGCGACCAGGCGAGACCGAGTAGACCATGAAGCAGCATCAAAATGCCAACGATGCGTAAGGATCTTTTTTGACCCGCTGACCTGAAAATGCCAAGGCCGAATGCAGCAATCAGCAAGGTATAAGCTATACCTAGTGGAAACCACAAAGACCTTGTCGGTGCATCTACGGCAGACAACTCGCTGACGACTTGAGTTTTCCAATTGTATCCTTCATACAGGAAGGGTATCAAAATATTCATGGCGATATAAAGCAAAGAAGCTACTACGCCGCAATAGAGTAAGAGACGACGTTGCATAGTTTTAATCTTTGATGAGGATTACAAGATACATCATGGAACCTGGTCAAAACAATGACGGCGGTCATTCCCCGGAGTGATAGTTGTTCTGTAGTTTCTTCTTAACCAAGAAGGCACAAAGGCACTAAGTTTCACAAAGGTTCTTTCTGTGTTCCTCTGTGTCTCCGTGGTAAAATATTTCAGTCGTTGGTTGAGCGTCCAACAATAACCGCGGCATCTTATGATTTTTTCTTTTTTTTCAGAAGACTGCCTAAAGTATTTTTTATCGTGGATTCTGCCTTCTTTTTTGTTTCATCAACGGATGGTTTAGAAGCCGTCGAATCGTTGCTTGCAAATAATTGTTTGATGGCTTCCTGCTTTAGATTTGCTGCTACTTCTTTTTTGATCACACTCACCGAGTCTCTTACCACACGTTTTGTGCTGTCAACTTTTGCCTTGGCGAAATCAACTGCCTGTTGGCTTAGTTCAGCTGTAGCATCCCCGGTCGATTCTTTGAGGTCTGTTTTAATCGTAGGATCATTTAAATTTCCGCGCATGGTGATTTTCAGGTTGACCATATCGCCGACGGTAATCGGCACTCCCTTATTGGACGCCTGTGTTACAAGGTTGTTGACGAGGGCATTTCCATGCGTCCCCAGGTATTTGCGGGGCAATTTCATCTGAACCAGGTAATCGAGTGACTGATCAAAGCCATGCGTTCCGCCGATCAGCATTTCGATGTCTTTTACTTTTATGCTGAACGGTTTTACCAAAACTTTTCCATTAGCAAATTCAATGTAGTTTTTAATGTCTTTTACACTCACCTCTTTTAGCTCATCAATTTGAAGCGTGTTCGCTAATTTTTCCAGTGGCGCAAATTTTTTCAAAATGCCATGCAGCAATAATAAATTGCCATTGCCGGTGAGGCTGCTAAAATCTGGCATCATGTCGCCGTTCAGTTTCCCGGCCATCGCGAGCTGAGAAGAAAGCTTGCCCGCAAGGAATTGCCCAATTGGCATAAGCTTTTGAACCGTATTGAACGAATAAAAAGCTTTTTGTACATCAATGTTTTGCACGTCATAGCTAAGGGCGATGTCAGGTTGCTTCTTATCGGTTTTGGTAGAGTAAGAGCCGCTAAAATTGATCACGCCGTCCAAAGCCTCCGTTCTCACATTTTGCATCTTCACTGTTTCGTCATTCACGATCAATGAACCGTTGATGTTTTTATAAATGACTTTGTCATATTTTACGTTGTCCATTTTAGCATTGATCAGAAAATTGACGTTCGCAGGAACGGCAAACGGATCCGAATGTGTTTTCGTGGCCGTGGCCGTATCTTCGCCAATCCATTCATTGAGATTCATTTTGTCCGCTGTCAGATTAAGAGTACCACTCAAGGATTGATTTTTCAATACATACCCCATCAGGTTATTCAATACTCCATCGGCAGTAAAGTTTGTATTTAGATAATTACCCGAAAGTGCATTCAGTGTGATGTCATTTCCGTTGAAATCAAGCACTGTTTTTGAGATGTTAACTCCCGTGGGATAGGCTTTGGAGATGTATTTCACGTTGCGGAGATCCACACTTCCATTGGTCTTGATTTTATCGTACTCAGATTTCTCAATCGCCGCTTTATAGCCGCTGAAGTCGAGATCGGCATTCATAACTCCGCCGAGAGAAGTGCCGGGATCCAATTTCACAAATTGTTTGAGATTGTCCAGGATCAACCGGCCCGTGGCATGTCCCGCGAAATCAACGGTTGAAACCGGGTTACGAATCGACAAAGAGAAATCAATGGGATCTTCTCCTACTTGTACGTGCCCGGAAGTGATATTTATGAAAGTCTTGTCAGCTACCCCATCGTTGTTCTCGATTTCTATCTTCATATTGCCGTGTTGCACAGGTTGTGCAAATTGTTTCGAAGAATAAAAAAGGTTCTGGATATCGAGAAATCCCCCGGCTGCAAAAGGGCCCGAATGATTTTCGATAGCGGAAAGATTTCCTCTTGCAAAAACATCCGCCCACACTAGCCCGAGGAGTTTTGTGCCTTCCTCGAGTTTGATCAATTTTGAAACTTTTGCCAGGTCGATTCTTCCTTTCGCAGCCGCATCGATGAATCGGGCTGTCACAGGATTTTTCAGAAGAAATCTAAAATCAAATGGCTCATTGTCGAGTTCGAAGTGTCCCGACGGAATGGTAACGGTCGTATGATCTGTAATTCCATCCGGGTTATTCACCGTCAATGCAAGCTGGATGTTCTTAGCCTGTTTTGGCAGATCCGGGTTTTGAAAGAAGCCGTCTTCCACCTCCAGGTTGATGTTGTATGCCGGCATTTCCGAGGGACCATAAGTACCTCTCACAAAACCTTTAAAGACTGCTTTTCCACCGGCTTTTATTTTGTCGAAATCTTTCTGGTAGACCGCGGGAATCAAAGACAGAATATCTTTGAAATCATTGGATGGAGAGTTAAAGCTGATGTCCATGTCATACATACTGTCGTTCACAATCTGGAAAAACCCCCTGGAGGAGAGTTTAAGGTCGTTCAAAATAATATTATCGGTTTGAAAGGTGTACTTATTGCTTTTATTGTCGATCTCAATATCTGCATCGATAGCGGCGTTTACACTATTTAAATAAGGGATGTTCGCATAGATGAAGTTGGCAGCGCTAGCTTTGGTTGTTGTAGACAGAGTAAAAACATCCGCAGCAAAATCACCCTTGCCTTCGTGATCGAAGTCGATGATCTCTGTATTGATTCCAGCTGTTTCATCCCGATACTGCAAGTAACCGTTGCTGATCCCGTATTTTTTTAAATGCATGCGAAAAGCTGGGGTGGAATCATTGTCAGTTGCCGGACTTGAATCTTGCCTGGAAATATCCCAGTTTGCTTTTCCATTTTTGTTTACCAGTGCGTGTATACGCGGAGATTCAAGAAACACTCCATATATACTCACATCTCGCCCTTTGATCACACTTATGAGGTCAGCAGACGCGTCCACGGTTTTTACAGATATCAGGGTGTCTGAAGCAAAATCACCTTTTCCAACAACTGAAAAATCTCTTATAGAGATGGTCACCCTTGGAAAATGCCGAAACAGCGAAAGGCTTACTTCATTAAATTCAACTTTGGCATTAAGGCTTTTATTGATCTGCTTTTTTATAAGGGTCGTGATCTGGTTTTTGAAAACAAATGGGGCAGCGAAGGCCAGGCCAAGCAGAGCGAGCAGACTTATTCCGGTGATCTTAAGGGTTTTTTTTACCATAAGTGCAAGGATTATTGGATGGTCCAAAATAGCAAATCGGGAATTGAATTTGCAACTGGCGCTTTGTTTTATTAGGAAGAGATGTACGATTTTAGCAGAAATCCGCCTCTAATCGTTATTCATACTAAGTGGGGTTACTATGTGAAACATAAAAGATGAAAAGTGATGCCGATAGCTACCTGTCGGTAGACAGGCACAGAGGCAATAAGTTCCACAAAGATTTTCTCTATGTTTCTCCGGGAACTTTGTAACTCCCTGCCTGCCGGCAGGTGTGTTAGAAATATTTTCAGTTGTTGGTCGGGTCCACAGGACTCCCTTGGAGCGACTAACAACAACGGGGGTTATTTTACATTTAAAAAGTCACCATCAATAATAAGAAGTTTGACTCCATTTTCAGAATAGGAACGATGTGAGCTTAAATCATTTGAAACAATGTAGGTCATCCCTTTTGTCAGGATAAACCTTTCTCCATTTTCGAGCTCACTAATAAATTCACCTTCCAGACAATGAACTATGTGACCTAATTTGCACCAATGGTCAGCCAGGTAACCCTTTGAATATTCAACAATCCTTAGGCGAAGGCCTTCAAATTGAATTGTTTTCCGAAATGACATACCAGTCTCTCCTTTGTGCTCAGTCGACTTAATAGAGTTCCAGTCTATAGTTTGAAATGGGATTTTCATAGCAAGTGCTTGTAGGCAACGAGCAGGGCTTTATGCAGGTTGGGATTAGTATTCCGTCTGCCGATAGCCGCCGCTGATTGAAAATATTTAGTTGAAATTAAGAACTAAATCGGACCACCGAAGTGAGTGAAAGTTATTTGTCCATCCCAACCACAGCTTGGATCTGCAGTTGGGTGATGTTTATTGTCAAGCCACACTTGCACAAAACCCATGTTGGCGGTGCGTTCATTTGTATCATTGCCACTCCATGAAGAAAATATTTTCACTTTATGCGTGTGTACGTTTGGTCCAAATCTTTCTCCCAAGTCTTTCCGTTCTTAGATAATTGTCCTTTGCCAATTATTGTATTGCCGTTGTTCGTGATCGTCCACGTGTATCGTTGTGAAAAGTCAGGTGCATTTCTCCACCAGTTTAAAATTCCGTCTTGTAATGAAACCTCATACTTTCTCGAAACTTTACGCTCGTCAAAATACATCATAAAATATTCTCCCGTTGAATCATCGCTACCAAAGATTGCAATACCTGTGGGGAAACCTTCTTTGTCGATTTCCGAAAACCACATCAGAAAAGCACCTCCTTCAATCCATTTGAAAGACGAATGTCCATGCAATATAGTATCTGGAACTTGAGGATGAGTTCCCACAGTTGTCCATTCACCAACCAATACAGCAAATTGTTGGAGTGCTGGATTTGGAATTGCAGCTTTGTGCATAAAACGTTTTTTTATTATTAAGTGGAGAACCAACGATTAGAGCTTTGTGCAGGCTGGGATTTAGTATTCCGTCTGCCGATAGCCGCCGCTGACTGAAAATATATTGTTGAAGTTATGTACAAAAGTTGATGGTAATTCGTCTGACCGAACTAAATGCCTGGATTTGCAATTAGCTGATGCTACAACGTCAAGCCCAACTTGCATAAAATGTTAGTGGTAGTTGTTCTTATTTCTTAGTCAGTTTGTATCTCAAATGCGTAGTCAAATTTGATGGTAATACTTCTACAATTTGAATATCATATTTGTCTTTGTCAATGCTGTCAAAGAGCCGGATACCACTTCCTAAAAAAACAGGTGCAATGTGAATGAAAAATTCGTCCACAAGCCCTGCATTGAGAAATTGTTGAATAGTATTCGCACCACCTTGTATTCTTATGTCTTTTCCTTTGGCTGATTTTCTTGCACTTTCTAATGCACTTTGTATTCCATTATTGATGAAATAAAAAGTCGTTGTCCCCTTTTGAACCCAAGGATCCCTTTTTTCGTGTGTCAGAACGTAAACGTCTGCTTCGTATAAGTCCTCTGCCCAAACTGCTTCGCCTTCTTCAAACATTCGTTTTCCCATAATGTAAGATCCTGTTCTGGCAAACACATCATCAATTAATTTACCGTCTGCACCGTATTCTTCGCCGCCTTCCATTTTAATATGTCTCCAAAATGCTTTTTGTTTAAACATCCATTGGTGTATTTTTCCTGAAACGCCACCCATTGGGTTGCTTGGACCTCTGTTATCGCCGGCGAAAAACCCATCAAGTGATATTCCGCTGTCAAAGATTATTTTGCTCATAATTTTTTTATTGTTCGTCGAGCTGAAATGATCTTTTTTGTCGCCGGCATTTGGCGCAATTGTTAGCCGCAATGCTGACTACTGTTTTACCCTTCCTCTGGCTGTGGTTCGATATCAGGTTTGTCAATGAAAAAGATTATGACCTCCTCGTAGGGAACTTTTCCGATGTTGATGGCACGATGTACTCTGCGTTGAGGTGCATCCCAATCTCCTAAACCTGGATATACGGTAATGGTTTTAATCTCTTTAGAATCCCTGTACTCGATGGCGATTGCCTCTCCGCGAACGACGACAGTAAACCGATGGCACAAATCTGCGTGCCAGGGCAGAGCTTCTCCCGGTTCCAAAATGTGTCTTCTAATTATGAGATCTGTTCGTTGACTAATCGTTTCAGATATCATGATTTTTCAATAACTACAGTCTTTCGTACCGTGCAATCAGGTGTCTCATAGCATTGCGGCTAACGACCACTGCTTGCTGCCCTGCCTACCGGCAGGCGGCCGTCAAATTAAAAAACTTTTCCGGCTGAGCCCCACTACAAATCCATTTTATTTACGGGTGACCTCGAAGCCTCGGGGCAGCGCCTTGCAGGTTGGCAGCAAACCGCCTGTTGGCTGCAGCATTTATATTTTTCAAATTGAACTCATTTTGTCGCATAAAAACTGCTCCTGGAGTTTGTTACCCGAGTCCCCTTGTTCATACCCGGTATTTAAAAACTCATTCGAGGCAGACCTCGTCGGCGAAGAAAAAAACTCCGTCCTATAAAATGGATAAGTTTCAATAAAATAGTTGACCCATTACACCTTAACCCAGTGCTGCTTTTTATTGCTTTCCAAAATTCTTTCGCAGATCAATAATTCACGATAGCCATCCGCAAATGTGGGGTAGGATGGGTTGGCAGATGGTTTCCCTGCTGCTACAGCCTCATAAACTTCTTTAAATAATTGTTTGGAGGTATCCGGAAAACCTTCATTGTGTCCACCAGGGAATGTCATGATGGCTCTTGCTTCGGGGTAAGCGAGTGAAGGATCACGCATCAGCGATTCATTATAGCCATCCCGGTTACCTATCCATATCTGGTTGGGGGCTTCAGAGTTCCAGGCAAATGTTTTTTTAGATCCCGATAACTCAAGCCTCAACTGATTTTTTCTTCCGGCAGAAACCTGGGATACAGTAACAGATCCCCGATTGCCGTTATCAAAACGCAATAACACGTTTGCATGATCTTCTGTACTGATTGGCACATCCACATAATCTTCTGGTTTCAACATTTTGCCCGAATAAGTTTCTACTGCCTTTAATGGTTTTTTACGGGTTTTATGTATGGTATTGAAGTCAGCTAGAACTTCCGTTGTTTTTAAACCGGTGATATATTCGATGATATCCATCAAATGTGATCCTATGTCGGCAATGGCGCGTGAATCACCAGATTTGTCCGGCTCGAGTCGCCAGTTATAATCTGTTTCATGAAACAACCAATCCTGCAAGTACGAACCCAACACAGAATAAATTTCACCGAGATCACCTTTTTCACGCATGGTTTTCATTTGCCGTACTAATGGATAATAACGCAAATTGAAATGAACCGCGTTGACAAGACCGGTTTGTTTTGCCAATGCCACTAGCTCTTCTGCTTCGTGCAGGTCTTTCGCCAGGGGCTTTTCACAAACCACATGTTTGCCGGCCTGCAAAGCTGCTTTGGCTTGAGGATAATGTAAAAAGTTAGGTGTGCAGATATGAACCGCCACAATATCTTTCATGGCCAGCAATTCATCGAATACACAGGCACGATCTATACCGAGTTGTGCAGCTTTTGAATTGGCCAGTTCTGCATTGGCTTCACAAAGTGCAACTACTTCTATATTGGGCAATCGCCTGAGCGCTTCGATATGGGCGGGGCCAATAAAGCCTGTGCCTACAACTCCTACTTTAATTTTTGACATGTCAGTAAGGTTTTTAAAAGAATGAAATGAAGATTTTTTGTCCCGACTTTCAGAGGCACTAAAATTACAGGTTATTGCAAATAAGCAAAATATTGTTACCCGGTGAATCTCCTTCCCGAAATTAATGATTCTTTCAGTCGGGAGTACAAGGAGGATTCGTTGATCTCAGCCATCGCAATTTTGTTGATTGAGAGAGAATTTGAAGATGGTCAAAATGGCCGTTATCCGTAAATGAAAACACCTTAAATGCAAGGTTTCCATTTTGCTGATTAATTATTGTATAAAGGCACTCTTCTTTCATTTTGCAATTCTACAAATTTAGTTTCTTACGAATAAATGGTGCCACAAAAAGCAAAGACGGCACTGCTAACATGTAAGCAATTAGCCAACTGCGAAACCATTTAAAAATGAAATCGTTTTTAAAGCCAACATTTACTGCTACTAAAGTAAAGGTTATGTAGCTTGTGACCACCAAGCCTGTTATCAGTGCAAATTTCAAATGTGCTTTTGGCATATTATGGCTTCTAATTATCTGTCTGAATTGACCAATGCAAAAGTGCAATAAGATTGCCTTGTCAAGAATGGATGATTAATGCTTTGAAATGGATAATTTTTGGGTGGTGGATGGGCTTTGGTTTTTAGTCTGTGCTAATTTTTGTAGGGTGTGCGGTAGGGTGACGCATAACGTTATCGGTTCGTTGTTTGCACGTCCATTTCTTGTACTTATTGTCTTTCCACTGGTTCGTTCCCGCCACACTGTCTGCGATAAGTTGATTTAGTCGCTTTAATTGGGTTGTTTCTTGCTTTGCGCTCATAACCCAATGTACTGATACCTTTCTGTATGAAGGCGCTAGTGACTGAAAGTAGTCCCACGCCTTTTTGTTTGCTTTAAATTGCTTTTTAAAACTCTGAGTTAATTGTGCTTCGTCTTTTTCGTACGAGTATATCTTAGACCTACTTTCTTCTCTTTTTTCAAAACTGGCGAGACCCGCAGGTTGCATCAGTCCTTGCTTTGTTAATTCTTCGACTTTTTTGATATTAATCGCACTCCATATGCTCGTCCGTTTTCGCTGAGTAAAGCGAATTTGATAACTTTCTTTATTTATAGATTTTCTAACGCCGTCGATCCAGCCAAAACAGAGAGCTTCGTCAACAGATTGAGGCCACGTGATACTTGGTTTCCCACTGTCAACCTTATAGAAGCCAACTAATAATTCGGTTTTAGTTTTATGATTTTTTTGTAACCACTTTCTAAAATCAGATCGATTTGCAAAAAAAGTTGGTATTGTTTGTTTGTCTTTCAAAGTTTGCAGGATGTCGATTTACAATGACTTTTGCAAATACTTTTGTTGTCGTCTGCATGCGGTAGGCAGGTTCGTGGGTTAATAAATAGTCTTATTTTACAAATCCCATCTTTTTCAAAATCTGTTGATGCCCTGCACCTTCAAAATATTTTTTATCATAAAAAATGGTGATGTTCAAAAGATAAGCATCCGGCGATCGTTCTGCAATTGCTTTTTCTTCCCACTCAATTGCCTTCTGAAAATCACCTCTTAAATAATATATATAAGACAGATCCCATGGATCTTCAATTTTATTTGTGGAGGAATATTTAAAAAAACGATTCACTACTGCATCTGCTTTTTCTTTTTGATTACATTTTGAATAAATAAACACCAGTGTTACCTGTAATAATTCAGATCCCCATCCATCTTTAAATAGTTTTTCCGCCTTCGCTGCATTCGCTAATGCTTTGTCAAATTGATTCAGAAAAATATAGGCATACGCTTGCTTAATATATCCCCAAACCCACGTAGGATGAAGATCCAATGCTTTCTGAAACGCATCAGCACTTTTTTGAAAATTACTGGCCACAAGGTTTGTCCAGCCCAGGTTGTGTAAACTGGATATAGAAACGGGGTCCAGCTCTACTGCTTTATCGGCAAATGGTAAGGCTTCATTGTACCTGCCTACATCGGCTAATGTGGAAGAGTATCTTATGTAGATGGTAGCATTACTAGGGTCCAGTTTTAATGCTTTTTTATAAGATTCAACGGCTCCCTTCCAATCCCAGTCGTAATAAAATTTTAAAGCACCTTCAGATGTATAGATTTCCGGAAGGTTTGGGTCAAGAGCCTTAGCCGCATCAATGGCAGTTCTTGCTTCGTTAATTATTTCTTTTTGAGAGGCTGTTGAAAAAAGGCTTTGCACAATTTTTTCATTAGCAATAGCCGCATAAGCTGCTGCATATTTTGGATCAATACGAATGGCTTCCCTGAAATGAGATAACGCTTTTTCCGATTCTTCCGGCGTAGAGCCATAGCTCAAATACCTTCCCTTGAGGAATTCTGCATAAGCCTGTCCATTTACAGGTTTATTTTGTTGGATACCTGTTGATTTATCTAAAAGTGTAATCCGCAATGGATTCACTAATGAAGTAATAATGGAATCTTCAACCAAGGAAATATCGTTTCCTGTCAATTCATATTTGTTTCCCCAAATCTGGTTTTGATTGGCTGCATCTACCAATTGACAACTTAAATAATATATGCCGCCGTTTTGTTGTAATTGCCCGGTGAGCACTACGTCTGGGTTCAGTAATTTTTTCAAACTGCTGATGCTTTTGGATGAATCTGCTAATTTGAATGTAGCCGAACGGGCAAACACTTTTAAGTCTGGGAAAGTAGAAAGCCGGTTGATCAGGTTTTCTGGGATACCATCTGATAAGTAAAGGAGTGAAGAATCCTTTCGCAGGTTTTCAAATGGAAGAATTGCGAGCGACCTGGGAGCAGCAGCCATATTTTTGTTAAAGAAAAGATTCCTGCTAAGAATTACAGCTGCAGCCAAGACTATTGCAGTTACGGTAAAGATTACAATGCGTTTCCGGTTGTTACCTTTTATTTTTTTCAGCTTGCCCTGCATTGCATCTCTTTTGGGAACATCAAATCCCGGGTTGGCGATTGCAAATACTTCAATAGCCTCTCCAACATTTTTAAACTCAAATAGCCCAAGCGAAATAATTTGGAATTCGGCATTGTTTTTAATTTGGTCACGGATGCTTTTCGACATGAGTACGGATGAGCCGACCCCTAGGCTTTCAATTCTTGAAGCAATGTTTACGCCATCGCCGTATACATCATCATTTTCAAAGACTACTTCACCAAGATGTATACCTATTTTTAATTGGAAATTCTTAGCGGCATTACTAGCTTCCTGGATTTTCATGGCTGCATTCACCGCGTCAGAGGCAGTATTGAAACTTGCCATTATTCCGTCACCCAATTCCTTTATCCACCGGCCATTGTGTTGTTCAATGATGGGTTTTTGAATCTCTCTATTTTTATTAAGTAATTCAAACGCTTTTTTTTCATTACTACCCATCAAAGCGGTATACCCGACAATATCAGTGAACATTATGGCAGCGAGCTGACGGGTTTGTGTCATGGATTTTGGTTAACCTTTGTATTTGTCAAATATTTTTTTGTTAACATAGTTGAAACAGCATGACGCACAACGTCCAACGGCTAGCTGCCAGCCATCGAATTTAGAAACTTTTCCGGCAGCCCCCGAAATTTCGGGGGGACTACAAATTGATTTTAATTTATGGGTGATCGCGAAGCCTTGGGCCAGCATGTTGCAGGCGGGCAGAAAACCCAATGTTATGCGCTGCTTTGTTAGTCTACGTTGCACAAATGACTAAGATACTCCAGTCGATTCTTTAAACGGATTTCTATCTGCAGTGAGTTGTTCTGCCAGCCCGATAAGAAGCCCCTCAGGGCCACGTATATAACATAGTCGATACAATTTTTGATACTGAACCACTTCCCCAACGACCTGCGCACCAATTTTTTGGAGCCTTGTTAGCGTCTCATCAATGTCGTCTACAGTGAACATGACACGTAAGTAACCAAGAGCGTTTACTGGATCGTTTCGGTGGTCGGCTACAATCGTCGGAGTAAGAAATCGTGATATCTCGAGACGGCTGTGTCCATCTGGCGTTACCATCATCGCAATCTCGACATGCTGGTACCCTAGTCCAGTCACACGTCCAGCCCATTCTCCTTTTATTGTGGTCCGACCTTCAGGCTTTAGACCAAGTTCCGAGAAAAAAGCGATGGTTTCATCAAGCGATTCTACCACAATGCCAACATTGTCCATTCGTAGCAATTTACTTTTTGCCATGGTTTTTTCTCATCTTGAATTAAGAATCATAACAGCAATAGAAGCTTTCTTAGTTAAGCCTATGTCTAAGAGTCTCTGTAATAAAGTAGCGCCAGGCCCCATGTTAGCGGTTCGTCAATCGGCTAATATATTCCTCGTATAAAACTGTACCTTATCAAATTTACCACCATCTGGTGCATAAGATGTTTGAATAACTTTCATTTCATTTTTATCGATAATCTCTCTCGAAGCGAAAGCCATCAGCCTACCATTCTTAAATACAGATGTTTCCAAAATGTTTTGACCCCTAAATTCTGCCTTAACCATGTCTGCAACGTCCCCTCCGTTATATTCATACATACATCCATCAGGATTAATTACATACGAAATCGACTGTTCACTTTCATCAGAATTTTTCCAATCAATCGTTACCTCTAACTTGTCACCTTCGATTGCTCGAAATGTATAAGTCGCACTCAAAGGCGCGTTTCCAACATCATACTCTGATTTTTCAGGTTGCAAAATCCACTCTCCAATAAATTTGTTTTCTTGCATAACTACTTCTCATTACAAAATGATAAATAATGACCGCTAACAGTAGTATTTCTGTATTCAACGCAACTTCAAATTTCTTCAAATCAGTGAGTTTCATCAATTATCTATTTTCCAACTTTTCAAAAGCTGTAGTTTTCACGAACAACTTATATTAGTTGACGAATCAGCGCTACCAAATCCTTACTCTCAAGCTATCCGCCCTGTACATTTTATCTCCCGGCTTTATATTGAATGCCGTATAAAATTCATCGACATCCGCAAAGGGCCCATTCACTCTGTATTTGGAAGGAGAATGAACATCGGTCATTACCTGGTTGCGTAATATTTCCTCACGTTCGTGTCCCAACCAACCCAGCGCATAACCAAGAAAATATCTCTGTACTGGCATAAGTCCATCGATCTTTTCACCTTTTTTGTATTGCTGTGTTTTTTTGAATGCTTCAAGACCTAAAACAATTCCACCAAGATCTGCAATGTTTTCGCCCTGCGTTGCATTGCCATTGATGTGAAAACCTTTCACGGGTTCAAATTCGTTAAATTGTTTAATAATCTTTTGAGCGCGGTCGGAGAATTCAACTGAATCTTTATCTGTCCACCATTTTGAGAGATTTCCTTTATCATCATACTTTCTTCCCTGGTCATCGAAACCGTGAGTGATCTCATGACCGATCGTTGAGGCGGCTGCATATCCATAAACCAATGCATCATCCAATTCATCATCCATGTAGCCAGGCACGGTAAATATTCCTGCTGGTAAAACAATTTCATTATTGGAGGGATTGTAATACGCATTATAAGTTTGTGGACTCATATCCCACTCCTCACGATCTACTGGTTTTCCCAATTTGTTGTAGTTGTAACTGTGCCACCATTTATTAGCGTTGATAACATTCTGCACATAACTATCAGTGCTGATCTCCATGGCAGAAAAATCCTTCCACTTGTCGGGATATCCAACTTTTTTCTTCATGGCCGCTAACTTGGCAAAAGCTTTTTGCTTGGTGCCATCACTCATCCATGTCAATTCTGTAATGTGATTTTTTAAAGCGTCGCGAATAGCTTCCACCATATCTTCGTATCTCTTCTTTGCGGCCTCGCTGAAAAATTCTTTGACATACAACTGACCCAATAATTCTCCCATCAGGTTATTCTCATTTTGCAAGACCCGCTTCCATCTCGGTCTTCTTTCTTTGGCACCGCTAAATAGTTTATTGAAATTAAATGCTTCAATCCCGAACTTATCAGGCAATGTTCCTGCAAAATCATTTATGAGATTGAACCTTACATAGCTTTTCCAAATACCGATTGGAGTTGATTTCAATTCCTGGTTCAGCGCAGTGAAAAATTCCGGTTGTCCTACGATCACTGAGTCGATATTTTTTACATCCGAAATGCCGAAATAATTTGTCCAGTCAATATTGGTTGAAAGCTTTGACAGATCGGTCACTGCTATTTTATTATAGTTCCTGTAATCGTCTCTCAGGTCTTCCAGTTTGCGTGATGATTTGGCCAGTCTTGTTTCTAGTGTCATAATATTTTTCGCAGTAGCGCCAGCACCTACGCTGTCATCACCCGCCATGGTCAGTATTTTGGTGACGTATTTGACATATTCATTGCGAATGTTGGCCACCGAAGGATCAGTGTTAAAGTAATAATCTCTTTCAGGCAATCCGAGCCCGCCCTGCCACAGCTTGTAAGCCATCACTTCGCTGTTCTTATCGTCTTGGGCAACGAAGTCGGAGAATAGTGTTGAGGAGCCTATCTTTTTTAGTTCAGCTACTGTTGTCACCAGTGATTTTACATCAGTGATCGCGTTGATCTTGTCAAACCAGGGTTGCAATGGTTTCAGACCAAGTTGTTCGATCTTCGTGCTATCCATAGCGGTCTTCCAGAAGTCACCGATCTTTTGATCAGCCGTTCCCTTTGCTGCATTGGCGGCGGCAGCCTTTTCATTGATACTTTTCAGCCGATTCAAATTTTCTTCATTTACCAGGTTTCCAATTCCCCATGCAGCCTGGTCATTTGGTATCGGGTTCTTCTTGATCCACCCACCGTTTGCATACTGAAAGAAATCTTGGGCAGGCGACATCGTCGTATCAAGATTGTCAGCTAAAAAATCTTTTTTTGTGGACGAACTTTTCACTTTTGTATTGCAGGAACCGGCTACCGCAAGCGCTGCGGCAGCAATTAACAACGAAGGAAATCGCATATTAATGGTGTTTAAATAGTGATAAATATAATTAAATCGGTATTATTGGCCCTATCAAATTGACAGGAGAAAACAAGTGAACATGTCACTTTCATTTAGTCGTTCATTTTTCTGCCCAAATCGCATAATTAT
>Ga0163163_10000444_pt1 | contig 37811 bp, 29 predicted proteins | sample S65metaG_FD_119766 | JGI IMG/M metagenome (GOLD analysis project Ga0163163, IMG submission 119766) | Switchgrass rhizosphere microbial communities from Kellogg Biological Station, Michigan, USA - S6-5 metaG | ecosystem: Host-associated > Plants > Roots > Rhizosphere > Soil | place: USA... | reverse complement strand
CTGGTTGGCTATTCCTTTAATTCCGGCCAAACCTACGCAGAGTATCGTCCGGGGGATAAAGTAGCGAAGTACGGTTTGGCGGCATTGGTTCTGGGTGGCGCTGCAGTGGGCGCCGCGAAACTGGGGCTCCTGAGTTCGTTACTTTTGGTTTTCAAGAAAGCCTGGAAACTGGTGGTGGTGGGTATTGCGGCTGTTGCAGCGTCTTTGAAAAAATTCCTGGCCAAGCTATTCGGCCGCAAAAACGAATCCGGACCAACCTATTAGCCCTCGAACGGAGGGCCCTGGATGCCTTTTGTATGAGTGACGTCCAGTTGCTGTTTTTAGTTCTGGCCATCATTTATGGGTGGGAATGTGCCTCCTGGTTTTCCCATGGATCATCCACGTTCCGCACCTGGTTTGGAAAGCGCTGGCAACTGGTGAAGCCTGGAGTTTTGCTGGGAAATCAGAATGGGGGGTTTGTTTTCGGTCACCCGTTGCCGCCTTTAGGAGCGCTGCTCGCCGCAAAGGAGTTTCCGTTGGCGCTTTCGCCCAAAGGCTTTTGCATTGTGCGATCCATGGATTCCAGTCAGTTAATCCTGAGTGAACGATATTCGTCGTGGGAGAAAGTCAGGCACGTTGAGGCCAATGGAAAAAAAGTTGTTTTAGATGGGCATTGTTTTCTAAAAGCAGAGTCGCCGGTTTCGGCTGCGAGAATTGTTGAAATCTTGTTGGACCTCAAGCAAGGGAAAGCCGGCGAACGCGAGGAATTAATCCGCAAACGACTGCAGGAAACGATTGACGAGACCGTCATTAAAGAGCGCTGGACAGGATTTAAAGAGCAGACGCAAAAACTAGTGCTGACCACGAATATTTTATTTGTCCAACTGTTCATGGTTTCGCCAGCGATGATCGGCATATTTGGTTTTCGGCGCTGCTGGCTGCCATTACTGCTCGCGGTGCTCGTCTTAACCTCAACAATTTCCCTTCTGTTCTATCGCGCTCACAAAAGACTTTTTCCTCGATTGGAAGATGAACGTTTTTCTCACTTCATCATCATTTTGCTCTCCCCAGCCACTGCCATTCGTGCACGGGATACGTTGTCGCGGCCATTGTTCAGTTTCTATCATCCGCTGGCGCTCACCAAAATGTTTTGTTCTCCCGAAACATTTCGAGAACAAGCCGGACACTTTGTTCGCCAGAGTCGATTTCCGGCTCGGGCGGACACCTCGGTGGAACAATCCAATTGGGAAGAGATCGAAGCGTATTGGCGAAAGCTCGAGCAAACGACCCTCGAAGATTTTCTTCTGCGTAATGGCTTGGAACCTGAGCAACTGATACAGCCACCTAACCCGACCGATGAAACCTGCCTTTCCTATTGTCCACGTTGTCGCTCACAGTTCACAAGCCGCGAGGGGGTCTGCAATGATTGCGGCGGTCTAAATTTGATGCCGTTAGCGAATACTATCAGCAGGTAGGGGGAGTCACTCCTTGCGCGCCGCCATTGCGTATAGGAACTAACATGATCGTGCGGATTGTTGAAAGTCAAGCGGCGCGCACGCCGTGACGCGCCCTACCTTTTCAACGCTTGCCTCAGATTTGGCACGACAGCGATACTTGCGTTTGTAAACTTGCAATCATGACAAAGCTAAAATGGAGGCCTCCCAAACCCTCCGTTTTTCACCGGCATTGGAATTTGGCGGAGAATATTGCCTTCCTGAATCATGGCTCTTTTGGCGCTTGCCCTAAAGCGGTATTGAAAGTTCAGTCGCAGATGCGGGAACAGATGGAACACGCGCCCGTGCAATTTCTCTGGCGTCGCTACGAAGAGTTGCTCGAGCCCGCGCGCCTGGCGATCGCGAAGTTCATTCGAACCCGACCGCAGGACGTGGTCTTCACCTCCAACGCTACCAGTGGTGTCAATGCAGTTTTGCAGTCCCTGAACCTTCGGCCCGGGGACGAATTGCTGACCACAAACCATGATTACAATGCCTGCCACAATGCCCTGGTCCAGGTGGCGCGCCAGGCGCGGGCACGCGTGCAGGTGGCTGAGGTTCCTTTTCCGGTGAGCCATGCCAGCCAAATAATCGAGGCTATACTGGAAAAGGTTACGTCGCGAACTCGATTGGCGATGATCGATCACGTCTCAAGTCATACCGCTCTGATATTTCCAATCGAAAAAATTATTCGCGCTCTGGAAGCAAAAGGAATCGACACGCTTGTTGACGGCGCCCACGCCCCGGGCATGGTGCCACTCGATCTGACGAGGTTGCTCCCGGCATATTATGCGGGCAATCTGCACAAATGGATTTGCGCGCCGAAAGGCGCGGGTTTTTTGTGGGTGCGCCAGGACAAGCAATCTACGATTTACCCGGCCGTCACCAGCCATGGCTACAATACGCGGCGGCCGGGCTATAGCAGGTTTCAAGACGGATTTGATTGGACGGGAACATTCGATCCGACGGCGTGGTTTTCCGTTAAGGCGGCTATCGGTTGGATGGGAACGTTGCTGCCGGGTGGTTGGTCCGAAATTCGGGAACGCAATCATTCTCTCGTTGTGCAAGCGCGGCGGCTCCTTTGTCGTAAATTGGAAATCGAACCACCTTGCCCGGAAACGATGCTCGGAGCGATGTGCACGCTGCCCTTGCCCGAGACATTCCAGGGAATTTCAAAAGCCGGCAAAATCGATTCCGAACAACTGCGATTGTATGACGAATTTAGAATTGAGGTTCCATTGCTACGTTTAGGCAAACCGGAGCGGCGTTGGTTTCGCGTTAGCGCGCAGGTTTATAATTCGCTTTCACAATACGAATACCTGGCGGAGGCTCTCAAATTTTTAAGGGACTGCGGTTAAAGATGGAGCACGAGCGTTTCGCTGAAGCATTTTGACCACGGATAAAACGGGAGGGCACGGATAAGACAGCAAAAATAAAAGTTTTTAGTTCCATATGTTTCATACGGTTTTTGGAGATGAAGATCTATGGATTGGTGAATTTCTCTTCCGTCTTATCCGTGTTCTCCGGTTTTATCCGTGGTCAAACTCTTTGGCTTACTCTTTCTTCTACTAGAGTCTTGGCGGCTCCGCGTCTCTGCGTTGATCTTTTCGCGAAGAAATTTTACAGGAAATGCGTCAGCTTCGATAATTGCACTGCGAAGAACGCAGAGAAGAAGAAAATAAACTAGTTCGTTGAGGTCTGCGTTGGGAAATCGCTCGAACCGCAGGTCCTCTGGATTATTGGCTCGCAGCCCTGTAAAAGGCGCCACGAGACGGCGGGGCGGCATCGGTGGTTTGGGCGGTGCCATCCGAGACGGCCGTGATGTTGGTCAGGACAATCCAAGGCCCGAAAAAGATTGGTTGCTCTCTGGAGTTGATACGTTCCACCAGGTGAAGCTCCGCTGAGCCGTACAGTCCAGGAATTGCCTGCGCGCAGAAGCGGCAGCATGACACCTTTCAAGAGATTTGTATTGATCAGATCGAGTGTGAGCGAAAACACATTTCCGCCGGCAAGACTACCACCCTCCTCGGCAGTGCCATAGAGCACCCCGTTGAGCAAAGTGAGCGGAGTGTGACTTAGAGCTCCATTGGTGTTATAGAAAAAGCTCAGCGTTTCCAACTCACCATTTGTGCTGATCTGAAATATCGTGCCGTTGTCATCGATTCCTCCACCGTAGGTGGTGCCATAAAACTTGCCATTGTTTCCAAGGGTGAACTCCGAGCGGGGATATGCGCCATCGGCATATTGGAAAGATACGAGAGTGGTGAGGAGACCGTTGGTGGTTATCCGAAAGACTGTCCCGTAATCGTTAACCCCGCCGGCATAGGTGGTGCCGTAAAGGCTGTCATTGTTTCCAGGTGTCGGCCCAGCATACGGAGAGGCTCCATTTGTGCCGTCCAGAGAAAGGAGAGTTGTAAAGACGCCATTGGTGGCCAGTCGGAAGAGTGTTCCATAACTGTTCTCACCGCCATTGGAGGTAGTCCCATAAAAAGCGCCGTCAGACTCAAAAGCGAGCCCTGCATAAGGAAACGCTCCGTTGGTGCCATCAAATGACGCAAGGATTGTTAAGGTGCCGTTGGTAGCTACCAGAAAAACAGTGCCAAAACCGTAGGTGCCCCCCGCGATCGTTGTTCCTACGAACGTGCCCGGCCCGGTGGCGAGAAGAGAGGAATGAGGATAAGTGCCGTTGGTTTGGTAGAAAGTAGCTACCGTCGAGAATTGTCCATTCGTTGTGATTCGAAACACGGTGCCCACTTCTCCTTTACCTCCAAATAGCGCTGTTCCGTAAAAAGCCTTATCGGCGCCTTGGGTCAGCGCTGCTGAAGGAGTGCTTCCATTGGTATCTGCGAATTCAAATAGGTTTGTGAACAGTCCGTTCGTGGACATTCGAAAGATCGTCCCAAAACCCGCGGTTCCGCCGTTGGCGGTCGTTTCATAAAAAAAACCATCGGAGGCAAACACGAGGCCGTTGGGTCAGCATTGGTCCAGCCAAGGGCAAAACCATGAAGTTCCTGGATGTTAGCGGCATGTGTTCGCCAAAGGGGCACAAGCCACAAAAAGCGCAAGACAACTGTTTTTGAATGAAAAGATATTAAACCGCGCGCACATCATAGTTCATCCCATGCAATAGCCACATATCCACTCACGGCTGGAGTCTCTTCCAAAGCCTCATCATAATGAAACTTGAAGTGACCATTCATGATCACCGATTTGACGATGCAAGAGCCTGCGTAGTCATAAGCATTGTTTCCGCCGCCGCCGAGAGTGAAATCGCATTGGGGGGCATAGATTGTCCCTGTGAAGGAGGCATTTGCGCCCAAGGTAAATTTCGTATTCGTGGGCAGACCATAATAGCTAAAGCTCTTGGCGACACCTGAATCGTTGATGACTCCCTGCCCAGAAAGAGTAACTGAAGGCGCCCCGACATACATCGAGATGCTGCCACCAGCGGCGATGTGTACCTGGTCCCCCTTGTTGGCAAGATTCACCGAATCGCTTACGTACAGAATTACATCTGGGCTGCTGACATAAACACTGCCGTCCAGGTTTGATAATTTCCAAGCGGCAACATTATTCAGCACGTATTTGTACGTGACCCCATTTACTTTGTATTTTCCTGGAATAGGTTGCAGCCACAACTTGTTCCCCGGCAATTTGGCATCTGGCACACTGAACACAGCATCATCGGCAAAGTGTCCGTCCTGGACTCCGTGATTCCCGTTGTTTATCCATTGACTGTCCCCTACGCCTCCGCTCGGTCCGAACGTAATCTTCCCTCCAGGAGCTGTATGGACCGTACCTCTCACCTCGGCATTCCCGATGTTGATTGCATTTGTTCCCGAACTCATGGTCGTCACGCCGGCCTTATCGTTTGTTTTCTTGGGATCGTACAGGCTGTCCGTGCTAAAATTCGGATCCGACGAATTAAAGCTGTCGATGTTGATCAAGTTACCCTTTAGATCCACGCTGGTGGTAACGACCATTCCGCCCGGAATACCGGAAACAGATTTGGGCTTGGTATCAATCTTAACAGTCCGCGTGATTTTGGGCCTTGAAATTGGACCAGGCACATAAGCAGTCGCTACAATCACAGGATTAATATTTGTGACCGCCGGCCGCAGTTTGATATCCACAACCGAATAACTATCACCAATATAGTTGGTTTTTTCGTAAACCCCACCTCCAAGGCTGATCCAGGAATTGATCGCCAAATTGTTTGTGCCGACCCCACTGTTGAGATGGGCCATGGCTTCTTCCACTCCGGCCTCAGCCACTACCAGGGCTGCATTCCAGGCCTGGGCGCGAGTGACCGACAGTGATTGGTTATAAACTAAAGAGAGATAACTCCCGAGAGTGATTCCGAGAATGACGCACGTCACCAACGCGACGATCAGAACACCGCCATCTTTGAAAGATCGATTATGACGGATAATCATAATACAGGCTTGTTCCGAATAACGATCTGAGCTTCCTGCATGTCCTCGGTATTGAGCCTCTTGCCCAAAACTTTGCGGGAGCAACGCCATGCGACACTGATCGCTTTGCCTTTATTGACATCCGTCGTGCTGGTGAGTGTCCCGCCTGCTTGCGGGATATTGCTGAACATCGAGAAGGTGAGAAGATCGCAACTCGACAAAAGAACGTTGGTTACACCGCCAGTTTTCCATTGGAGCAACTGCCGGTTCTCCAGGTCGTACATGTAGGTCAGGTTGGTTGTGCCAGAATAATTAAAAACCAGTTTGTTGGTGGAAAAGGTAAGGATGTTTTTTGATCTGCGAATGTCGCGAGACATCTGATCGAGCGCGCTGCGGCTGGCCTGATCCATCGCCACGTAATGGCCCATGCTCACAAAGGTCCGATTGCTGGTAACGAAAACCGTCACGATGCTAGCGAGCACGAGCGAGCCGACGCCGGTGGAGACCATCAACTCAACCAGTGTCATGCCCGACCGGCTGTGACCGTTTGTGCTCATACCTGGCATCATTTGGAACCTTTTCAGCGCTTATTTGCCAAGAGAGATGTAACTCTCGATGCCCTCGCGGGCTGCGTAAGTTTGCATCGAACGGGTGTGCTGCACTTTTCCAGACGTCCAGGAAACGGACACTGTCACCAGAGTCATGTTCGTGCGGTAAGACTCGGGAATGGTGCCCACCAGCGGAGCGCTAGGCGTGAAAGTGCCGGTATATACGATTCCTCCGCCCCCTGCCGCCTGGTTCTTCGGATCAAAATAGTCGGTAAACGTGGTTGGGTTATAGACCGTGTTGTTGAGTTGGTTGTAATTGGACAAACGCACCGTCTCGAGCTTGGTGAGCATGATTTGCGTCGCGCGCTGGGCTTCACGGGTTGTGCACATGGTTGAAAAACCAGAAGCGAACCCGCCGTAAAGCGAGGCCAACATGATTGCTACGATGCTCAGTGCCACGAAGTTTTCGACAAGGGAGAATCCAGATTCCGAGCGGGAGCGGACTCTCAGGCTAGTAGTAACTTTCATTTTCTTCTATCGTTCTTTTCGTTCGGTTGGACCTCTTTTTCGGCCGCCGTGGATGTCTTTCATCCTGCAACCCGTGTCAGCACTTTGACTTCCCTGATGCCCTGAAAACCATCGGGGTGGGGCAGGGACTTATTGCCGGTGTTCTTCACTAATCAACGCCAGGGGATTTCCCGGTAAGGATGCTTTTATCCAGGGGTTTCAGAAAGAGCGTCTGTGGTTCAGGTAATTGGCTCAACCCAAGATACACACACCGGATTGTCCGTGGCTCGGGGATCATTTTAAACCCGGAATCCCGACCTATTGGCACGCTCTTGGATTCAAGAAATGCTGAAACGAAACCGCGTAATCAGGAACTTTCTTGTCCTCAATGAGATTCCTCGATCTGTGAGCCTTGCAACGTCCTGTTTTTGGACATGTACATTGCATGTTGAGAGTTCGAGCGTTGGGAAAAGACCCCATCGTAATGTCTTCCCATCCGAACTAACCTCAACGCATGACAACCCCTGCCAAGGGTATCATCAGGCATCGCGAAACGGGCGAATACTATGCTGGGGCAGGACGGTGGGCACGTGAACCGGCAAGGGCATTTCTTTTCGAGGGTTTATCACACGCCATGGAGGAAGCCCAAAAGTATGGGATACACGATTGTTGCGAATTCATGGTGGCTTTACCAGATAGTCCAGAGCTAAGTGTCTCTCTTCCCATTTAATTCTTTAAATTTTGTCCAAGTTAAGCATATAGAAGTATTCATATGACTCATGAGTTATCTGCGGGCACGTCCAAAGCCCAGGATGTTCCTCCCCTCCTGCCTTTTCCGCAAAAAACCTTCAGGGTTTTTCATATAAACGATAGCACGGATGACCAGGTTCTCTTTCAGGCCGCCTGTCAAAAAGGAGGCATTCCTTTCAACTGGCACGTTACTGATTCCGCAGAAAAGGGCATTTCCTACCTGAAGGCTCTCGTCGAACAATCCGATAAAATACCTGTCTGCTGGCCTGACCTCGTCCTGCTCGATCTGGTGATGCCGATCGTCAGCGGTTTCGAAGTCTTGAAATTTATTCGCGCCACGAACGAATTAAAACATTTGCCGGTGGTTGTTTTTACTGGAGATACTTTCCCCTCCAACAAGGCAGATTCCCTGAGGTTCGGCGCCAATGCCTTCATGATAAAACCGCAAAGTTTCTCAGAGGCCGTGGCACTGGCAGGCGAGCTCTACCACCTCTTCCTGACCCTCAGGAAGTAGCCGCGAAAGTATCCAACCTCGAGCTAACATCAGGCTGCAAACCTGCGGGAACGATTGGATCAAAAGGATTAAAGCGTTCTTCAAACGCCCAAATCTACTAAAGCTCGCTTGTATTACCTTGCGTGATTGGCCAGCAACTTCGAACTGGATTAGGTGTTTTATAATCATGAAAAGAAATTTCACTCCAATGCCACCACGAACAGCCCGTTGTTTGGTAGTTCCATGGCTTGAGGAACAAAACTGTCGGCCGCGTCATGAATCTTTTCCGGCGCGAATGCCTCGGTAAAATTACCGATGGTAATTGATCCTCTTCAATTTCTGCTTTTACTCCATTATCCGCAGGCTTGCATTTCTGGCAGCCTCGCACAATCTTGCCATGCCTGACGTGATTGACACATCGCAAGTTATCCTCCTCGTTGAAGACAACACCAACGATGCCCTGCTCTCCGAAAGAGCACTGCGCGATTCCGGAGCTGTCCAGCGCATCGTCCACGTTCCGGATGGCGAGGACGCCATAAAATACCTGATGGGAGATCCCCCATACAGTGACCGAGACAATTACCCGCTGCCCGTTCTCATGCTGCTGGATCTCAAAATGCCCAAGCTCACCGGCTTCGACGTTTTGACCTGGCTGCAAGAACACCCAGGCTTGGCTGCAAAAATTCCTGTCGTCGTTCTTACCGGGTCCATCCATCCCGCAGACATGAGAAAAGCAAAGGAACTGGGCGCTGTCGGCTTTGAAATCAAACCGGTCGAATTCTCCCAGCTCATCAAGATAGCGAAAAAAGTTTCTCAGGTCCCACACACCCTCCGAAAAGGGTGAGCTGTGAGGCAGCGTTCCCTAGTCCCCAGAGTTTACATGCTTCTGGTTGTCCGGATCGTCCCTTGGTACTATGCCCTCAATCGAACGTCTCAACCAGTAACTCCAAACCAATGACCCAATTGTGAAAGGGTTCCCCGCGTCAGTCCGATAATGAGGTTTTGCACTGGCCTAATCTGCCAAATCAAAATGACCATAATAAAACCATACCGGGCAATTTGATGATAAGCTTCATAAGTCATTCCTGTCAGGACGCGGACGACCCGGGAACCATCCAGTGGCGGGACGGGGAGCAGGTTAAAGAAGCAAAGGAATAAACTGAGGGCAGCCATGTTAAAACAAAGTCTTACTACCCCCTCTATATGAGCCATTACCCCAAGTTTGCATAACCCCATGAGAATCACTGCTATCAGGAGATTCATCCATGGGCCGGCCAGGGTCACGAGGATGTCGTCCCCACGCCGGTTACGGAGGTTATATGGATTTACAGGGACGGGTTTTGCCCAGCCGATAATAAATTGCGCGGCATTGGAGCCGTTAAGTGAAAGAAAAAGCCCGAGCAGCGGCAGGACCACTGTGCCCATGAGGTCGATGTGGACTGCAGGGTTGAGAGAGACCCTGCCTTGCAGGTATGCCGTATCGTCGCCGCATTTCCAAGCCATCCACGCGTGTCCAAACTCGTGGAAGGTGCATAAAATGATGAACCCCAGATAACTGATCAAACCGTCAATCAATAAATTTGGGTCCATTCCTGTGCGACGGTAGCAGAGGGTTTAAAAGCTGAATAGTAATATTGGCAAAGAACGAGAGGCAGTAAGCCTTCCACTGTGTCGCCCGTTAATTTGAAACTGAGTTTTTCGTCTCGCGGGTAATTTCGCCCTTATCATCGATCGCGACGGGGTGATACTTTCTTAGCGCCGCTCTGGATTTTGAAGAAGTACACTTTCGGCCTGGCGTTGGTGTTGGTCATGGCAGGAATTTGATCGGTGAACGATCCGATGATGAATCCGTCGCTTGTAATTTCGCGGCAGCCCCCAATCGCATACGGATTCGTGACCGGCGCGCTTACGGCATGATCGTGCCAGGTGTTGCCGTTATCCTCGCTGGCCAGACAAGCCAGTCGGCTCGCATTGGCGTCTCGCGAAACGGCGTAGATTGTGCCGTTCGGTTCCGCGGTGCGAGTAGCCAAAAAACCATCGAGGTTTCTCAAGCTAAGTTCCCGACCGCGAAATTCGGGCTGCAAATCTACTTCACGCTTACCGGTTTGAAGATCAAAGCGAACGAAATGCTGTCGCGGGGGCTGAGATTGGGTCAAATACAGGAAATAGGCTTTGCCGTCCCGGGTGAAAAAGCTTTCCAGCCAGGTATGAAAATCAAATTCGTCATTCAGGGTGATGCGATCGGTGGGTCCTTCCTGATCAGCAATCGCGGGTAGCTTTACTGGCCTTCCGTCCATGGTGCGCCAGGTTAAGCCGCTATCGGGGGATTGCATGTAGTGAATATCCCAATAGAGATACTGGCTGAGTTTCTGTGTGGTCCAGGCCGCGTGAAGCCCTCCCTGAGCATCGATGTAAAGCAAGGGGTACTGAAGCACAGCGCTCTTGCCTCCCGTGAGAAGGTTCGTCGAGGAAAGGACTTCACCATCCAATGAAATACGATGAAACGTATTATTATGAGCAAAATAATAAAGTCGCCGGTCCTTGCTGTTGATAGCCATGCTGAACTTGCCGGCAGCTCCATTGGTGATCCGGGTGATCGCGGGTTCGCGGAAATTCTTTGCTGAAAGAAACCGGTACAGGTACGCATGACCATCCAAGAAATCGGGCCGGATAAGATAGACGTTATCTTCGGGGTCGGTCTCGATCACCGGCGGGTTTGTGGCATGCGTTGCTTCATACAAAGTCTCGAATGTGCGACCCTCATCCCGACTCCAGGACAAGCGCCATTGCTGAGCGTTGTAGGCCTCGTTTCGCGTGCGGATATGCGTCATGAAAATACCGCGACGGTTCGCGATCACTTTTTGATTGTAGCTTTGAAATGTTCCGTATCCGGTCGCTTCCGAGTCCAAGCAAGTCAGTTCGATCCGGGATAGCTCCGTTCCTTTTAGGCAAGGGGGCTGACTCGCCAAAAGAACGCAAAGGAAAATGAGCTTTGCCTGGCTGATTGATAGTCTCCATCGCATAAGCAAGCATTTACAACTGCTCGTTCCTTATTGCAATGGGATTTGCCGTGCTCGGCTTCTCCCGCCAGACCGGCCACGTGCCGACCTCTGGATTCACCTAGAGAATTCAACCCAAACCGGGCACGTGACAGACCCTATTGTAAGCAGCTTTTGGAGCAGGGTAACCTAATCAAAAATGAAGGTAATCCTGCACGATGGGCTGACCAATTTGTATTATGCGGGGTGTAATAAGTGGGCCAATCATCTCGAACAAGGATTCGATTTTGGCAGCATCCAACTAGCCATACAGACCAAACAGCGGAAACAACTCCCCGCAACTGGCATTCTGGTAATCTCTGAAGCTACGGCGCGGACAATCCTACTTTCCATGAGTAACGTTCCACGAAAGTGCTGAAAAATCACGGCTGCGCCCCGGATTTTGCGCCAGCGTTCCGGCTCCGCAACAACACGGCGCAATGTGCGCTCAGCTCAAACTCATCCAGAAAGGCATCGCCAGACCGGCTGCGGTCTTCATATCATAGAGCACCGCAGCATCGAGTTCCTCGTCAGCTTCAGGATGGCCGACAACGCGCATGGAGCTTGTTGCGAATGTCCTGAACAACTTGTTCCACCGGACGGCAACTCACCTTGCCTTCCTCGATTTGGCGAGAACGCCGGTCAATGACTTCGTTCCATTCCGCTTCAGCATCTGCGTCCACAGAGTCGTCAAGGCTGGCGATAAGTTCGCGGGCAAGAAACGCAAAGGAAGTTTCGCCAAGGAACAACCCGGCTATCCAGTTTAGCACTTTTGATCTGGGAATAGGCTGATTACCTTTGGCGTTAATGTCTCTCAGGTTACGTCGCGCTCCGGTTCAGCGTCAGCTTCGATGCACACACGAGGCGATTCAGACTTGCCACATCTCTTGGCTCTTGCTCTCAATTCTGGCGTCGATCACCATTGCTGCCTCACAAAACGCCTGGGCGCTGCCGGTCCCTAATGGTTCCTTTGAGGAAGCCGATCGTGGCATACCGGTTGATTGGATGTTCACGGGTGCAGATGCAGCTATCCCCGAGGCCTGGCTCTCCGATGAACCATTCTCAGGCAAGCGTGCTCTCAGGATTAGCGCTAAATATGGCTCTCAGAGCTGGGAATCCGCCGCGATTCCGGCGCCTGCGGGAAAGAAGTACCTCCTCCAGTGGCAGACCCGGTTCCGGGGAGAAAAGGCCTGGCGCTTCCGGGCAGATTTCTGCGGAGTCGAAGTACGGTTCAAAGATAAAGAGGGGCGATTGATTGACTCAGCCCGGCAGCACTCGTACTGCTGGCAGACAAAAGGCTGGCAACCTGGTTGGTTCCTCTTTACAAACCCACCAGCGGCGAAAACTCTTCACCTTCGATTCGCAATTCAAACCACAAAGCCTCTACCTGGTGGGTTCGACATCGATAGCGTTGAACTGGAGGAATGGCCACCCGTTGCCGCCGTCGGCAATTCCAACTTTTGCCTCCTGACATTAAAAATCGAGGATGAACGTGCTCAACCCGTCTCGGCCCGGATTTGCATAACCGATGCTTGCGGCAAACAAGTGCATCCCCCTGGAGCTATTTCATACGAGCAGGCTGAAGGTGCTTTCCATCCGCTCGAAGAAGGCCTTTGTCACGCGGTTGTGCCTCGCGGGCGGTACTCGCTCACCGCAACGAAGGGTTTTGAGTTCGAACCCTGGACACGCACGGTTGAAGTGAAGAAGAACCATCATGAGATTACGATCAGACTTCATCGACTGTGGGACTGGCGGCAACGTGGCTGGTTTAATGGAGATCATCACACCCATCTACATCGCCACGGTGGCAGCTTGTTTCCCACCCTTCGCTGGCCAGATGTTATGCGCGCGGCGCGCTCCGAAGGGCTCGACTTTATTCCTTTCATGGGAGCCGACCGATATCCCTCTGAACTTCAGCTCATGAAAGATAGCTTTCACGCCCCCGACTTCGTTTACGAGCTTACGGATGAGATTACGGAAGATTTTTGGGGTCACGTTTGCCCTATAGGAGCGACTGCGGAGGCACGGAAAGATCAGCGCTATCAGGAGGGGCCAATGCATGTTGACCGCTATGCCGCGATTGCCGGCGTGGGCGGGGTCCTCTGTTACGGCCATCCTCACGGCCCGCTCGGCAACGGCGACGATCTCGAGGCGGTTGCAAAGTTTGGCATGGGTCACGTTGCTCGTGAGTTCCCGATTGATTTGGCTCTTGGCATTCCTTGTGCCATAGACCTCCTAACAATGGAAGGTCCATACAACCAGCTCGAACGCAAGTTACATGACCTTTACCGGCTGTGGAATCTCGGTTTTCGGCCAGTGGTCGCAGCCTCGACTGATTTCCACGTGGACCAGGGTCGCCAACCGATTGGCTCTGTCCGCACGTACGTACGCTCGGGCGTACTGGACATGCGGTCCATTGCGCAGGCTTATCGGGCCGGTCACACTTTTGCCACAAGCGGCCCTCTTCTTGAACTGCGCGTCGCCGGAGCCGGCCCAGGAGATGAGGTCCGTCTGTCGAGTCGGGATGCGCAGATTGCCATTCAGGTAGAGGCAGTTTCCCTTGGCCAGATAGACCGAATCGAGATCCTCGTCAATGGTCAGGTGCATCAAACGTTTACCTCGACGCAGCCCCATCGGATTACTGGCATTTGCCGCATGATTTCTGAGCGCAGTTCCTGGATCGCAGCCCGCGTCTATGGCCGGGAAGATCGCCATCTCGCCAGCAAGTTGGAAGGCCGCCCTCTCGGCGCCGGACAATTTGCGCACACCACTCCAGTTTATGTCCTTGTGGAAGGAAAGCCCATCTTCGCAGCCCAATCCGCCGAAGCTGATTACTTCGTTCGCTGGTGCGATGCCGTTTCTGCGGGCTTGTCCCAGCACGAGCCTGTCATTACTGAAAGGCTTGTGCGTGCGCGAAAAGTATTTGCCGATCTCTCCCGTTGCGCTCGCTGAGGCTTTCACCATTTTCGAACACCAAAAAGTATGAATGATCAGAGCCGTGGAATTTTAGCGAAGGAAAAGATGCCGCGCCGTGAGTTCCTTCAAAAACTCGGAACTGGTTGTCTCGGGGGCGCCATGGCCGTTGCCCTGGGAACCGGATGCACTTCCACTTCGCGCTCGGCGCGTCCGGTAACATTGAAAACACGGGGCGTGGTGATTTATCCCGAGGACCTCACCCTGGACTGGCCGGAGCGGGCAGCAGGAGCGCGCCTGAGCACGGTAGCTCTGCATCACTACGCTTCGCCTGCCGCAGTGGTGCGTTTTATCCGCTCTGACCCAGGGCAGGCTTTCCTGGCAAAGTGTCATCAACTGGGCCTGGAGGTTGAGTACGAACTGCATGCGATGAAGGAATTATTGCCTCGCGAAATGTTTGCCAAAAACCCGGAGTTATTTCGGGTGAACGATAAAGGTGAACGCAGCCCGGACTCGAATTGTTGCGTTCATTCTCAAACTGCCCTCGAAGTGATCTCGGAAAATGCTCGGAAGGTCGCGGCTGTGCTTCAACCGACTACAGGCAGGTACTTTTTCTGGGGGGAAGATGGAAGGCCGTGGTGCCGTTGCAACCGTTGCCGAGCTTACTCGGATTCCGATCAGGCGTTGATTTTCGAAAATAGTCTGCTCCACAATTTGAAGCGAATGAATGCCAAGGCCCAGCTTGCGCACCTGGCTTACGCCAACACTTTGCGACCTCCTACCCAGGTCAAACCGGACCCAGGCATATTCCTGGAGTATGCGCCGATCAAACGCAGCTACGATATTCCGTACGCGCGGCAAAGCGGTCCGGATACTGTGGATGGTCTCTCGATGCTGGAGGCGAACCTCGCTATTTTCCCGCCAGCCACCGCTCAGGCTCTGGAATACTGGCTGGACGTTTCGCGCTTTTCCCATTGGAACCGCCCGGCCGCAAAACTACCGTGGAATCGAGAGGTCTTTCTGGCCGATTTGGACACGTACACATCGCGGGGTCTGCGCCACATCACAACATTTGCCGCCTGGATTGATGCTGATTATGCAAAACGTTTTCCGGACCTAGAGTTCATCGAGGAATATGGAGCGGGGCTGCAGATGTCTCAACGGCTTGGCGGCAGGAAATAAAACAGTATTCCAAGAATCAAATAGACAGAAAGGAGTTGGACCCCTTCCAGCCAGTTCGTCTCGCCGTCCCGGCTGATTTCCGCGACGATGAACACCGCTGCGATTACAGCCACCACTTCCGGGATCGTGAATTCGAGATCCATAGGGTGGCCAAAAAAATAGGAAACAAACACCAGCAGCGGGGCGACAAACAAAGCCATTTGCAAACTGGAGCCGATGGCAATGCCAAGGCTCAGATCCATCTTGTTTTTCATCGCCATCCAAATCGCAGTCGAGTGTTCGGCCGCATTGCCAACAATGGCTACAACAATGACGCCAATGAAGACCTCCGTGACTCCCAATTGCGCGCGGGTTGCTTCCACCGTGCTTACGAGAAATTCGGAGAGCCAGGCGACAAAAATGGTGGAAACCAACAGAACCAAGAGCGCTTTGCCTTTGGACCATACAGGGCCCAGCGCGGAAGGGTGAGCGGAAGGTTCTTCCTTGGCGGCAAAGTCCTCTTTGTGGGTAATGAGCGAGAAGGCAAGGGTGCAAAAATAAGTCACAAAAAGGACCGCGGCGATGCCCAGGGAGAGCCTTTGTTCCAATGCCGGGCTCCATTGGCCGCGTGCCTCGGCGCTGTAATGAAAAATGGTCGGTATCAGCAACCCAATCGATGCCAGCACCAAAGCGGCGGTGGAGGTTTGAACGACGGTACGGTTGAAACGTTGATGTCGGTACTTCAAACCGCCCGCCGCCAGCGCCGCCCCAAGGACCAGAAGGATATTGCCAATGATGGAACCGGTTATTGACGCTTTGACTACGCCAATGAGTCCTTTGTGGAGTGCCATGAGAGCGATGATCAATTCAGCGGCGTTTCCAAAGGTCGCATTGAGGAGCCCGCCGACGCCTTGTCCTAAATGTTCGGCCAGATGTTCGGTAGCCCTGCCCATGATTCCCGCCAGAGGAATGATTGCCAGGCCGGAGCAGATGAAAAGGGCGGTCTCATTGTGCATCGATGGCCAATACTCCAGCACAAATGCCACAGGCACAAAAACCAGCAGCCAATCCAGTGACGGTTTAAGTTTTTTCAGCATTTCGGAAGGGAAGCGCTCGCGACCCGCGACGAGGCTATAGGCCAAAAAGCGAACGTCAACACATCGAAACGCATTTAGTTGCTGCACCCAATCCAGTTCGGCTATATTCAGAAGCAACAAATCCAATGAAAAACTCTTTTCTTTTGGGCATTCTCGCTCTCCCGCTTTCTGTGGCCATTTCCGCGCCTTTCCCTCCCGAGGATGGCAAACTTCGCATCATCTGTTTTGGGGCCCATCCCGATGATTGCGAAATTCAGGCGGGCGGTATTGGAGCGATGTGGGCTGGGAAAGGGCACCACGTCAAACTGGTTTCAGTCACGAATGGTGATATCGGCCATTGGCGCGAGGCCGGGGGTCCGCTGGCCAAACGTCGCAAAGCAGAAGCTGAACACGCCGATGAAATTCTTGGGGTCACTTGTGAGGTGCTTGACATCCATGATGGCGAATTATTGCCCACCATCGAGAACCGCCGTCTGATCACCCGCCTAATCCGGGAATGGAAAGCGGATATTGTCCTGGGTCCGCGTCCGAACGATTATCATCCCGATCATCGTTACACAGGTGTGCTGGTCCAGGATGCAGCCTACATGGTTACCGTGCCTTTCTTCTGTCCGGATGTGCCTTTTCTCAAAAGAAATCCTGTCTTTCTTTACTATCCGGATATTTTTCAAAAACCCACGCCTTTTCAGCCTGACATAGCGATTTCAATTGATTCCGTAATCCAAAAGAAGCTCGATGCACTGGATGCGCTCGAGTCACAATTCTATGAAGGTGGCGCCAATGGTTCGGCAGATCTGGTATCCAGCGATCCAGCCAGGCAACAGGAACGGCGCGCGCAGGTGCGCGGCTATTTCGAAAAGCGTTACAAGGATCAGGCCGACCGTTTTCGAGCTAAGCTTTCTGAGTTCTATGGGGACGACAAAGGGAAGGGCATTCGCTTCGCCGAAGCTTTCGAGATCTGTGAATATGGTCGGCGTCCTGATACTGCGGAGCTAAAAAAGCTCTTCCCGTTTTTCGGTGAATGAGAAAGCGTTCAGCTCCTCACATTTCTCATCTTATAATCAGACCGTTCATAGCATTGATCGGCATTGCCGTTTGCTTTTCTGTTTACGCGGATAAATCCCCCGCCGGTTTTCTTCGCACGAATGGCCAAACTTTGTTTCCCGTCGGCAGTTACGAGTTGCCCAAAGACGAATCCGAACTGCGGGCCATGGCCACTGCAGGGTTCAATCTGGTGCATTGCGCCAATGCCGCTGAGCTCGACCGCGTCCAGGCGGCTGGCATGAAGGGTTGGGTCAGTATTCCGTTGGAAGCCGGTGCTGAGAGCGAGGAACTTCGAAAGACCGTGGAATTGCTAGTAAATCATCCTGCTTTGGCGGTCTGGGAAGGCCCCGACGAAGTAGTCTGGAATTTTACAGCTTTTAGCGGGCTTTATCGCAGCGGCATTTACAGCCATCCAGGTGAATGGTGGCAACAAACTCCATTGGTTGTTCAACGTGCCGAGCTGGAAGCAAGAAAGCTTCTTCCAAAATTGCGCTCCGGATGCGCACTGATTCGAAAAATCGATCGTCAAAAACATCCTATTTGGATTAATGAGGCAGCCGAAAGTGATATGAAATTCATGCGGAAATATCTCGATGACATTGATATCACTGGCTGCGATATCTACCCCATTCACGAAACCAATCACAATCCGGCTGCGGTCGGAGATTTTACGGATCGATTTCGAAGCATCGGTAAAGGCAAGCCAGTCTGGATGGTTCTCCAGGGGTTTTCGTGGCACGAAACACAACCGCCGAAAGACGAGCACCTGGTTTACCCGTCATTCCTGGAAAGCCGATTTATGGCTTACGACGCTATCGCGCATGGGGCCTCGGGGATTCTTTATTGGGGCACGTGGATGCCGCCGAAATCATCGCCCTTTCGAGACAGTCTCTGGGCACTGGTTAAAGAGCTGCACGTATTGCAACCATTTCTGGTGGCAAAGGAGCAAGCAAACATCCGCGTTGTGCTGACCGAATCGAAAGGCAGGGCTGCCGAGAATAGCCGAGGAGTTCGACACATTGCGCGTCGCCTTGGAGCCGAGTGGCTTATTATTTTGATCAATGAGGATGATCATTTCCACATGGGAGTGGAGATCCAGGGTCTTACCAAACTCGGGGGGCGAAATCTTGAATTGCTATATGATTCGGAAACAGTCGTGACGCAAGGCGGCACATTCGTCACTCGTTTGCGCCCTTACGAAGTGAAAGTATTTGCCACAGGCCGCCAGTGGGGAAACATCGACAGAACTGGCAGGAATCTTCCGTAGGACAATGGAGTGCGGAGGCCGACGCCGCTTTAGCTTCGCGCTGCGCAAAAAGATACCTTCAACTTCTGGATAAATAGTAGGTCTTTAGTGCCCTCAGCCATAGCAGGAACGTTCCCCGAATGTATTATCATCATTTCTGGCCACACCATTTGCTGCCTCGCTTGACTTTTTGGGTTTGGGATTAAGACTACACCTTATGAATTCATATATTAATTTGTCTCCGCAGGAACTGAGAAGAGCAGCAAACGTGAAGGAGAAAATCGACTCTCTACAAAACGAACTCGCCCGTATCCTTGGTGGCGCGTCACCGTCTTCGGGAAACAGTGGTTCGCGGTCAGGAAGAACTTTGACTGCCGCGGCCCGAGCACGAATCTCTGCTGCCGCCAAAAAAAGATGGGCCGGGATTAAACGCTCCAAGTCCTCCACCAAATCAGGCCTGGGGGCTCGACGTCCCATGAGTCCACAAGTTAAAGCCCGGCTCTCGGCCGTCGCCCGGGCGCGATGGAAAAAGGCCAAGGCGGAAGGAAGATCAGCCCTCTGATTTCGGTCACTTCAAGTGCCAGCGAATCGTATAGCTCCAATCATTCTCCGGCTTGAAGGTTTGTGACCCTTTTTCGCTCACGGTGAATTCTCCGTTACTGCGGTTGTCCGGTTCGTCAGAGCACGCGTCCCCGTCTATGTCATCTAACTGCATTTTAAACGTGACCTTTTGGCCAGCCTGCGCCTTGGGCAATTCCAACGCGACAGGGATGGTCACCTGGCTCTTATCGTAGCCCTTATTCTCGATGTAATAACGCCGCATGACTCCACCTAGTTTAGCTTCGAAACAAAAGTACCATGTGGCTGATTGCGGTGTGGCCGCCATTTGAATTTCATCAATCACCAGGCTGCCGGCCTGAGCACTCGCACTCGCTTTGACGCGCTGATAAACGTCCAAACTTGGTTTTTGCTGCCGATCTTCTTCAAAATTGGATGCCATCAGCCAATTCTCCCCATCCATCACATAGACGTTCCTGCGTTCTTCTGAGACGTCCTGCAAATCCGAAGCCGATGTTCCCGCTCGAATATTCAAAAAATGCGCCACACTGAAAGGACCTGATTTCTCGAATTTGACGTCCCCTTCTGCATGCAAGGCTGTATTGCCGTCCGCGCCTTGTATTTCGAACACGAATTTATTTTTTTTAATTTCAAGATTCTGGGTGAAGCTTTGTCCCTGATCGTTCATTTTTTTCACCGACCATTTCCCGGTCAGCTTATCTGCGTCATCTGCGAATAAAAGACCGGTCGCAAAAAGTGCGCACCATAAAGAGCCATTGAGCAATAATCGTTTCATATTTGTTTTGTGTTTGCGCTAAATTAGTCCCGGCACCCAAACACGCAAGGCGATTATGATGTCATTTTTTTGTTAAGGGCGCAGGACAAACGTCATCGCGATCGGGACGAGGTTACTGTTCAATTCCTCTCCTCAGCAGGGCTCGGCTTTGGAATTAGGGCAGTGTAGATTCCAATTTCGGGCGAAACCAAAACATACCCCAGAGCTTGGGAACGTGCTCCTTGCTAATTCAAAACAGATACGGATCATTTGTCTGGCAATTTGTGATGAACCGACGTGAATTTGTTTGCTCTGCTTGCAAAGGCATGGCGGGTTTTGCTGCGGCTGCTCCGGTTTTTGCAGCAACCAATGAAATTGGCCCGGGCCATCGGCCGGAAACCAGATATCCACCCGGGCCAAAGCAGATCGTGTTGCACCTGAGAAGCAGAAATGCCAGGACCGGCGAAGCAGAAGTTATCGACGAGGCTATCTCACCCGCAAAGGTAGGGATCATTGTCGTCGACGTATGGGACTATCACTGGTGCAAGACCTGCGCCGCACGGCTCACGGCAATGATACCGCGGATGAATTGCGCCCTGGAAGGCGCGCGCAAGCTCGGCTGTCAGGTGATTTTTGCCCCCACCGATTGCGTGCCTTTTTATCGTGAGTCGCCGCAACGCAAAGCAGTGATCCGGTTACCCGATGTGCCGCCGCCTCCGTCGCAAACCCCCATCGTGATGCCTGGCTGCCCCGTTGGCGGGGACCCCTGCGGCCCGGGGATCGAGTGCATTCTAAATTATGGTGAAAATTCCATGCACCCGGACCTTAAGATCGAGCGGGAAGATTTGATTTCGGATGGGGCTGGCGAATTGTACAAAGTTTGCAAAGCTAAAGAGCTCACGCATCTGATTTATGCAGGTATTGCTACAAACATCTGCGTCATAGGAAAACCAGAGGCTGTTCGGACCATGCTTAGCTTCGGGTTAAAATGTTATTTATCGAGGGACTTGACCGACGCCTTTGGTCATCCTCCACAGCAGGCGCAGGATGTTTCGGTGGCCCATGTAGAGAAGCACGCTTGTCCTTCGGTAGATGTTATCGAAACCCTCAAGGAGAACGGATTCTGGAACGAGGCGCGGCAAGTCGAGCCGGTGCTCCTTTCACCCTGGGGTAAAAAGGAGCGCCCCTACTTTTTCGAGACGACAGCCACGGTTTTTCTCGAGCAGCCGCGGCTGAAAGATGTTGAAATACGTTATACCCTTGACGGCAGCGAGCCGACCCCTGCGTCATCGTTTTACGACAAACCGATAACTCTGTCTGACACCAGCAGCTTGCGAGCAATGGCTTTTCACCGCGGGCAACCCGCGGGGCTGCCCAGCGAGGCGTATTATGTGAAACTTCCTCCTGTTCCCCCGCGGCCCAGCGTGCGACTTTTTGATCTCCTGCCTCTCAAAGAAAAAACAGGTTGGGCTCAGAATGAACGACGCATTCCCGCGCGCGCTTACAACATGCGGATGCGTGGCAAAGATTATCGCAAAGGACTTTGCCTGCATGCGCCTGCGGAAATGACTTATCAACTCAAACCTGAGTACGAACGATTCGTGGCTGAAGCGGGAGTCGATGATTCGGTGCTTGCCCTCAATGCCGGGCGTTACCTGGGCGCGTTTCCTACGGTCACCTTCCAGGTCCATATCGATTCAAAATTAATGGCTTCAAGTCCGATCATGCGTGTCTCGGAAACTCCCTGGCGGTTTGATGTAGAGATTCCGAAAGGAAGCAAAACAATCCAACTGGTTGTCACCGATGCAGGCGATGGTTCCCGAATGGATATTGCCAATTGGTGCAACTCAGGCTTTGTCATTTCCAACTACAAAGGCTGGGAACCGAGCCCCTGAAAAAATCCGAATGACGAAATCCGAAATCCGAAATCTGAGAGGGGAGCGTGGTGACCGAAGCCAATCCGAGTTACAAATGTAATCGCGAAATGACAAAAGAATTTCGACCACAAAAAAGACGGCATTGCAACAAAAGCTTCAAATTTCGACCTTCGGATTTCCTTCGGATTTCGACCTTCGGCCTTCGGATTTCAGCCTTGATGGTCGTGGGAGTCCTATTTGCTGCGGTCTCTGCGCCTGGCAAGGAGATGTTAAGAGACGCCATCGACTGGGAATCCTTTTTGCAACGCCACGACCTTGTCTGGAAACGTCTTCCGAAAGCCTGGTCAGACGCTCCCTTTCTCGGCAATGGGCGGTTGGCTGTTTCAATGTATGCCGAACCTGGTACTAACGCCGTGCGATTTACGGCCGATCGAAGCGATGTCTACGATCGCCGAGATGGTTCGTGGGGATGGTGCGCTTATGGCCATGCCCGCTATCATGTAGGGGATTTTCAATTGCACCCGGTCGGCAAGATCACCGGGACGGAGTTACGGCAGGACCTGTACAATGCCGAATTGCGCGGGACCTTGACGACCGACAAAGGACAGTTGCAATTTAGGGCTTTTGTTCACGCCACCTTGCCACTCCTGGTCATAGAAGTACAAGCCAGTTCCGGTGAAGAAAAGTTCGAATGGCGCTGGCGGCCTTATGAAGCCATCACGACACGGGGCGATCTTCCACATGACGAAAAAGGTCTCGAAAAATACCGTAAATCGTACGGGAATCCTGGAAAGATTTGGGTCCCGAATCCGGCTTTTGAACTGAGAGAGGAGTCCGGAATCAAATCCTGTGTTCAACCGTTGCTGGCAGGGGGTGGCTACACCACTGCCTGGAGCGAAATTCCGCGGGGTGAGCGGCAGCGGACGCTTTATTGCAGCATCGCTATGTCGCATCCGAAATTAAGTTCCCCCGGTGAGGCTGTGGCCTCAGTGCGAGAAGCCTCAAAATTGCCCATCACTAAACTGAACTCGTCTCATCGCCTTTGGTGGCACAATTATTACCCAGCCAGTTTTCTTTCTCTTCCTGACACCAAAGTCGAGAGCTTTTACTGGATACAGATGTACAAATACGCGTGCGCGGCGCGGGCCGATTCCGGAGTAATCGATACTCATGGGCCGTGGTTTCAACCTACAGGCTGGCCCTACACCACCTTTGATATGAATACCCAGATTAGTTACTGGGCGTTACAACCCGCCAACCGGCTCGAGATCGCGGATTCGTTGTCTCGAAACCTGGATGCTTACATGACTAACCTGATCGGAAATGTCAGGCCTGTGGAATACCAGGCGGACTCGGCTTGGATTGGCGTCGCAGCTCAACAGGATCTGATTTGCCCGGTCGATGACGATCGTCGGTACGAAAAGATGTGGTGTTGTCTGCCCTGGACCTGCCACAATTATTGGCTGCAATATCGTTACTCCATGGATGATGAGAGGCTGCGTAACAACTTATTTCCTTTGCTTCGGCGCTCCATCAATTTCTACTTGCACTATCTTGAACCGGGACCCGATGGCCGCTTGCACCTGCCGCCGACTTTCTCGCCGGAATATTACTCGGCGGACGGACGCAATCTAACCCGCGACTGCACTACCGACCTGGCTTTGCTCAAGTGGGGATGCGAGGCGCTGCTTCAGAGCTGTGAACGTTTGCGTATTAGTGATCCTTTAATCCCCAGATGGCGTGAAGTTGTCGAGAAGCTTACGGACTTCCCCACAAATGAAACCGGTCTGATGGTTGGACGTGATCTGGCTCTGGAAAAACCCCACCGGCATTTGGGCCATTTGATGCCACTCTACCCTCTTCACCAGATTACCTGGGATCAGAACGAATCTCGTGATTTAATCGAGAGGTCTCTGCAACACGGCGCCGTTCCGGGACTCAAGGGTGATTTTCTGAACTTTACCAAGGCCTGGGCTTCCTGCATGCATGCCTCGATTGGGCGCAGCCAGACCGCCTATGAGCTGTTCATGGATTGTTTTCAAACCATGTGGCCTAATACGATGTTCGCCTTCAGTGGACAAAACATCGAGACACCTCTCATAGCCGTACAACCCATCCATGAGATGCTGCTGCAAAGCTGGGGTGATAAGATCCGCATTTTTCCTGCTGCGCCCGAAGCCTGGCCGGACGTAACGTTTCATAACTTGCGCGCCGAGGGCGCTTTTTTAGTCAGTGCGTCTCGGAAAGAAGGTCGGACTCGTTGGGTGCGGATCAAAAGCCTCGTAGGGGAGCCTTGTCGAGTATGGACCGAGTTTTCAGGAACGGTCCAGTTCCAAGGCGCGATTCAAGGAATAGATAAGCCACAGAACGGTGTTGTGGAGCTCAAGTTGAAAAAGGGTGACGAAGTAGTGCTCTATCCCACAGGGCAAAAACCTGAGCTGACTGTTGCACCCATTCCCGAGCAGCCAGGCCGCTGTAATAGCTACGGACGGCCGTGAACGGCGGAGTAGAAAGACGGACTGCGGCGGCACGACGCCGCTTTGGCTTCGCGCTGCGCACCGTACAAAGGGCAACCTCTAAGCCTAGCAGCCTGTTGAAAAGTAGCCGCCGAGGTAACGAAGCGGAAACGATCAAGCTGAACCCCAGGAAATCCGCCTCGTTAACTCGGCGGCTTCGAGCGGAAGTTCATTTTTCAACAACCTGTTACGTCTTGAAATACCCAGCCCAAGGTAGATTGATTGTCTATGAAAGTCTGATTAGTTTTAAGGAATGAATCCTCGCAGTCTGCGGTTTAAGTTTCTTTTCACATTTGTTTCGAGCTCTGCGCTACTACGGAAATCAAAGGTTCATGTAGCTCTTTTGACTGTCGCAGTCACGTCGGCCACGCGAGCGGAAGTAAGGTTTCCGTTTTTATGGCAGCAGGACATGAAAACCTTTCTCGAGAGCGCTGCAATCGTTGCAGACCTGGCGGGCGATGGGCGAGAAAGAGGTATTGTTGCCGGGCGTGAGGAACTATTCGCTGTGCGGGACGAGGGGAAAATTCTTTGGCATTGGCGAACTAAAGGACGCTTTATGACTTACCCGGCGGTGCTGACCCGGTCTGGAAAGCCGAGCTTGATCTATGCGGCGGACAATAGCGGGTTATTCACGTGTTTGGATGGCATGGGTCAAATGGTATGGCAGGCGCAGTTGAAAGGACCATCGAGCTGGTCGGCTTCGGTGGTTTGCGACCTGCAGGGAGATGGAAACTTTGAAGTTTTACAAACCGATGAAACCGGCATGGTCTCCGCTTTCTCGGCTTTGACTGGAAAACTGCTTTGGCAGGCTAAACTCAAAGGAGTGCCAGTAAGCCCTGCTGTGGGGGATCTGGATGGGGACGGCAAGTTGGAAATCGTGGTCGCTACAGGTGAGGGAATTCTCACTGCTCTTAATAGCGAAGGCCAGGTGCTCTGGGAACGACCCATTGGCGGCTCCTCGCAATCATGGGCAACCTCGGCGCCAGTGATTTTCGCCGATAGCGAAGGTCGTGGCCGAGTGGCAGCGGCTTCGAGCGACGGCAAATTCTTTTGTTTGGACAATAAGGGCGAGGTTTTATGGTGGCGGCCTACACGCGGCGCGGTTGCTTCGACAATTTCCGTCGGTGATCTTGATCTCGATGGCCGCGCGGATATTTGTCTAATCACGCAGATAGGAGTTATTCACCGCTTTGACGAAGGAGGAACCGTCATCTGGGAGATCGACATGCAAGGTCGCAGTCTCGCTCCCGGAGCGATTATCGATCTCGATGGCGATGGAAAACTGGATTACGTCCTTAGTACCCAAAATGGATTACTGCTGGCTTTGAATAACCAAGGGGAGTTCATCCATCGATTTCAGTTTAACAACCGAACCATTAACGTCACTCCGGCTTTCGGGAATATTGAGTCAAACACGCCCGGATTGGAGATGTTAATTACGGGTGGTGAATCCGGGGTATTATTCTGCCTGGGGACGTCTGTATCAGCCAATGCACTCACTCATTGGAAATGCTATCGAGGTGACGGGCGGAACACCGGTTCCTGGTTCGGCCTGCGCCGGAGCGAAATAGCGCAAATTGCGCCCGCCAATCTTACTCAAGATGAAATAATCGCCGGCGATGATTTGCGGTTTATCATTCACAACTCGAAGGGTAATCCCTTACTCACGGCTACGGCCTCGTGTGTTCGGCCTGATGGTTCCAGGCAGACCGCTACCACCACCGTGCTGGGAAAACGGGGGGAGTTGCTCATGCCTTTGGAGGTGCTGGCGCCAGGCACGTATAGCTTCAACTGGTCTCTTGCCGATACAAATGCGCACACACTGAGTTCCGGAGAACGGTCGATCTTTTTGCAGCCGTTTGCAAACGAGCGTTCTTTGGTTGCTCGAGTGCAGAGCGCCCTGAGCTCCGCCTCGGGAGAAGTCCGAGCCAGGCTGCCACTGTCGGCACTTGCTCTCGAGCGGGAGAAGTCCTGGATTGAAATGGAAAGCAAGCTGGCCGAGAGCTTGCAGGATAAAGTTCCCGGAAATGATCCCGATGCCGTCCAGGAGGCCTTTTCCAAAACGGCCGCGTTGGCTGGCCGAGCGAAACGCGCGCTAAATATTTCTGAAGCGATTCGGAAAGCCACGTTGCTCGGGCCAGGAACCAGCCTGCTGGCCTTCGAGGGAACCACGTGGGAAAATCGAAAAGTCGATGAGCAATTACCCCGTACCGCATCGAACCCATTGGTCATCGCCCGCACCGCCGTTCCCGGCGAGCACGAGCCGATTTCAGTAAACCTGTTCAACGTGACTGAGCACGAATTGCTCGTCCGCGTTTTGAGCGAACCGATGACCAACGGAGTTAAGGTGATAATTCATCGCTCGATAGGAGTTCCGACCTCATTAGGGGAAGTTTCCTGGGACGCTTTGCCTGAACTGGACGAGAGCGGCACGTTAACGATTCCATCCCTGCAAAGCCGCGAGCTTTGGATGGACGTGGATCTGGGCGCGACCAAGCCTGGCGAGCACAAAGTGAATCTCCGGCTCCAGGCATTGAACGGAGCAGGTGTGTTGGACGCTCCGACGAGTCCTCACACAGTCCCGCCGCCGGAAACCAGGATTGAAATCGTCCTTCATACTCCAGACTTTACCATGGTGCCTTCAGGAGATTTCCGGCTTTGCACCTGGGCGGCGCCGGAAAAGAACCTACTGCCGGATCTTCTGGCGCATGGAAACAATGTTTTCACTGCCGGACTTCCTGGGGTGACCCACGACTCACAGGGTCGTTGGGCGGGATTGGATTACAGCAGTCTGGATCCGGTTCTCGAGCGGTTGCACGGCAATGACGCGCTCTTGTTGCTCCAGGGCATGCCTGGTTTGCGCAGTGAACCAGGGACACCAGTTTACCAGGAGGATTTAAAAAAGTATTTCGAGGACCTCGTCAGGCACATGTCTGACGCCGGTTTCGATACAAATCATTTTGCTCTCTATCCTTTTGACGAGCCAGGAGGCTCCGGCTGGCAAGCCGTCAAACAACTGGTCGATTTTGGCAAGCAAGTCCACGCATCCCATCCCGGTGTGATGATTTACGTGGACGGCGGTGGCGAGCTGCCAATGTTCGAGGCTATGGCATCGTGCATTGATATTTGGTGTCCAAGCATCTATATGCTTGCCGAAAAAACCGCAGTGATGGACGTGGTGCGTAAAAATGGGAAGAAATTGTGGTCGTATAATTGCGGTTACGGTTACAGCCGGCCCGGAGGCCCAAATCTCAAGAACATGAATTTGATCGGCGACTATCGGGTGGCCGCGCCGTTTGCTTTCCGGCACGGAGCTACCGGTATTGGCTTTTGGTGTTATAACCTCGGTGGTGACCCCTGGGGACGTATCGATATGGAATACATGCTGGTTTATCCCGGGCGTTCAAAACCAGTGACCAGTCGTCGCTGGGAAGCGGTACGCGAAGGGATCGAAGATTATCGTATTCTGGCGGCTTTGAGGAACTCTCTGGGGGAGAAAGGCGGCCCAAAGCAAGGATCAACCACTCAAAACAGAATCAAGCACCTGCTGGAAGTAAGTCTACCCGGTCTTGTGGATCAAAGCCTTGAAGAAATGACCAGAGGTCTTGGGCGAGCGGTCATTGATGCCAGTAACAATGACGGCACGATCGGAGCTTTCCGTCGCGAAATGATGGAATGTGTGGAAGCGGTTTCCGGAAATTCGGCCAAATAAACAATCAGGCAGTGACTTGGCCAGCTTCCACGACTTGTTTCATTTGAGCCAGGCCCTTTTCGAAATCGCGGCCGACCATTTTGTCCATATTCATCAACATATGAACGGCTTTGAACATGAAATTTTTATCGCCGAACATGCTCCAGATAACCAGCGTGTTGTCATTCTGCGGACTAAAGGTGAACTCGGCGATGTTCGTGGCCTTAAAGGGCTTTAAAAACTCCAATCTAATTTTGACCAGCTCGTTTGGGCGGCTATCGAGGATCGTCATCCGGCCTTCCCCGACTTGTTTGTTTCCTGTCCAGGAATAAACCGCGCCTGTCCCGCTCGCTGTACCATCGTAAGTTTGTTTCATCGCAGGATCTAATTTTGCCCAGGGCGACCAATGAGGCCAGTTATGAAAATCATTAACCTGAGAAAAAACCCTGGCAGGTGGCGCGGAAATCGTCGCTGTTCGGGTGATGCGAAATGTAGCCGGTTGAAGCGCGACTACGATCAGAAAGCCTGCGACAATAACGGCGGCAAAAATTAGAATGATGTTTAACATAGAATCATTGTCTTTGGATTATGAGACTCTGTTATTATTGGATAGTGCGTGACATCGCCGTTTCAGTGAAAGGCATAACCTTATCGAAATATATTTAAAAGGGTGGCCGGGTAATTTCCACCGAAATCGTTGGCCTAATTGTTTTCCTCTCTGTGTCTCTGTGCCTTTGTGGTTTATACCTTCAGTGACCTGGTAGCTCAATAAGCAAAACCTTTACACCTTAAGACGCGGTGTAATAATTGTCGCGAATGAAGCCAGCAAAGAACACGATTTGCCTTTGGTACGATGGGGACGCCGAGGAAGCGGCGCGTTTTTACGCGAAGACCTTCCCCGATTCATCAGTCGGCGCGGTACACAGCGCGCCCGGAGACTTTCCGTCCGGGAAGCAAGGGGATGTGTTGATGGTCGAGTTTACCGTCATGGGCATTCCCTGTCTCGGCCTCAACGGCGGACCTGAATTTAAGCACAACGAAGCGTTCTCGTTTCAGGTCGCAACGGCTGACCAGGCCGAAACGGATCGCTACTGGAACGCGATCGTCGGCAACGGGGGCGAAGAGAGCGCGTGCGGCTGGTGCAAGGACAAATGGGGCCTTTCCTGGCAGATTACGCCGATCGCCCTGACCAGGGCAGTAACCGATCCGGATCGCGCTGTTGCCAAGCGCGCGTTTGAGGCGATGATGCAGATGAACAAGATCGACATCGCCGCAATCGAAGCGGCGCGCCGCAGTTGAGGAACATTCGGGCCGGTGTCTCCTGCCCCGGCTCAACTCATAGTTTGGTTCGTTCTCTCTCGCTATTGACGTCTCCAGCAAAGCGGTCGATCACGACTCCGTGCCTCGCAAGCGGCGCAACCAATATCCGGGCGCAATTTATCATCTGAGCAGCAGAGGCGACCGTCGTGAGCGCATTTTCCTCGATAATGTCGTTAACTGTTTGCTCTTGACGCTCTAGGACTCGCCCCGCACTTAATTGGCTAGGGTTCCTGCGAATCGATCCTCGTGATTGGATAGTGCAGGAAGAACCTGAATCAAAGTTAGAGCTTATGAATTCGAAACGTCTTAACCGGCGACAATTTACAAAAAACATGTTTAGCGCGACGGTGATGGCCGGGGTTGCTCCAGCGCTGCTTCGTGGAAAGGATTTAAATAACAAACTGGATATCGCGATCATCGGCGCCGGCGGGCGGGGCGGAAGCAATCTCGCGTCCGTTTCTTCTGAAAACATCGTTGCGCTATGCGATGTGAACGCGACCAATCTTGATCGAGCCTCAGCAAAGCACGCGAAAGCCAGGAAGGAAACAGATTTTCGGAAGCTCTTCGATCATACGGGGGAGTTTGATGCCGTGGTCGTAAGCACGTGCGAGCACACCCACGCCTTTGCCACCATGCTCGCGTTACAACACGGCAAACATGTGTATTGCGAAAAGCCTTTGACTCATAACATCTGGGAAGCTCGGCAAATTCGCAATGCTGCGGCCAAGGCGAAAGTGGCCACGCAAATGGGCATCCAGATCCATGCCACGGAAAATTATCGGCAAGTGGTCGAATTGATTCAAAGTGAAGTCATCGGAACTGTTCATGAGGCGCATGTGTGGGTTTCACGCGCGTGGGGACGGCAAACTGAGCCTGAGGCAAAGCTTCATCAGGACATTGTCTGGGTAACAGAACGGCCTACTGGTTCTGAGCCCGTGCCGAAAAGTTTCGATTGGGACCTCTGGCTCGGCCCCGCGCCGGCAAGACCCTTTCACTCCGTCTATGTCCCCGGGCCGAAATGGTACCGCTGGTGGGATTTTGGGAATGGGACTATGAGCGATCTGGGGAGTCATTGGAATGACCTTCCCTTTTGGGCATTAAAGCTGGATGCGCCTATTACTATTGAAGCGCACGGTCCGCCCCCCCACCCTGAGATAGCACCAGCATCCATGAGTGCCACATACGAGTACGGGCAGCGCAACCAGCTTCCGCCGGTAAAACTCACCTGGTACCAGGGGGAAAGTAAGCCGGAGATCTGGAAGAACAACGGCATACCACAATGGGAAAACGGTTGTCTTTTTATTGGCAACAAAGGGATGCTTCTTTCGGACTACGGCAAACACATCTTGCTTCCAGAAAAAGAATTCACCGGATTTCAGCCACCGTCGCCTGTGATTCCCCGTTCTTCCGGCCACCATCAGGAATGGCTACTAGCCTGCAAGTCTGGGAAAGAAACCAGCGCCCATTTTGAATATTCCGGATGGTTGACCGAAGCAAATCATCTTGGAAATGTTGCCTACCGCACCGGCAAGAAAATCCGCTGGAACAAGACGACCTTAAAGGCTGAAAATGCGCCGGAAGCCGACCGCTATATTCAGCGAACGTACCGCCAGGGGTGGAAATTGTAGAATAGGCCTCCAGGTTGGAGGGCAGGTGTTTGAGACGGGCTTGAGAAAATGATTGACGAGAGGCCGTCCATCATGAGTCTGGTTGTGCGTGCCCAACACTGTTCAACCTCTGCAGCAAACTGAGCCTCCTTTGCAAAAACGTGCCCAATGGCTGGTGCTTACCGCGGCGTTCCTAGGGTGGATGTTTGACGGACTCGAGATGGGAATTTTTCCTCTGGTAGCCCGGCCTGCTCTGCAAACAATGCTTCCAGCCTCTCATGGGCTTGCGCCTGACAAATTTATCGGCACCTGGATGGGGTATATCACAGCATTGTTTTTGATTGGAGCGGCTTTTGGTGGTTTGATGTTTGGTTGGCTGGGAGATCGCATCGGCCGAGTGCGCGCGATGACCTTGAGCATTCTGACCTATTCGATTTTCAGTGGATTATGTTTTTTTGCGCAAGAGCCATGGCACTTGGGTGCTTTGCGATTTATAGCTGCTTTCGGCATGGGGGGCGAATGGTCGCTCGGGGTAGCGTTGGTCATGGAATGCTGGCCACGCGACAAACGACCTCTTTTGGCTGGTGTCATTGGCGCCGCGTCTAATGTCGGATTCGCCCTGATTGCCCTCGTCGGATACTTTTTCAAAGTGACCCCGGAATCGTGGCGGTGGATTATGATTGCCGGGGCTGCCCCTGCGGTGCTTGCCCTTGGAATTCAGTTGGTGGTTCCGGAATCTGAGCGTTGGAAAGATTCGATTAAAGAGGGAGTGGCCCGGCCCATTGCAGAGATTTTCTCGAGCAATCTGTTAACAACCACTTTGCTGGCGATTGCATTTGCATCTGTGGCATTGATCGGCACCTGGGGTTCAGTGCAATGGATGCCTCTTTGGGCCGATCAATTGACGCATGGGGAAGTTCCAAGGGCCAAAGCAGTCACGCAAATCGTTTCAGGCATCGGCGCGATCCTGGGATGCCTCGCGGGAGCGTTGGCTGCGGGCAAGCTCGGTAGACGCCCCGCCTACTTTGCGATGTGTTTGGGTTCATTGCTGGTCTGCGGCTATTTGTTCCGGTTCGTTCATGAGTACGGCTCCGAATTCTTATTGATGGTTTTTCTGGCTGGTGCGACGACGGCCGCCTTCTACGGGTGGTTGCCGCTTTATTTGCCAGAGCTGTTTCCCACCCGGGTCCGCGCTACGGGACAGGGATTGTGTTTCAACTGCGGACGGATTCTCGCGGCTGTTGGTGCGCTGGCGCAAGGTCAATTGGTTTCCTCGTACGGAGGAAGCTATGCGAAGGCTGGTGCGAGCATCACTCTGATTTATATCGTGGGCCTCTGCTTGATTTGGCTTGCTCCGGAAACCAAGGATCGACCATTGCCAGATTAGGTTTAGGTGAAACTTAGTAGCGAGGGGGCTTTACAGCCGAATGACGCAAGTCGTCGGCCTTAATTCAGCAGAAAAGCCAGCCCGCCAAGCAAGGCTGCCATCAGCCAAATCGACAAAACAGCCTGGACAGGAGAAAGTCCCAGACGCACCAGTCGGTGCGAAAGATGATTGTTATCGCCCATATAAAATGGCAGGCCTATGCGAGTTCGAAGAATGACCACCCAAACCAGGTCCGCCAAAGGAACTGCCAGCACCAATAGTGGAATGAACACGGCCCAATGGCGCGGGTGCCGCTGAGTATAGAAGTGTGGCAGAATAGCCAGTACCGCCATCAAGTAGCCCAGCAAATGGCTGCCCGCATCCCCCAGAAAGACACGGGCACGGGGGAAATTGAATGGCAGAAAACCGAGCACCGCGCCAAAAGTCAGGAACGCAATCAGCCCGACGAGGTATTGGGCGTCGGCGGCTGCAATGAGTCCAAAATACCACGCGGCGACGGCTGCCAAACCAGCACAGAGACCATTCATGTTATCCATGAAATTGAAGGCATTGATCAGCGTGAGAATCCAAAGGATGGTAATAATGTAATGAAAGAAAGGGTGATGAACGAAAAGGGTGATACGAACGCCCGAAGCCGCCACAATCGCGGCAACGAGCAGTTGGCCCAGGAATTTGGTTCGAGGACGCAATTCGCGCAGGTCATCCAACCAACCCACAACCACGATGCCTATGGCGCCGATGAAAATACCTGCTAGTTGAACTGAACGCCTGGCCAAGCCATGCTGCAGTAGTTCCGTCGCATTTGGAGCCAAAAAATCAATCATCCCAAAAAGCGCTGTGCCGATCTTTCCCTTAGAGCTTCGAAGCAATAACAGCAATGATGCAGATACAATCGGAATCATAAGCCCGGTCAACACGGCAAATCCACCGGCCAACGGAATGGGTTCCTGGTGGATCTTTCGATGCCCCGGTTCATCCACGAGCCCTATTCGCAAACACCATCTCCTCCACAAATAACCGGTGAGCAAAGTTGCGAGAAAAGAAAAAAACACCCCACACACATAGGTATTGAGGGGGAAGCTCATGCTGCTCAGTGTCGGGATGCTTTGTTGCTCCATGCGATCAGCTTAATTCCCCAACACTAAACCGCTTTGCCGCGCCAAACGGAGGTAAAGTTCGTATTGTTGGTCCACCATTCGCTCAACCCGGAACTGCTCTATCACAAATTTTTGACCGGAACGACCAAGTTGCTCACGCAAAGGGACGTCGCTGGCTAACGCGAGCAAACGATGAGCGACAGTTACGAAATCGCCGGTGCGTACCAAAAAGCCTGTCTCGCGCTCGAGGCAAACCTCATCTGCACCGTCGAAATCGTAGGCCACGATTGGTTTACCTGCTGCGAGCGCCTGGGGGAGCGCTCGCGAGAGAGCCTCGCGCGAGGATAAATGAGCAACACAATCCATAATACCTACGTAACGAGGCACATCATCAGGGGGAACGAGCCCAGTGAAAACTACTTTGTTGTAAAGACCAAGTGCCTGGGCGCGTGATTGGAGCTGCGCTTGCAAAGGTCCCCCGCCGACCAGAAGCAGCCGGGCACTCGGCCATCGCTCGAGGAGTTTCTGCGTAGCCTTAAATAAATCGTCGTGACCCTTTAATGGCGCCAGTCTTGCGACTTTGCCGATCACGAACGCATCGGGATCAAAGCCCAGTTTTGCTCTAAGCAAAGGGTCATTAACCGCGTTCAAAAACGGTTCGACGCGAAAACCACTTAGCACACGGGTGTACATCTCTGGACGCCCAATTCCTGCGGCGAGATAAAGCCGGCTCATGGCATTTGCAGAACAAACAAAATGCGTTGTGGCCGAGGCAGCAAAACGTTCCGCGCTCGTGAACATCCAATTCGCCAGACTTCCCTGGAATGGGCCAAATGACGGTCCATGGATGTGGTGAATAATAATTGGAACGCCTGCCCGGCGTGCGGCCACTCTTCCAAGAACGCCAGCCTTTCCGCTGTGCGTGTGCACAATCTCAGGAGGACGCCTGCGAAAAAGCCTCGTAAGATGCAATAAAGCAAAAAGGTCACTCCACGGAGCGACGCGACGCACGAGTGTCGGAACGATGGTGAGCAATTGGGGGTAAGCCGCCAAAGACGATTGCAAGGAACCTTCCGGCCCGGTTTCCGGCCCGGAGATCAACTCCACCTCCACTCCAGGTTTGGAAAGGAGGCCCAACACGGTAGCCACCGTATTTTCTTGCGCGCCTCCCACCACCAATCGCGTGATGACGTGAGTAACGCGCATCTCGGCTGTTTAGCGAGGTTTCAACTCCGCAAGGCGCTGGCTGACGAATTTTGTCTCTTCGGGATTTGGAGATCCGTTGGTCAGATAAAGTTCGTAATACCGGATAGCTGCATTGGTATCTTTCCGAAGATAGGCTATTTCACCCAAGCCATAATAAACAGGATAAGCATTCGGCAGTGTCTTGAGAAGGGCTTCGTAATCGCCTTGTGAAGCCTCCAATTGTCCGGAGCGAAGGTAGGCAATCGCCCGATTGAGCAAAGCCGGAGCATAATTAGTCGACTGAAGCACACGAGTAAACGGTGGTACGGCTTGCTCGAACAGACGAAGCTGCAAGAACGCATAGCCTTTGAAAAAAAGCGCGTCTATGTTGTCCGGGGCGATTGTCAATTGTCTGTCAATCAGAGGCAGTGCGTTGGAAAAAACACCAAAGTTCATGTACATTCGCGAGGCAGTAGCCAGCATCTTCGGTAGCAATTCCTTGTCCGTCTGATATTGTTTCAGCGCCTTTTCAATCACAATCTCAGCGCTGGCGCTATCTTTATTGGCCAGGTAGGCCGAAGCTTCAGCAAACATCAGCTCGTTTACATTCGTGCGACTGATTTGAAAACGATCTCTATTCTGCTGAAGGTCCTTAATAAGCTTTAGTGCCTCTTCAGGCAATTGGGCCATAATATACAATTGTGCCAGCCAAAGCCGCGCTGGGAGGTGAGTTTGATCCAGCTCATTGACACGCGCGAACTGATGCATTGCCTGGCGGAGAAATTTGCTTTGAATCAATGCCTGGCCTTGTTCGTAACAGAACGTCGGCTCATCAAAAGGCCCATTGGCAGCTATGACATTGTTCCAGGTGCGATACGGCCCAAATTGCTCCGTGACCGATTTTGACAATTGCACGGCGGTCGGTTCATTGGCCCGCAGTTTCTTGTTACATTCAAGGCTTACCTCAGCAGCAATATTGTTTGAACTGACCTCGAGGGCTTTTGTAAAATGCTGTGCGGCCTTTTCCAGTTCCCCTTTTTTCTGCAGTTCGACCGCCCAATAATCCAAGGCTCGAGAGTAGAATTGGCCTAAGACCGTAGCATCGCGGTTGGGCTCGTCTTTCAAACGCGCCATTTTGGAGAAGCGTCCGATCCATGATGTTCTTTCGTTATGGGCGGCACTGGAGAGGGCAGTTAACAAGGGTCGAAGCGCTTGAGAATCCGTTTGGCTCCAGAACCGTTCATTTTCATCGATTAACTCCTGAGTTAAGGAGGGCGGGAATGGATTCGTCGAAGTATAGGAGCGGAACCGATACGTAAGACCATGAGGTTCGAGATAAAAACGTTCGAAGTATAAACCGAAGCTGGGATGAAGATAAAACAGGGTATTACTGGTCTCCAAGGTGGAGAATAAAGGAATCATGGCCATTGGCGCGATCATCGTCTTGTGGGACTTAGGCAGTTCAACCGGCCAACGATCCCCATATTGTTTTTTGAGGAACCGGTGGTAGTCGGGATACTCCAGGACGAGGTGGTCGTTTAAGGGCCCTGAATCCACAAAAACAAAATTCTTTTCCTGCCCTTGTTGAGCGAGCATGGCTTGGGCCAGCAACAATCTTCGCAAGTCATCACTCAAAACAATAGCGCCCTTGGGGGGTAGTGATTTTGTCATCAACTCGGCCGTTTGCTTTAAAAGCGAGCCATTCGAGGCGCGAATTTGAGGGAGATTCCGGGCAACCAGGACGGCTGGAACAATGATAAACACCAGCCAAACAGCAACCTTAATGATGGAATTAAGCAGCGTGAGATAGGAAGGAGTTTTCCGTAAACGTTCTGTTTTCCTTCCGAAAATTAAGAGGAAGTAACCGGCAAAGTAGCCAACACTGAGAGCGCCCAGATAGTAAAAAGTTAGAAAGCTCAGTCCCGAACCTTTGTGGCGGGGACTGAAAGGCGGGTCCAACGCCACCCAGACACATGCGACGAATAGAATTCCGTGAGCCACATGAAACATAAACGTGGCCAAGGCTATCCCAAGCCTGCTTGTATCCCCAAAATAGGAGGCCCACTTAATCCCAACGATAAAAATGGGCACGAATGATGTCAGGCTTAACAGAGCAATCGTTGGGCGTTCTGTCTTGTATAGCAAAATCAGATTACCGATCTGATTTCCCAAATTGGCCCTGAAACCTTGCCAGAAGGGAACCGTCAGAATATCTGTGCGGCTTTGCACAAAGGGCAGTAAAAAATAAAGAGAAAGCCCTGCCATTCCGTACACCAACATTAGCCCTAGAAACCTAAGATTGAAAAAGCTCAATCCTCTAATCCAAATCAGCGCGCCAATGAAAAGTGGCAAAAAACCGATCATCGCCCAGTTGTTGGTTATTCCAAGTCCATAAGCGAGGGAAGCACGTGTCAGCCACGATTCGCGCTCATCAATGCGAAACTCGAGCAAACATCGAATCACGTAGGCAAAAACCAGAAGATTGAGCATCTCGACGGAACCCGAAGTAGCAATTTCCCAAAAAGTAAGTTGCAACCCGCAGACGATGGCGGCGAGAACCGGAGGAAGCCAGGCTGCAGGAATGGATAAGAGAGCGAATTCACTATGCTCCCGTTGGCGCTGTTCCAGGGTTCGGTCGTGCGGCAGCAAGGCTACCGAGCGAGCCAGCAACGCCAGCGTCAGAACTGCGCAGAGTACCGAAAAAAGATTCAAGGCAAGCGGAACGCTTTTTGCCGGGAGCCAGTGAAAGGGATAGGTGACCAGCCAGTAAAGCGGTTCGGCAAGATTCGCTTGCCAGGTCCAATCCGAGATTCTCGCGACTTGCAGCAGGTTATAAAAAGAAATCCAATGGTTGATAGTTACGAGGTAAAAGACCAACGTTACCGCTGCAATCAGCCATGGCAGTGCATCACGAATCATCCGGTTGCCCGGCCTGATTTCTTGTTCCATTGTCATTCGGCTGCTGGCAGTTGAATTAATGCTCATCGGATTGGCAAATTAGTTTGCGGCTGACGCTGGAAGTCCAAATTAACGATCACAACAGCGCAAGTCGGCCACAGACTCCACATGCGAGGTCTGGGGAAACATATCTAACGGCACGACCCGCACCAAGTG